>Ga0193699_10000440_pt1 | contig 18283 bp, 19 predicted proteins | sample L3c2metaG_FD_160095 | JGI IMG/M metagenome (GOLD analysis project Ga0193699, IMG submission 160095) | Soil microbial communities from a riparian zone of the East river system, Colorado, United States - L3c2 | ecosystem: Environmental > Terrestrial > Soil > Riparian zone | place: USA: East...
TGGCGCCCGCTCCAGCTCAACCTGCCCGTCACGCCCGTCACCGATCTGCGCGTGCACCGGCAGGATCTCGTGCTCGCCACCCAAGGACGCTCGTTCTGGATCCTCGACGACCTCACGCCGCTGCACCAGCTCAGCGACGCGGTAACAAGCGGGGCCGGCCGGCTCTTCGCGCCGCGTCCGGCGATCCGCTATTACTACCGCGCCGGCTTCGGCGGCATCGAGGGCGACCGCGGAGCCAGCGAGGACACGCCGCAGTATCCACCCGCCGGCGCGATGCTCGACTATTGGCTCCCCACCGACGGCACGCCCGTCACGATCGACGTGCTGCGCCCCGGCGGAGCCGTGGTACGCAGCTTCTCGAGCGACAGCCTGCGCGACACGACGATGGCACGCGCCGGCACGTCGCGGCTGCCGTCGCGCGCCGGATTGAATCGCTTCGTGTGGGACATGGCCTACCCCGGCCCCTGGAGCCCGAACACGAACCAGCGCGGCCGCAATGGTCCGATGGCCGCACCGGCCCAGTACACGGTGCGCCTCACCACCGGTGGGCAGACCACGACGCAGCCGCTGGTGCTCCGCGTCGATCCGCGCGTCCTCAAGGACGGCATCACCCAGGGCGTGATCGACGCGCAGCTCGCGCACAACCTCCGCGTGCGCGACCTCGTGAGCGACGCGAACAGCGCCGCCGAGGAGCTCCGGGCTCTGCGTCGGCGCGCGGCGGGCCCTGACGGCACTGGGACCGTGCCCCCCGCCATCGTCGCGCTCGAGCGCGAGCTGCTCACGCCGCCCATCCGCTACAGCCGCCCAGGGCTCCTCTCCCACATCACCTATCTCTACGGCATGACGCTCGACGCCGATCAACCCGTCGGCCGCGACGCGGCGCAGCGATACACCGAGCTGCGGCAGCGACTGGATGCGGTGCGCGCGAGGATCCGCTCACTGTCGTCCTGAGCGCCCGGCCGGCGCCCCGTGTCAGCGTGCCCGAGCGACGATTCCCGGATCGTCGACTTCGGCGCGCCGGAAGCACGTCCTGGAATGGTCGTTGACGATGCCGACGGCCTGCATCCACGCGTAGACGATCGTCGGGCCGACGAACTTGAAGCCGCGGCGCTTCATCTCCTTCGAGATCTGCTCGGACAACGGGGTCGACGCGGGTACGCTGCGGCCGTCGCCCTTCAGCACCTTGCCGTCCGTGAACGACCAGCAGAAGTCGGCGAAGCGCTCGCCCCGGCCCTCCATCTCGCCGAAGGTCCGGGCGCCCGCGATCGTCGCGTCGATCTTGGCGCGCGCGCGGATGATCCCCGAGTCGGCCATCAGGCGCGCGACGTCAGCCTCGCCGAATCGCGCGACCTTCTTCGGATCGAAGCCGGCGAACGCGCGGCGGAATGCGTCGCGCTTCCGCAGCACCGTGATCCAGGCCAGCCCGGCCTGGAACGCCTCCAGCATCAGCATCTCCCACAGCATGCGGGAGTCGCGCTGGGGGACACCCCATTCCTCGTCATGATAGGCGCGCATCAGCGGGTCGTCCCCCGCCCAGGCGCATCGATGAACACTCATGCGCAATAATGCCACGACGCGACGGTCGCGCGCCATCGCGATGCGGAACGACCCCGACACAGCGTGCCGGGGTCGTTGCGTGCCACTCAGGCTCGTCGCCGTTCTACCGCCGGCTGGCGTCGATGGAGTAGTGACCGTATCCGCGTGCCGGATCGGTGATGCGGACGATCGTCGTGTATCGGTTCGCCGCGCTCGGCTGCTGCAGGACCTCCACGCGGCCTCGGCCTTCGCGCACGTTGACGCTCACCTGCCCCTCCTGCCTCGGATTCATCTCGCCGGTCACCGACGCGCTGATGTTGCGAGGCGCGGCGCCGCTGATGCCGCGCGGGTTCACGGTATTGCCCCGCCAGCGCAGCTCCACCGAGCCGTCCACGTCGCCGCTCCAGTGCAGCGTCGGGACGTCGGCCCTTCTGCCACGGCCCGGGAACCCGCGCCGATCTCCCAGCTGCACCGTGCTCGGCGTCCAGTACGTCGAGACCCGATAGACGTCGGCCCCGCTGCTGCGATCGAAGATGCGAACGACGGCGGTGTAGCCGTTCGCCGCGGTCGGCTGCTGAATGACCGAGACGTCGCCGCGACCATTGGTGACCGCCACGCGAACCGTGCCCTCCTGCTGAGGCAGCGGGGAGGCGATCCGATACCGTGTGCGGATGTCGGCGCCGCTGAGCGTGTTGCTGCTGACGTCGCCGCCTCGCATCGTGAGGCGGACCTCCTTGTCCACTCGACCGCTGAACGTACCGAGCGTCCGTTCCTGCGCCTGAAGGCCGGCCGGCACGACCGTGACGACGAGCGCGGCGAGCGCGAGACGGCGACAGAACCAGATTGATGGCATATGGGTGCTCCAGATATGGGAACGTGCGGTGGGCTCGTGCCGCTCTATCTGCACATAGGGGACCGGACGACTACCGCCGCTGAGCCTGGTTGAACGCGAACGGCCGGCCTCCAAGGGCCGGCCGTATCAGTGCAGCGCCTGCGCGGACGTCAGTTGGGCAGCCGGAACACGAGTGCCGTGGCTGCCGCCGCCATGACCACCAGAGCCGTGGCGACGACGATCGCGCTGGACGGAGTGACGACGAACTCCCGCCGCCACCAGGGGGTGATGAGGGTCGGCGCGTGCATCGGCAGCGCATTCATGATCTGCGCCTGCAGGTGCGCCGGCGTGCGCAGCCGGCGACGCGCCGCCAGGTCCTCGTCGAGACGCTTCCAGAAGTCGATGTCGCGGCCGGACTCGCCACGGCGCGCCTGACTCTCCGTCGCGTCGCCGTCGAGCCACGCATGCACTGCGTCGGCAATCGACGTGTTCGGCGGGTTGAGCGGCACTTCACGATCGGCAAGCGGACGCTTCGGCTGTCCCGAGCGATCGCGCTCGCGGCCTTCGCCTAGGCCATCGGGCTGCAGTTCATCGAACATTAGGCGTATTTCTCCTCCAGTAAGGCCTGGAGCGCTTCCCGAGCGCGATGCACGCGCATCTTCAGCGCACCGACCGTTGTGCCCAACAGGTCTGCCATCTCCTCGTACGAGCGCCCTTCCACGTGCTTCATCACGAACGCCTCGCGCAGCGAGGCCGGCAGTGACGAGAGCGCCATGTCCAGGTCGCTGCGCAGCTCCGTCCGGTCGAGCTCTTCCTCCGGTGTCGCGAAGCCCGAGGGCTGATCGTCCTCGTCGTAGCTGAGATGGGAGCGGCGGATGTTCTTCAGCCAATCCTTGCAGCCGTTCGCGACGATCCGGAATACCCAGGCGTCGAAGCGGCCTCGTACCTCAGCAAGGTGTTGGTACGCCTTGATGAAAGACAGTTGCAGGATGTCTTCCGCGACATCCGGACTTCCCGTCATGCAGAGCGCGTGGCGATACAGCGGATCACTATACCGAGTGATCAGCATGGTAAAGTCGTCGCGGTTGCCCGCGAGCACGCGCTGGATGATGCGCTGATCAGTGTCGTCCTGATCAACGAGCTGTTCTGGTTCCGTCGTCCTCACGACGATAGAGTAACGCGTATTGCGCGCGCGGGACAGGGTACCCATCCCCTCCGCCGCCACATTGCGGGTCGTCACGTGGAAAAGACGAGTCGGCGCGCCCTCCCGTAACAGGCAGTCCAGGGGCCGGGCCACCCCTCAGCCGGTCGTCCCCGGGGGTGCCGCAAAGGCGTCCCACCCCCGAGCGCGCACCAGCGCGGAGTGCTCGCCCAGCCGCGGCGGCGGGCGGCGCACCGACCCCGGTACGCTGGGCGGCATGCCGGTGAGCGCGGATCCCGCGCTCGATTCCAGCACCTCGAGCACTGAGCGCACGACGCCACACGGTACGCTCGCGCCTTCGAGCTGCGCGAGCCACACCGAGGCTGGCCGCTCCCTGACCCGTGCCGCGATCGTCCCCACCACGCGCTCGCGCTGGGCGAGGCGGCCTGCGTTGGTGCGCAAGGCGGGATCGGCGCCGAGCGCGTCGAGACCGAGCGCACGGGCGCAGGCGAGCCACTGCGCGTCGTTGCCGACCGCGATCACGAGCGCCCGGTCCGCCGCCTCGAACAGCTGGTAGGGGACGAGATTGGCGTGCGCATTGCCCCACCGCGACGACGGTCGGCCCGAGACGAGCGCGTTCTGCGCCACGTTCAAAAGGGCCGCCTCGGCGCTGGCCTCCAACGACACATGCACCTGTCGTCCTTCGCCGGTGCGCGCGCGAGCGACGAGGGCGCCGAGGATCGCGAGCGCGGCGTCCTTGCCGGCCAGCACGTCGGCGAGCGCGACCCCGTGCTTCATTGGTGCGCCGTCCGGCTCGCCCGTGATGGACATCCATCCGCTCTCCGCCTGCACGACGAAGTCATAGCCGGGCCGAGAGGAACGGGGACCGAATCCGCTGATCGTACACCAGACGAGCCCGGGACTCGACGCGCGAAGCGCGGCGACACCCAGGCCGCGCCGATCGAGGACCCCGGGCCGGAAGTTCTCCACCACGACGTCGGCCTGGGCGGCGAGCGAGCGCACGAGCGCTGCGTCGGGCTCCAGGCTCAGGTCGGCGGCCAGACCGAGCTTGTTGCGATTGACACTCAGATAGTAGGCGCTCTCGCCCCGTTCGTCGAAGGGCGGACCCCACCCGCGGGTCTCGTCACCCCCGTCGGGGCGCTCCACCTTGAGCACGGAGGCCCCCATGTCGCCCAGGATCATCGCGCACAACGGCCCGGCGAGCACTCGGCTCAAATCCAGGACGCGCACACCGGTGAGCGTCTCATGTCCCGCTGCTGTCAGCATGATGTTGCTATTTCCAGCGCATCGTGGTGGGTCCGCGCAGGGCGGAAGCGCGAATCGCGGGCACGGAACCCTCGTGCGGCGCGTCATCGAACCTTGCGTAGCTGTCGAAAAATCATATACTTGGCGCGATAAACCGGGCCTATCGGCACGGCGGCCAAGTTAGCGCACTGTAGCGCGGCCCTCAAATGAAACGGGGAGTCCCTCCCCTGGAGCACGGGAACGGACCGGGTCATGGTGGACAAGGACGAGACGACCGAGGAAACGCCGGCCGCTCCTGCCGCTCCAGCCCCCCGTCGCGGACCAGGACATCGCGGCGCGGACATGCGCGACACGGTGGCCGAGATGGCCGAGCGGGCGCAGCTCATCAGCCAGGAGGCCGGCAGCAAGGTTTCCTCGGCGATGAAGGACGTCATCAGCGCCGCCGCCGGGCTCGCGGGGTTCGCCATCGAGAGCGCCCGCGACCTCGTGCAGTACATGGTCCGGCGTGGCCAGATGACGCAGGAAGAGGCCGACAAGCTGATCCGGGAAGCCGAGGAAGCGCACGCCAAGAAGCCGGCGAGCGAGAAGACGCGTCCCACTGCCTCGAAGATCGCCGCCGAGAAGGCGGCGATCGACAAGGCGGCACGCGACGCGGCGGCCGCCGCCGCAGCGCTCATCGCGCCGCCCCAGCGACCCGGCGCGTTCTCGCTCCGCACCGGTGGTCCCCGCCCCGTCGTGAAGTCGGCGTCGCCGCCGGTCGCCGCGGCGCCTTCGGCACACGCGGCGCCTCCCCCGCCGCCGAAGGCCGTGGCCGCGCCAGCCAAGGTGGCGCCCAGAGCGCCGGTCAAGCCAGCGACGAAGGCCGCGGCGAAGCCGGCCAGCAAGAGCCCGGCGAAATCAGCCGCGAAGACGCCTAGCAAGGGAACGGCGTCCAAGCCGGCCGCCAAGTCGGGCTCGGCGAAGGCAGGGGCGAAGGCGCCGCCCAAGCCGAAGCCAGCCGGCAAGGGCAAGCCGGCCGCCAAGAAGAAGCGCTAGCGTCCTCCCGAGCGTGGGCGGCCTGCCTCGCGCCCTCATTGCACACGCACCGACGCGCCTCGACTTCGGTGGCGGGTGGACCGACGTTCCTCCGTACTGCAACGAGGAGGGGAGCGCGGTCTGCAACGTCGCGATCAGCCGGTACGCTACCGCGACGGTCGCGACGAATGGGCACGCGACCGCGCCGCCCGGGAGTGACGAGCCGCTCGTCCGCGCCGCGCTCCGCCGTGGCGGCATCCGCGGGACGACGGCTGGTGTGACGAGCGACTTTCCCATCGGCTCCGGGCTCGGCGGCTCCGCCGCCGCCGGCGTCGCCCTCGCGGGGGCCCTCGCTGCTCTCCGCGGCGAGACGCTGGAGCCCGCGGCGCTCGCCGAGCTGAGTCGTCGCACCGAGGTCGAGGAGCTCGGCATTCCGGGCGGATTTCAGGATCACTACGCCGCCGCCTACGGTGGCGCCCTGCTGCTCACCTATGCCGGCTGCGTGGGCGTCGAGCTCCTGTCGCTCTCCGATGTCACGAGCGACGCGCTCGCGCGCCGTGGGGTGCTGGTGTACACCGGCGTGTCGCGCATTTCCGCCAGCACCATCACCGCGGTGTCGGAGGCGTACCGCGCGCGGGACCGCGACGTGTGCGCCGCGCTCGCGCACATGAAGGTGCTGGCGGGAGAGATGGCGACGTCGCTGCGCGGCGGCGACCTCGACGCGCTGGGCGAGCAGATCGGCGAACACTGGGTTCACCAGCGAGCGCTCCACCCCACCATCACCACCGACCGCATCGAGGCGATCGGCCGCGCCGCGGTGCGCGCCGGCGCGCTGGGAATGAAGGCCCTCGGCGCGTCCGCCGGCGGCTGCGTGCTCGTCCTCGCCCGCGACGGACGCGAGGAGGAGCTGGCACGCGCGCTCGCGCCGCTCGGCGAACGGCTCACCTACAGTGTGGATCGCGGCGGTTTCCAGGTGCTCGCCGTGATGGACCAGCACGGGGAGACGGACGACGCATGACGGCGATCGAGCCGGGTGACGCGCGCGCGCTGACGCGAGCACTCGTGCAGGTGGACTCGCGCAACCCGACGCTCGTTCCCGGTGGGCCAGGCGAAGGGCCCTGCGCCGCGCTGCTGCGCGACGTGCTCGATGCGTGGGGATTCCGCACCGAGCTCCACGACGCGGCACCGGGGCGGCCGAATCTCGTGGCGCGCATCGGCGGTGCGGAGGGCGGCTCCGGCCGCTCGCTGATGTTCAACGGACATCTCGACGTCGTCGGGGTCGAGGGGATGATCCATCCCCCATTCACGGCCGACGAGCGCGACGGGCGGCTGTATGGCCGCGGCTCCGCCGACATGAAGGGTGGCATCGCCGCGATGTGCGCCGCGGCGCTCCGGGCAGTCGAGGCCGGCGCGCGCGGCGAGATCGTCGTGGCGGCCGTGGCGGACGAGGAGTACGACAGCATCGGCACGCGCGCGCTGCTCGCGCGCGGCGTTCGCGCCGACGCGTGCGTCGTCACCGAGCCGACGCGGCTGGCGATCATGCCGGCGCACCGCGGCTTCGCGTGGATCGAGGTCGAGGTCACGGGACGCGCCGCGCACGGCAGCCGATGGGACATCGGCGTCGACGCCATCCGGCATGCCGGGCTCCTGCTCGCCGAGCTCGACGCCTACGACGCCGACGTGCTTCCCGCGCGGACACATCCGCTGCTGGGGCGCGGCTCGCTGCACGCGTCGCTCATCGAGGGCGGGACCGGGATGTCGACCTATCCCGACCGGTGCGTGCTGAAGCTCGAGCGTCGCACGATTCCAGGCGAGTCGGCGGCCGCCGCGCTGGACGAGGTCCGGCGTGCCTGCGACCGGATCCGCGCCCGGCGTCCCAGCTTCGTCGCCGAGGTCCGGCTGCTCGTGACGCAGGGGCCGAGCGACGTCTCGGTGAGCGCCCCGCTGGTGCGGGGATTGGACGCCGCGCTCCGCGCGAGCGGCGAGCGCGTGACGGTGGAGGGCATGTCGGCCTGGACGGACGCCGCGCTGCTCAACGACGCGGCCATCCCGGCGGTGTGCTTCGGACCGGGCGACATCTCGCTCGCGCACGCGGCGGAGGAGTACATTCCACTCGACGAGATCGACCGTGCCGCCACCGTGCTCGCGTCATTCGCGCGCGATTGGTGTGCCTGATCGCCGACGCTCCCTTCGCCGTCCGATGCCACGCCCTCCCCGGGTCACGCAACTGAATGCCGCACAGTACGACGCCCTCGAGCGGGCGATCGCGGACCGTCGCCGCCTCTCCGTATGGCGCCGCGGGAGCGAGTTCATCATCGTCGTCGACAGGCTGCGCGTGACGGGGGGCCGCGAGGCGCTCGAGGCGCACCATCCGACCACGGGCGACCGACTGACCCTCTACATCGACGAGCTCGAGGGGATCGAGGTGGTCGGGTGAGCGCGAGCCCGGAGTCGACGGAACTGCCGCTGGTTGCGATCTATGCCGATGAATCGTGTTTGGGCAACGGCCGGGAGGGGAACAATCCCGGCGGCGCGGCGGGGGTGATCGAGCACGTGAACCCGGCCACGGAGCGGCTCACGCGATGGGACTACTGGATCGCCGAGCCGTCGACGACCAACAATCGAATGGCCCTCCGCAGCGCGATCGAGGCCTTCCGCGTCATCGGCCGGCGAGGCGGGCGTTTTCGCGTGCTGTTCACGAGCGACTCCCAGTACCTCGTGAAGGGCGCGAAGGAGTGGATGCACGGCTGGGCCAAGAAAGGCTGGCGCCGCACTGGAGGCGCGATCGAGAATCTCTCGCTCTGGCACGAGCTGGCCGACGCGTCGGCGCCGCATCGTGTCGAGTGGCAATGGGTGAAGGGCCACGTCGGCCATCCACAGAACGAGTACGCGAACGACCTCGCGGTGGCCGCCGCGAAGGCACAGACGAGCTCCGATGGCGCGCGCACGTCGGGGTTCGACGAATGGCTCGAGGCGCAGCGCACGAAGCGGCGGTTGACCGTGGAGCCCGCGGTCTTTCCGTCCGCACATCCATTTCATCCTGCGCGGCCCCTGCCGCGCGCGACGCCGGAATGATCACCGTACACCTCATGCATGATCTGATCAATTTTCTTCGCCCCGTCGGCCACTTCCTGATTCGACGGAGCGTGTTCCTTCTTCTTGGTGGTGGACTAGGGTACGCGTATGGCTATCGCCACGCGGACGAGGGAGCACCCAGCCTGCTGAGTCGCGCGCAAACGCTCGTCGGCGCGGACCACGTGCGCGACGACCACATGCGCCGGCAGCGGGCGATCGAGGCACTGCGTCAGGCGCGCGCGGACTCGATCGAGGCGCAGCTCCCGCACTAGTCTCGCGACACCACGCAACGGTCACAGGGGGGAGCGATGGACGATGTCGAGCGGATGTATCGGCACCTCGTGCACATCATCCGCACGAAGTTCACCCCGATGCTGACGCAGCCGTTCGAGGTGGGCGAGCTGTTCCAGACCATCCTGCCCTATCGGCTGCATCGGCGCGAGCTGGGCCTCCAGTCGAACCAGGACTACGAGCTGGTGCTGCTGGAGCTGCTCGCCGGAGCGCGCGGCTATCTCGTGGTAGACGACAAGATGCGCGACACGCTCGCCGCGCAGCTCGCCGCGACGACGCCCGATCCGTCGGTCATACGCCAGTTCGCGACCGCTCACGTCGCGTTGGCGCCGGAGTGGCTGCACCTGCTCGACGCGCAGGCGCGCGCGTCGGGCGCGCAGGGGACAGTCGGGACGCCCACGCCCTCACGCTCCGCCAGTCCCCACCGCACGGGCAGCGGCGCGTTCGCCATGGGGGGCGGTACGCCGTCCGCCAGCGTCGGCGTCTCGCCCGACGCCGGCCCGCCGCGCCGTGCGGCGCGACCGATCGCGATCGCCGCGGGAGAGCAGTGCACGTTCTGCAACGGTGAGCTCCCGGCGGGCCGGCAGATCAGCTTCTGCCCGCACTGTGGCCAGGACCTGACGATTGTGCACTGTCCCGCCTGCGGGAGCGAGCTGGAGCGAGGCTGGAAGTTCTGCGTCACCTGCGGGCGCTCGTCGGGGGATGTCTAGCCCCGCTCCGCTGCGCCTCGGCGCGTGGCTTGCGAGAGCGGCGTCCGACCGCAGATCACTCGTACTTCGCCCCGTCCTCACATGCGCCATACCGCTCCATTCTCCCGCATCGTCGCGAGACTCGTCGTCGCGTCGCTCGCGCTCGTCGGTGGGTGCATCGGTGGCGCCACTCCATCCCCGAATCCCCCGCCCAGTCCCATCGGGTTGCCGCGACCGACGCCCACCGATGCGACGAGGCCGTTCGTCAACCTCGCGTGGCCGGTGCGGACGCGCGAGCATGTCGACCTCTGGCTCCACTCGTACGCGCTGATCACCCCCGACACCACGCTGATCCCGTACTTCCGTCGCGGCTATCGCGATCGAGTGATGGCACTGCGGCGCCAGCGCGGCGTGACGACCCTGCTGGACGCCGACCGCGCGACCCTGGTCGCGCGCTTCGACGTGAACCCGTCGCTCGCGACGAGTGGCCAGTTCCTGCCGCTCTACTTCGAGTCGTGGGAGCAGATGCGAAAGGTGATCGACCTGTTCGTCCGCGCGAACGGCAATCCGGGGGTGACGAACGATCCCACGACCCGCACGTACCTCGCCATCCTCGCCGACGTCTTCCCAACTGGCGCCGACCGGGAATGGCTGCGGCTGTTCGCCACGAGCGTCAACGACGAGAACAACCGCTTCTATCACGATTACTGGACGATGGAAGCGCGGTCGCACGCGACGGTGCTGTCACGGATCGACACGCTCTGGCAGCGCCAGTGGCGGCCGGCCCTGACGCGATTCCTCAACAACACCCTGCAGCAGAGCGGCGAGCTCTATCTCTCGTTTCCTCTCGGAGGCGAGGGGCGCACGATCCATTTCGGCAAGCAACAGAACGCCGTGGCGGTGGCGTATCCCGACGACCGCGACCAGGCCGACCTCGCGCTGTACGTCTTCGCGCACGAGGTGGCGGGGGCGGTGGCGAGCGCGGCGATCGAGGACAACACGACGCCAGCCGAGCGCCGCAGCGGGGCGGGGTCGCGCTACGAGCAGTCCGCCGCGGTACGTGCCGGCTCGCTGCTGCTGGAGCGGACGATTCCCACCGTGGTCCCGGGCTACATGCGGTACTATCTCCAGCAGGCGGGCCGCACCCCGCCGTCCGACCCGCGCGCGATGTACGCGCAGGTGTTCGCCGTACCCGACGCCGTGCGCGACGCGATCTCGCGGCAGCTGGAGGTGATCCTGGGGGGGATCTGATGGAGGCACTCGGCTGACAGCTTGGATCGAGTCGACGGCCGGCCTTCATTATCTTCCTTCCATGCCCGACAACCCCTCCAACCTCCCCGCCCGGATCGACCGCGCCGCGGTCGATCGCATCCTGGCGCGTGCGTTGGAGCTGCAGGCCGATGTTCCCTCCGATCCCCAGGGGCAGCTCACGGAGGCGCAGCTGCTCGACCTGGCGAAGGAGGTGGGGCTCGATCCGGTGAACCTCCGACAGGCGATGGCCGAGGAGCGCACGCGGGTCGCCGTGCCCGAGGAGCGGGGACTGCTCGCGTCGCTGTACGGCGGCTCGTCGGCCAGCGCCCAACGCACGGTGCGCGGCACGCCGGCGCAGGTGCTCAAGGCGCTCGATGATTGGATGCAGCGCCAGGAGTCGCTCGTCGCCCAGCGCTACTTCAGCTCGGAGCGCATCGTGTGGGAAGCGCGGCACGACGTCGTGGGAATGGTGCGCCGCACCATGAGCGGACGCGGCTTCGCCCTTGCCCGCGCCACGGACGTCTCCGCGACGGCCATTCCGCTGGACGAGTCGCGCGTACTCGTCCGCCTGGATGCGCGGCTCGCGGGCTATCGCAGCCTGATGGCGCAGCAGAACGTAGCGCTCACCGGAGCCGGTGTCGTCGTCGGTGGTGTGCTGGCCGTGCTCAGCTTTCCCCTTCTCGCCGCCGCGGCCCCCGCGGTGCTGGTCGCGCCGGCCGCATTCGCCGCGGCCCGCGCGTCGCACCAGCGCAGCGTGGAGCGCGCCCAGCTCGCGCTCGAGCAGGTGCTCGACCGGCTGGAGCGGGGAGACGCGGGACGGCCGGCGACTCTCCTGTCCATGCTCGCCGCGGCGGTGTCGGGACGGCGTCCGTAACGACTACCTGACGCCCGCGACCAGGAATGGGCGCGCCATCGCCCGGTCGGCCAGCCAGGCCAGGCCGCGGTTGCTCATGATCACGACGAACCCCATCAGCGTGAGCGACTTCACCTCGCGCCGGGAGATCTTCACCACCCGCCGCGGCGCGAGCGCGTGCGGCAGCTGGGTGAGGTCGCGCAGCGTGGCGTACGCGAACAGTAGCGGCAGGACGCAGAACAGCCGGATCGGCACCGCGCGCCGAGGAATCAGGAGGAGATAGGTCCGCGCCCCCTCGAGATCGTGGTGGGCGAGCGCGACCAGCGTCGCCAGCGCGGCGCGCGTGCCACGCATCCCCTCGGCGTGGAGGATCTCTGCGTGGCTGCTGCCGTGCTGGCGCAGCAGCTCCTCCGGGATGTAGATCGAGTTCTCGTGCTCGGCGTCGGTCACGACGTCCTTGAGGATGTTCACCGTCTGAAGCGCCTCGGCGAACGCGCGACACTTCTCGCGCAGCACCCGGTGCTGCCGCTCGCCGATGCTCGGCGCGTGCTCGTGCCAGAGGTCGGTGAGGAGGTAGCCCACGGTACCGGCCACGTAGTAGCAGTATTCGCGGTATTCCTCGAGGCTCTGGATGCGGATGCCGTGCGGATAGAGGAGCACGAACTTCCGCATCCCGCCTATCATCTCCCCCACCCACCGCCGAACGTGCTCGCGCGTGCGCGCGGAGAGTGAGCGGTAGAGGACGAACACGAGGTCGCTCTGCCGCGTGAGCCGCACGTGCGCCGGCTCGCCGGTCAGGGAGGCGACGCGATCGGGAAAGGCGTCCGCCACCGCCGCGTCGTCGAAGCAGCGCAGCAGCTCGTCCAGGAGCGCCGCCTTCGCGGCGGCCGGCAGCGCCGGCGCGTCCTCGAGCGTGTCGGCCACACGGCAGAGGAGATAGGCCGCCAGCACCGCGCGGCCGAGCTCACCAGGCAGTACCCGGATGCTCAGCGCGAAGGTGCGCGACACTGCCGGCAGGACCTCGCGCCCGAAGCGTTCCGCCTCCGCCCGGCGATCGGCGTCTCGCTTCGTCTGCGTCTCCATTGGCACTCCGTCCACGCGCATTAGACTACTCGGCATCCGTGAATCATAACTCTGGAGTATCGGCTCCCCTACCCTCCGACTTTCGCGGCGTCTTCCGCACCGACGCGTCGGCGCGCGGCGTCTACAGCGAGGCCGCTGGCATCGCGCAGATCGTGCCGCGCGCCGTCGCCGTCCCGGCCGACGCCGAGGATGCCATCGCCCTCGTACGGTGGGCGGCGCGCAGCGGGACGCCGCTCGTGCCTCGCGGCTCGGGGAGCAGCATGGCGGGCGGCGCGATCGGCGACGGCGTGATCGTCGATCTCAGTCGCCTCGCCGCGCTCGATGCTGTAGACGCGACGCGGCGCACGGTGCGCTGCGGCCCCGGCGTGCTGCGCGACGCGGTGGACGCCGCGGCTCGCGCCGTCGGGCTCCAGTTTCCCGTCGATCCGTCGAGCGGGGCGTATTGCAGCGTGGGCGGCATGGCGTCCACCAATTCGGCCGGTGCCCACACGCTGCGGTACGGCGCGATGCGTGCCTGGGTCGAGGCGCTCGACTGCGTGTTCGCCGACGGGTCGCGCGCCGAGGTGCGGCGCGGCGCGGCGCCCCCCGACGTTGCGCCGGTGCGGCGCTTTCTCGCTGAGGCTCCATCGCTCCTCGACGCGGAGCGCGCGTCGCCGTCGCGGCACGCAGGGGTGCGAAAGGAATCGTCGGGCTACGGGCTGGCCGCCTACGCGGAGTCCGGTGAGCTCGTCGATCTGCTCGTGGGGAGCGAGGGGACGCTGGCGCTCATCGTCGGGCTGGAGCTGCGGCTGGCACCGGCGCTGGCGGCGTCCGCGAGCGTGCTCGGTGCATTCGCGTCGCTGGAGGAGGCCGTGGCCGGCGCCGCCGGCGCGCGCGACGCGCAGGCGAGTGCGTGCGAGCTCCTCGACCGCACCTTCCTCGACGTCGCGCGACGCGGCGGAGCGCCGGTGCCGGTGCCCGAGAGCGTCGAGGCCGTCCTCCTGGCCGAAGTCGAGGGCGCGAGCACCGAGGAGGTCGGCGTGCGTGCCCGCGCGATCGAGGCGCGCTTCCGCGAGGCCGGCGCGACGGACGTGATCCTCGCGCTCGACTCGGCGACGGAAGTGGCGATGTGGGAGCTGCGCCACGCCGCCAGCCCGATCCTGAGCCGTCTCGACCCGGCGCTCAAGTCCATGCAGTTCATCGAGGACGGCTGCGTCCCCCCCGAGCGGCTGGCCGACTACGTGCGCGGCGTGCGCGCCGCGCTCGAGCGTCAGGGGATCCGCGGCGTCATCTTCGGCCACGCGGGCGACGCGCACGTGCACGTGAACCCGCTCGTCGACCTCCGCGATCCGCAGTGGCGCACCCGGGTGGACGTGCTGCTCGACGAGGTGACGGCGCTCTCGGCTCGGCTCGGCGGTACGCTCGCCGGTGAGCACGGCGACGGCCGACTGCGCGCGCCCCTCCTGCCGCGCGTCTGGCCCGCCGCGTCGCTCGCACGGTTCGCCGCGGTGAAGCGGGCGTTCGATCCCGCCACGCTGCTCAATCCGGGGGCGAAGGTCGCGATGCCGGGTGACCGCGCGGTGGACCGCGTGAAGTACGACCCGGCGCTGCCGCCGCTGCCGGCGGACGCGCGTCGCGCGCTCGCGCGCGTCGAGCGCGAGCGCGCATACGCGCGGTTCCGGCTCGACCTCCTCGCGGAGGACGCCGACCGCGTGCCCGGATCGCTCGACTCTCCGTCGGGCAGCGTCTAGCTTTCGCCGTCGCTCATCGCTCGTCGCCGCCTCCGTCTCCTCTGCCGCGCTCATGACCGCTCCCGCCTCCGCCGCCCCGCACCTCTTCTACGAGCCCCGCATCACCGTGCTCGCGCGCCCCGCCTTCACGACGCCCGAGCACCTGGGCGTCTCGTGGATGGGCGAGAGCACCGATGGGGAGCGGCTCGCCGAGTTCGCCGGTCGGCTCTGCTACATGAGCCAGCACAATCCCGCCAGGCGCTCGACGCGCGACTATCTGGAGAACATCAAGAAGCAGGGGCACGGCAGCGTCCTCGAGCACGCGAATTACTCGCTCCTCCTCGAGGGGGTGAGCCGGTCGCTCACCCACGAGCTGGTGCGCCACCGCGCCGGATTCGCCTACTCCCAGCTCTCGCAGCGCTACGTGGACGAGAGCGAGGCGAGCTTCGTCGTGCCGCCGGCCGTCGCCGGCGACGAGGCGCTGGAGGCGGCGTGGCGCTCGCAGATCGAGAGCGCGCAGACGGCGTACGTCGCCCTCGTCGCCCAGCTGATGGAGCGGTACGGCTGGGTGGCCGACAAGGTCCACCGCCGGAAGATGGCGCGCGAGGCGGCGCGTGGCGTCCTTCCCAACTCCACCGAGACGAAGATCGTCGTCACGGGGAACGCGCGCGCCTGGCGCACGATGCTCGAGCTCCGCTCGAGCGAGGGCGCCGAGCTGGAGATCCGCCGGACCGCGGTCGCCATCATCCGCATCTTCCAGGCGGAGGCGCCAGGCTTCTTCTCCGACTTCGAGATTTACGAGGCAGCCGATCGCCGAGCGGCGGCAAGAATCGGCTACCACAAAGTCTGAGAAAAAAAATTCGCGCTGTCGCGATATTTTTCATTGCGCGAAAAATCGTTGGTCCCTATCTTCGCCCCACGTCGTGCGTGGCGTGCCTCTTGCCCGCGTGCGTGTACAGCAGAGCGACCGCCATCGAGCGACACCGCTCTCCGCCGCGGACCCATGATCAGGGACGGGATGACGCGTATCGGTTTCGCGTACAATCAGAAGCCCGACCCCGTAGCCGCGCCGGCGGCCGAGCTGGCGCGCGCCGACGAGGAGCCGCCCAGTAGCGGCCGCGGCGCCGCGACGCTGGTCGCCCCCGCCACCGCTCCCGACGACGAGTACGCGGAGTGGGATTCGGCCGAGACGATCGCCGCGGTGGAGCGGGCCCTCGCCCGGCACGGCGAGGTGATCCGGCTCGAGGCGACCGACGACTTCCCGCAGCGGCTGCGCGACGCGCGCCCCGACATCGTCTTCAACATCGCCGAAGGACTGCGCGGTCCGAACCGCGAGGCACACGTCCCGGCGATCTGCGAGTTCTACGGCATTCCCTACTCGGGAAGCGACCCGTTCACCCTCGCGCTCTGCCTCGACAAGTCGCGCACGAAGGAGATCCTCCGCGCCCACGACGTCCCGACTGCCGACTGGTGGCTCGTGCGCTCGGTGAGCGAGATCACCAAGGCTCCGGCGCGCGCGAGCGCCTATCCCCTATTCGCCAAGCCGGTCCACGAGGGCTCGTCCAAGGGAATCACCGAGCGGAATCTCGTCGCGTCCCCCGACGCGCTGGCGCCGATCGTCCTCGAGCTGCTGGAGCGCTATCAGCAGCCGGTGCTCGTCGAGTCCTTCCTGCCCGGCGCCGAGTTCACCTGCGGCGTGCTGGGCAACGGCGCCGAGGCGCGGGTCCTGCCGCTCGTCGGGATGAACTTCGGTGCGCTCCCCGCGGGCGCGCTGCCGATCTACGGCTTCGAGGCCAAGTGGCTGTGGGACCGGCCCGACGAGCCGCTCGCGATCTTCGAGTGCCCGGCGCGGATCAGCGAGACCCGGCGCGCCGAGATCGAGGACGTCGTCCTGCGGACCTTCGCCGCGCTCGGCTGTCGCGACTGGTCGCGCATCGACGTCCGCCTCGACGCCGAGGGACGCGCAAATGTCGTCGAGGTCAACCCACTGCCGGGCATCCTCCCCGACGCCTCCGACAACTCGTGCCTCCCCAAGGCGGCGCGCGCGGCGGGGATGGACTACGACGCGCTCATCGCCGCGTGCCTCCGGGCCGCCGCCGCGCGCCACGGCGTGACGCTCCAGGGAGGCCGCGCATGAAGATCGGCATCCTGTTCGACGGTGCGAGCGCCGCCTCGCCCGACCAGCTCATCGTCGGCACCGTTGACGCCGTGGCAGCCGAGCTGGCGAGCGAGGGGAACGAGATCGTCCGCCTGCCGGCCGGCCCGGACGCGAAATGGATCGACAAGCTCCGGCGTGCCCGCGTCGACCTCGTGTTCAACCTCTGCGAGTCGATCGATGGCGTCGCGGCGCTGGAGCCGCCGGTGATCTCCGTGCTCGAGCTGCTCGACATCCCGTACAGCGGGAGCTCGAGCTGGACCACCTCGCTCTGCCTGCGGAAGCACGTCGTCAACGGCGCGCTCGAGCGGGCCGGTCTCCCCGTGCCCAAGTTCGCCGTCGTCCGCCGCGGCGGCGCCATCCCGTCCGTCGGCTTCCCGGCCATCTGCAAGCCGGCCGCCGAGGACGCGTCGATCGGCGTCGAGCAGCGCTCGGTGGTGCGCACCACCCGCCAGCTCACCGAGCGCGTGAGCGCGATGCTGGAGCGGTGGGACGAGGTGCTCATCCAGCGCTATGTCGAGGGGCGCGAGGTGAACGTCGGCATCCTCGGCGACGCGATTCTCCCGATCGCCGAGATCGACTTCGGCCGGATGCCGAAGGGGATGTGGCGCATCGTCACGTACAAGTCCAAGTGGGAGACGGGCTCCACGGAGGATCTCGGCTCGGCGCCGCGCTGCCCGGCGCGGCTCCCTGCCGGCGTCGCCACCCAGCTGCGCCGCATCGCCATCGCGTCCTGGCGGCTGGTGGGCGGCTCGGGCTACGGTCGCGTCGACATGCGCATCGACGAGCGCGGACGCCCGTGGATCCTCGAGGTCAACGCGAACCCGGACATCGCTCCGGACGCCGGCCTGGCGCGCATGGCGCGCGTCGCCGGAATCGAGTACGGCGCGCTGGTGCGGCAGGTCTGCGAGCTCGGGCTCCAACGCTCGCGCGACGGTGTCACGACGGCAGAGCGGTGGGCGCAGGCCCAGCGGCTCTCCGGCGTGACGACGGCGGCCCCCATGGGGCTGGACCTGTTCGCCGGCGAGGCGTAGCGACCATGCACATCGGCCAGCTGCGTCCCGAGAACCGCGCGCGTCTCGCCGAGTTGCTGGTGGATACCGGCGCCTTCCACGGCGACGAGGTCGAGGTGGCGCTCTCGCTGTTCGACCTCGCGCACGGCGAGAAAGCCGCCAGCCCGGCCGACGCGCCACCCGACTACGAGTTCGTCGGCGCGTTCGAGGAAGACCGGCTGGTGGGCTACGCCTGCTTCGGTCCCACGCCCGCCACCGAAGGGACGCACGACCTCTACTGGCTGGCCGTCGACCCTGCGGTGCAGGGTCGCGGTATCGGACGCGCGCTCGTGCGTGCGGTGGAGCGGAAACTGATCGACCGGGGTGGTCGTCTGC
>Ga0193699_10000441_pt1 | contig 18220 bp, 19 predicted proteins | sample L3c2metaG_FD_160095 | JGI IMG/M metagenome (GOLD analysis project Ga0193699, IMG submission 160095) | Soil microbial communities from a riparian zone of the East river system, Colorado, United States - L3c2 | ecosystem: Environmental > Terrestrial > Soil > Riparian zone | place: USA: East...
CGGTCGCCTTCGTCGAGTGGCCGGCGGTAGCGGAGACGCGCCTCGTCCGGCCGGCGCTCCAGGTGCGCCTCCACCACGCGGACGGGGACGCCCGCGAGATCGAGATCGAGGGCTCCTAGCTAGTAGCCGAGTTCCTTTTGGGCCTTGTCGACGGCTTCGTTCGTCTTGTCTTTCGCTTCTTCCAGCTTCTTTTCCGCTTCCACCTTCGCTTCTTTGGCCTTCTTTTCGACTTCCTTGCCGGCCTTGGAGCCCTTCCCCTTCAGGTCCTTTTCGGCTTCGTCGAGCGCCTTCTGGCCTTCCTTCGTCGCCTTGTCGACCTTTTCGCGGCCTTCTTCGAGCGCATTGCTGGCTTCTTCCTTGGCGTTGTCGACTTCGTCGCTGCCGCCGCAGCCACTCCAGGCGACCCCACCCAGGGCGATCGCGAGCGCCGCGAGGATCGGTGTTGTCTTCTCGATGCGTCCTCTCACTCCAAGCCCCTTTCTGACGAGGAAAGGCCAGCCTACTGCGCGGGTGGCGCATCGACCCGCAATTGCAGGTGTTCTGGGCAGGGTGAAGGCGCGGTAGCATCGCCGCAGCAACTCCGAGCGAAATGGAAGGGAACCTCCCCATGAAGGGACTGAAGACGCTGACGGCCGTGCTCCTCGGATCCGCGCTGCTGGCCAGCGCCGTGCCCGCCTCCGCGGGGGCCGCCGCCTACAAGCACTACGTCGCCTGCGGCGTCTCGCAGAACGCGAAACCTTCGCATTCCTGCCCGAAGAAAAGCAAGAAGGGCGCCTTCTTCAAAAGCCTGGTCGGCGACGTCTTCTACTCGGTTTGCGTGAAGTTCCCGACCGGCAAGAACCTCTGTGCTCCGCGCCAGGAAGCGATCCAGGGGACGCTATACGTCAACAAGATCACCTCGAACATCCCCGGCAAACACAAGGTCAGCTGGTTCGTCGAAGGCAAACGGGTGGGCCTCTTCGTCTTCAACGTCCCTGGCTGAGCTGGGCGACAGCGATCCGGCGCTCGTCGGCTTCGACACCGCGACCGAGGACACGGCCGTCAGCGTGACGCGCGGCGGCGAGGTGCTGCACGAGTCGCTGATCGGGCTCGCCGCCGACGGCGGCCCCCGCCACTCGACCGCGTTGCTGGGCGAGGTGGAGCGGGCCGCGGCGGCGGCCGGCGGCTGGGAGGCGGTCGGCCGGATCGCGGTCGGTGTCGGCCCCGGGTCCTTCACCGGGTTGCGGATCGGCGTGGCGACGGCGCGGGCGCTGGGGGCGAGCCTCGGCCTACCGGTGACGGGCGTCTGCACGCTCGACGCGGTCGGCCGGGCGCTGGGCGAGCTGGACGGCGCGGCGAGCCGGCTCGCCGTCCTCGACGCCCGCCGCGGCGAGGTCTTCGCGGCGCTCTACTCGCCGTCCGGCGAGCGCCTCTGGGGGCCGCTGGTCGAGTCTCCGGGCGGCCTCGCCACGCGGCTCTCGAGCCTGACCCATCCGTTGCTGGCCGCCGGATCGGGGGCGGTACGATTTCGTGGTGAGCTGGTCGGAAGCGGCGTCGAGATCCCGGAGGACGCAGATTCCGTGCACCGGGTCGCCGCGCGGCACGTCTGCGCCATCGCGGCAGCCGCGGGGCCGGAGCAGCTCGCACCGATCTACCTGAGACCTCCCGACGCGGAGCGGTGGCGTGAGCGAGACACTTTCGACAGAGCAGAGTGAGCTGGCAGGCAGGATGGCTGTGCGGCAGCTCACCTACAGTGACCTACCGGCGGTCCTCTCGGTCGAGCGACGCTCCTTTCCGACCCCCTGGTCCCTGGCGATGTTCGTGCTTGAGCTCTCCAAGCCTTCGGGCATCTGCCTCGCCGCGAGCGACGCCGACCAGCTGGTCGGCTACCTCGTCTGCTCGCGCTACGACCACGTCTGGCACCTGATGAACGTCGCCGTGGCGCCCGAGCGCCGCCGCGCCGGCGTCGCCAGCCGGCTGATCGCCCGCCTCTTCGAGGAGGCGGGGAGGGAGCTGTCGTTCACGCTCGAGGTCCGCGTCTCCAACCGGCCCGCGATCGCGATGTACGAGCGTCTCGGCTTCCGCTCCGCCGGCGTCCGCCCTCGCTACTACCAGGACAACGGCGAGGACGCGCTGATCATGTGGCTGGACTGACGCCTTGATCCTCGCGATAGAGACGTCGTGCGACGACACCTGCGCCGCCGTGATCGACGGCCCGCGCATCCTCGCCAACACGATCTCCTCGCAGGCCGAGGCCCACGCCCGCTTCGGCGGCGTCGTGCCCGAGGTCGCCTCCCGCCACCATCTGGAGCTGGTCGTGCCGGTGGTCGAGGACGCCCTCGCCGAGGCGGGCGCCACGCTTGCGGAGGTCGAGGCGGTCGCCGTCACGACCGGGCCGGGCCTGATCGGCGCCCTGCTCGTCGGGGTCAGCAGCGCCAAGGCGATCGCGGCGCCGCGGCGCCTGCCGCTGGTGCCGGTCGACCACCTGCACGGGCACGTCGCCGCCAACTTCCTCGAGCCGGAGCCGCTCGAGCCGCCCTTTCTCTGCCTCCTCGCCAGCGGCGGTCACACCCTGCTGGCCGCGGTCCGCGACCGTGCCGGTTACGAGGTCCTCGGACAGACCCTGGACGACGCGGCCGGCGAGGCCTTCGACAAGGTCGCGCGGCTGCTCGGGCTCGGCTACCCGGGCGGCCCTGCGCTGGAGCGCCTCGCCAGGGAGGGGGACCCCGAGGCCTTCGAGCTGCCGGTGGCGATGAGCCGCGACCCCGGGCTCGACTTCAGCTTCAGCGGGCTGAAGACGGCGCTCGTCTACCTCTGCCGCGAGCTCGGCCCCGACGGTGTGGCCGAGCGCCGCGCCGACCTCGCCGCCAGCTTTCAGGCGGCGGCTGTCGGGCAGCTGGCCGCGAAGCTCGAGCGCGCGCTGAAGGGCGGCGAGTGGGCGGCCGTCGCGCTGGGCGGCGGGGTCGCCGCCAACGGCGCCCTGCGCGGGGCGGCGGCGGCGCTCTGCGAGCGCCGCGGTGTGCGGCTGAAGCTGGTCCCGCTCGAGCTCTGCACCGACAACGCGGCGATGATCGGCTCCGCTGCGCGCTTCGCCGAGCCGATCCCCTATCCGGACTACCTCGGCTACGACGCCTTTCCCACGGACAAGGGTGCTGCGGAACGCGGAGCGAGCAAGCGTGCATCTCTGGCTCTTCGCGCCGCGAGCGACGCGTGACTGTTGTGACCGTCTACTCGCGCCCCGGCTGCCACCTCTGCGAGGAGGCGCTGGAGGCGATCGTCGCCCTGCACGGCGAGGGGTATCGCTTCGAGCTGCGTGAGGTGGACATCGAGAGCGACGAGACGCTGCTGCGCCGCCACCTGGAGCGGATACCGGTGGTCGAGGTCGACGGCCGGGTCGTATCCGAGCTCGCGCTCGACGCCGCCGAGCTGCGCACGAGGCTCGATACTGTGGTTGACCGAGCATGATCGAACCGGCGACTGAGGAGCAGGGCCCGGCCGGCGGCCTGGCGATGGACGGTGAGCGGCTCTCGCTTGGCGTCGCCGCGCGCCTCTCGCGCTATCTCCAGGTCCTCACCCAGGCGCGCAAGATGGGCCGCGAGACGATCTCCTCGCAGGAACTCTCCGAGTACACCCACATCAACCCGACCCAGATCCGCCGCGATCTCTCCGGCTTCGGCAAGTTCGGCAAGCGCGGCGTCGGCTACAACGTCGACTCGCTGGTGGCCGAGATCCGCAAGATCCTGCGCACCTCGGGCCAGCACAACATCGCCCTCTTCGGCGCCGGCCACCTTGGCCAGGCGATCGCGAGCTCCGACATCTTCGCCGACCACGGCTTCCAGATCGTCGCCATGTTCGACGTCGCCCCGACCGTCGTCGGCAAGGAGTGCGGCAAGCTGACCGTGCGCGACTTCGGTGAGCTGGAGTCGATCGTCGCCGAGAAGGGGATCGTCGTCGGTGTGCTGGCCGTGCCGGCCGACGCCGCGCAGACCGTTGCCGACCGCCTCGTCAAAGCCGGCGTCAAAATCATCTTCAACTACTCCGAGCAGCTGCTCCAGGTGCCGCCCGACGTCACCGTGCACACCTCCAGCCCCGCGGTCGACCTCCTCTACGCGCTCTACTTCTACCTCGCTTAGGCCCTTGCCCTTCGACCTCGACCTCGCTCGCGAGAGATTCGAGTCCTCCACCGACTTCACGATCGGGCTGGAGGAGGAGTTCGCGATCCTCGACCCGGCCTCGCTGGAGCTGGAGCATCGCTTCGAGGACGTCTACGCGGCGTGCCAGGAGGACGAGCTGCTTGCCGACTCCGCCGCCGGCGAGCTGATCGCCTCGGAGATCGAGATCCGCTCCGGCCGCGCCGAGGGGTTCGCCGAGGCGGTCGCTCTGCAGCGAGAGCGCCGTGCCCGTCTCTTTGCGCTGGTCGAGAGCATGGGCCTCGCCCTGGGGGCGACCGGAACCCATCCGTGGGCCGACTACCTCGACCAGAGGATCATCGACACCCCCCACTACAACCGCCTCAGGCGGGAACTGGGCTGGGTCGCGCAACGAAACAACACCTGGAGCATGCACGTCCACATGGGGGTGCGCGGCGCCGACCGGGCGATCGCGGTCTGCGACTGGATGCGAGAGCTGCTGCCCCTGCTGCTGGCCGTCTCTGCCAACTCGCCCTTCCTCGACCGCCACGACACCGGCCTGCACTCGGTGCGGACCGAGATCTTCACCCGCACCTTTCCCCGCTGCGGCGTGCCGAGCCCGTTCGGCGACTGGCGCCGCTACGCCGAGTTCGTCGGCATGCTGGAGCGCGCCGGGTCGGTGGTCGAGTCGACCCAGCTCTGGTGGAGCGTCCGCCCTCACCATTCCTTCGGCACCGTCGAGGTGCGGATCTGCGACGCGCAGACAGGGGGCGAGGAGTCGCTGGCCCTGGCCGGGCTGATCGCGGCCTGCATCGCGCAGACCGCGTTCGACTACGACGAGCGGGGCCAGGAGGGGACCGGGCGACTGCTCGAGGACCGCGAGATCGACGAGAACCTATGGCGGGCGATCCGCTACGGCATGGGCGGAAAGATGATCGACTTCCGGGCCGGGGAGGAGGTCGAGGCGCGGGCGGTGCTGGACCGGCTGCTCACCTGGAGCGCGCCGGCCCGCTCGCAGCTCGGCATCGAGGTCGCGCTGCCGGAGCGAAACGGCGCCCAGCGCATGCGGGAGGCGCTCGACGCCGGGGTCGCGATCGAGGACGTCTACCGCGACGCGGTCGCGGAGACGAAGCGCACCTACACCGCCGCCGAGGCATCGAAACCGGCCTGAAGCCGCTCTGTGGGCGCGTTCGCCGCCGTCACATATAGACTCCCGCGCCGCTTAGACCCCAGCCGGAGGAACGAACTTGACCAGCTTCTTGACCGATTACGGAGTCGTCGTCGCGCTCGTCTGCGCGGGAGCGGCAGTTGTGTACGGACTTTTGATCACGCAGCGCCTGCTGGCGAAGTCGCCTGGCAATGAGCGCATGCAGGAGATCTCGGGCGCGGTGCAGGAAGGCGCCAAGGCCTACCTCAGCCGCCAGTACGTGATCATCGCCGCCGTCGCGGTGCCGATCGCGATCGTCCTCTGGCTCCTGCAGGACTACAAGACGGCGATCGGGTTCGTCTTCGGCGGAGTCCTCTCCGGCGCGGCCGGCTTCATCGGCATGAACCTCTCGGTGCGCGCCAACTCCCGCGTCGCCGAGGCGGCCCGCGGTGGCGTCCCTCCGGCCCTCGACGTCGCCTTCAAGGGCGGCTCGGTCACGGGACTGCTCGTCGTCGGCCTGGCGCTGCTCGGCGTCGCCGGCTACTTCGGCATCCTCGTCCTCACCGACAGCACCGACAAGGAGGCCGTCGACGCGCTCGTCGGCCTCGGCTTCGGCGGCTCGCTGATCTCGGTCTTCGCGCGGCTCGGCGGCGGCATCTTCACCAAGGCCGCCGACGTCGGCGCCGACCTGGTCGGCAAGGTCGAGGCGGGCATCCCCGAGGACGACCCGCGCAACCCGGCCGTGATCGCCGACAACGTCGGCGACAACGTCGGCGACTGCGCCGGCATGGCCGCCGACCTGTTCGAGACCTACGCGGTCACCTCGGTCGCCGTGATGCTGCTCGGCGTGCTCACCTTCACCGGCGCGGGTGGCGACTTCTCCCGCGAGGTGGCGATCTACCCGCTGGTGCTCGGCGGCGTCGCGATCATCGCCTCGATCATCGGCGCGCTCTCGGTGCGGACCAGATCGGACCGGGTCGAGGGAGCGCTGTACACGGGAATGATCGTCTCCGGGGTGCTCTCGATCGCAGCCTTCTACCCGATCACGGACTGGCTGATGAGCGACCCCGTGCGGCTCGGCCTCAGCGCCGGCGCCAACGCGGTCAGTACCACCGACCTCTGGCTCTGCGCCGTGATCGGCGTCGCCGTGACCGCGCTGCTCTTCGTGATCACCGATTACTACACCTCGACCCGCTTCCGCCCGGTGAGGACGATCGCCAAGGCCTCGGAGACCGGCCACGCGACGAACATCATCCAGGGGCTCGCGCAGGGCTTCCAGTCGACCGCCGCGCCGGCGCTGGTGATCGCGCTGGCGATCCTCGGCGCCAACGAGCTCGCCGGGATCTACGGGATCGGCGTCGCCGTGATGGCCCAGCTCTCGCTCTGCGGCTTGATCGTCGCCCTCGACGCCTTCGGCCCGATCACCGACAACGCCGGCGGCATCGCCGAGATGGCCGACCTGCCGGAGAGCGTCCGCAACGTGACCGACCCGCTCGACGCGGTCGGCAACACGACCAAGGCGGTCACCAAGGGTTACGCGATCGGCTCGGCGGCGCTCGCTGCGCTGGTGCTCTTCGCCGCCTTCAAGAGCGAGCTCGGCGACGAGGCGCCGGCCGGCTTCGACCTCAACGGCCTCTTCAACCTCTCCAGCCCCGATGTGCTGATCGGGCTGATCATCGGCGGCATGATGGTCTACCTCTTCGCCGCCCTGGCGATCGAGGCGGTCGGGCGCGCCGGCGGCCAGGTGGTCGAACAGGTCCGCGAGCAGTTCCGCGAGCACCCCGGGATCATGGAGGGGACGGAAAAGCCCGAGTACGGCAAGACGGTCAGCATCGTCACCCTGGCGGCGCAGAAGGAGATGATCCTCCCCTCGCTGATCCCGATCGTCGTCCCCGTGATCGTCGGCCTGCTCAGCGTCGACGCGCTCGGCGGGCTGCTGATCGGCGTCATCGTCGTCGGCCTCTTCGCCGCGATCTCGATGACGGCGGGTGGCGGCGCCTGGGACAACGCGAAGAAGCTGATCGAGGACGGCGCCCACGGTGGCAAGGGCTCCGAGGCCCACGCCGCCTCGGTGACCGGCGACACCGTCGGCGACCCCTACAAGGACACCGCCGGCCCGGCGATCAACCCGATGATCAAGGTCGCCAACATCGTCGCGATCCTGATCATCCCGATCGTTCACTTCTAGGTGTTTCCGAGCGGGAGCGCCAGCCGGTCTCCCACCCGCGCCATTTCTTCGATATGGCGTGTTTAGAATCAGCCGATGAGGCGGGGGCTTCCAGCGGTTGTAGTGGTGCTCGGATGCTTGGCGCTTGGGCTGCCGGCGGCTCTCGGCGCGGCGCCGGCGAACGACAACTTCGACGGTGCGCAGGTGCTCGAAGACAGCCTTCCAATCGGCGTCTCGGCGACCAACGTCGAAGCGACGAAAGAGGCGGGGGAGCCGTTTTACGGCTTCGCACAGGCGGGTCACTCCGTCTGGTTCGAGTGGGAAGCGACGATCGATGGCTTCGTCACGGCGGGAACCTGCGGCAGCGACTTCACGACGGTGACCGCTGTCTTCACCGGGACGAAACTCGACGAACTGACCGAAGTGGCGGGCAGCTACAACAGCGAAGGGCCCGGCTGCCCGTCCTTTGACGGGCGGGAGATCACGTTCGAGGCGACAAGCGGCACGGTCTACGAGATCGCCGTGGACGGCAACGCCTTTTATATGCCTCCAGCACAACCGCCGACGGGCGAAGGGGCGATCGAGCTGCAGATCAAGGCAACGCCGGTTCCTTCCAATGACGACTTCGCCGACGCCGAGGCGATCACCGGATCGATCTCCGAAGAACCGGGCGCCGAATTCGCCTATTACTGGGCGACGGTGAGGGGCTCCAACTGGAATGCAAGCAAGGAGTCCGGGGAGCCGGACCACGCCGGCGATCCTGGCGGCGCGTCCGTCTGGTACTCGTGGACGGCTCCGGCGTCCGGTATGGCGACTACCGGGACGTGCGAAGGGAAGCCCCTGGTTGTCGGCGTCTACATGGGCGATTCGCTGGGGACGCTGACGCCGGTCGGCTCCCACGAATACCCCTGCGCAGCGACCTTTCCCGCCAGTGCCGGCACGACCTATCGGATCGCAATGGACGGCGAATTCGACGCTGTCGCCGCCGGTCCCGCGATGCGCTCCTTCAACATCCACGTCTCGATGCAGTTGCCGCCCCGGCCGCCGACGCCGGCGAACCCTGCGCCGGCAGTCGATACCGCCCCTCCGAACACGACGATTGTCAGGTACCTCATCAGGTCGGGGGCCCGCCGCGGCGGGGGCTATGTCGTCGAATCGACCAGGAACCGAGCCGGGTTCGGCTTCGAATCGACTGAGCCCGGCTCAACCTTTCGCTGCAGGCTCGATCGGAAGCCATTCGCTGCCTGTCGATCGCCTCGGGCCTACCGGAACCTGCCCTTCGGCCCCCACACCTTCAAGGTCGCCGCCGTGGACGCGGCGGGCAACGCCGACCCCACGCCCGCCGTCTTTCGCTTCAATTTCCCAAGGACCCGGCACCGAAAAGGCTAAATCGCCTCGCGGCCTTCCCAGGGGGACGTGCCGTAGCTAAGCGGCCACTATGGGTACTCAACCTGCGGCACATCCAGCGGTAGGGTCGCGGCCGTGAGCGATGAGTTGATCAACGTCGCCGACTACGAGCGGGCGGCGGCGGAGAAGCTGGAGGCTGGGGTGCTGGGCTACTTCGCCGGCGGGGCCTGCGACGAGGTGACGCTGGGGGAGAACGTCGCGGCCTGGCGGCGCTGGCGGCTGCGACCGCGGATGCTCGCCGGCTGCGAGAGCTGGCGGACCGAGTCGGAGGTGCTGGGCGGCGAGGTCTCGATGCCGATCCTGGTCGCGCCGGTCGCCTATCAGCGGCTGGTCCACGACGACGGCGAGGCCGGGATGGCCCGGGCCGCGGCCGCTGCGGGGACGGTGATGTGCCTCTCCACGCTGGCCACGGCGCGGCCGAGCGAAGTGGCCGCGGCGGCGCCGGGCGGGCGGCGCTGGTTCCAGCTCTACTGCTTCAGGGACGCGGGAGTGACGCGGGCGCTGATGGACGAGGCGATCGAGTCCGGCTTCGAGGCGATTGTCGTCACGGTCGACGCGCCACGCGGCGGCAGGCGCGAGCGCGACCTGCGCACCGGCTTCAAGGTTCCCGAGGGCCTCGGCGTGCCGAGCGTGCAGGCGGCGCTCGGCTCCAAGCGGGCGGTCACGATCGAGGAGACCTTCGCCCTGATGGACCCGGCGCTCGGCTGGGCCGAGCTGGAGGACCTCGCCTCCGAATGCGACCTGCCGGTGCTGGTCAAGGGCGTCCTCACCGACGAGGACGCGGCGCTGGCGGTCGAGCACGGCGCCGCGGGGGTCGTCGTCTCCAACCACGGCGGGCGCCAGCTCGACTGCGTCGCCGCCAGCGCCGACGCCCTGCCGGAGGTGGTCGACGCGGTCGAAGGGCGCGGCGCCGTCTTCGTCGACGGCGGGGTGCGGCGGGGCACCGACGTCGCGATCGCCCTGGCGCTCGGCGCCGACGCGGTCCTGGTCGGCCGTCCGACCCTCTGGGGGCTCGCCGCCGGCGGCGAGGACGGCGCCCGCAGGGTGCTCGAGCTGCTCCGCGAGGAGCTCGCCCTCGCACTCGCCCTCTGCGGCTGCGCCTCGCCCGGCGAGCTGAGCCGGGCCCACGTGCAGCGAGCACCGGCTCCCTCCCTATATTCGGCTGAATGACGGACCCGGCGGCCGGCTAGATGGCCCAGCGCATCCCCAGGGACGAATCGCTGAGCCGCGTCTACGGCGTCGGCTCGCTCTTCGCCGCCGCCTACGGCAACGTCGGCTCCTCGATCTACTACGCGCTCGGCGTCACCGCCGCCTTCGCCCTCGGCCTGACGCCGGTCGCCTTCGTCATCTCCGGCCTGATCTTCGCCGCCACCGCGGCCACCTACGCCGAGGCGACCGTGATGTACCCGGAGGCCGGTGGCTCCTCGAGCTTCGCCCGCCACGCCTTCAACGAGCTGGTCAGCTTCGTCGCCGCCTGGGGCCAGATGCTCAACTACGTGATCACGGTCGCGATCTCGGCCTACTTCGTGCCCCATTACCTCGCCGTCTTCTGGGAGCCGCTGCGCCACGGGCCGGGGGACATCGTCGGCGGCGCGGTGCTGATCGCGGCGCTTGCCGCGCTCAACATCCGCGGCTCTCAGGAGTCAGCCCGGCTCAACCTCGTGCTCGCGATCGCCGACCTCGCGACGCAGGTCGTGCTGGTCGCGATCGGCGTCTTCCTCGTCCTCAGCCCGCAGACGCTGGTCGACAACGTCCACCTCGGCGTCGCCCCGACCTGGAGCGACTTCGCCCTCGGGGTCGCCGTCGGGATGATCGCCTACACCGGGATCGAGACGATTTCCAACATGGCCGAGGAGGCGCGCGACTCGGCGCGGACGATCCCGCGCAGCGTCGGCCTCACCGTGGCCGCCGTCCTCGGCCTCTACCTGCTGATCCCCGTCGTGGCGCTCTCCGCGATGCCGGTGACCCAGGACGCCGCCGGCCACTACGCCACCGCGCTCGGCAGCCAGTTCGCCAACGACCCGATCCTCGGCATCGTCGAGAACCTCGGCGTCGGCGCCGGGCTCACCGAAATCCTGCGCTTCTACGTCGGCGTCCTCGCCGCCGTGATCCTGCTGATCGCGACCAACGCAGGGCTGATCGGGGTCTCCCGCCTCACCTACTCGATGGGCCAGCACCGCCAGCTCCCCGAGGTCCTGCGCCAGGTGCACCCGCGCTACCGCACCCCCTACATCGCGATCCTCGTCTTCGCCGCCCTGGCGATGGCGACCCTGCTCCCCGGTCAGACCGACTTCCTCGCGACGATGTACTCGTTCGGCGCGATGCTCTCCTTCACGATCGCCCACGTCTCGGTGATCTGGCTGCGGAGGCGCCGCTCCGAGGAGGAGCGCCCGTGGAAGCCACCGCTCAACTTCCGTGCCTTCGGCGTCGATCTGCCGCTGACCGCGGTACTGGGAGGGATGGGCACCTTTACGGCCTGGATCGTCGTCATGGCCCTCAACCCGCGCACCCTGGCGGTGGGGGCCGGCTGGATGGTCTTCGGGATCGTGGTCTACGTCCTCTACCGTCGCAACCAGCGGCTGCCGCTGACCGAGACGGTGAAGGTGCTGCTGCCGGAGCCGCTCGGGGTGGAGGAGGTCGAGTACCGAAGCGTCCTGGTCGGCTTCGAGGACGACGAATCGTTCTCCGAGGAGATGGTCGCGACCGCGGTGAAGCTCGCCTCGAAGCGGCGACGGGGCATCCACGTCCACTCGATGCTCACCGTTCCGACCCACCTGCCGCTCGACGCCCCGCTGCCCGAGGGCGAGGGGGAGGCCCAGAGCAAGATCGAGCAGGCGAAGCTGATCGGCGGCCAACGGGTCACCGGGCACGTCGAGCGGGTCAGGCCCGGCCAGGCGGGCTACTCGATCTCCGACGAGGCGAAGCTGATCGCCGCCGCCGCGGTGGTCATCGGCCTGCGCTACCGCAACGGCAGGCCGCTCTACGACAAGACGCTGCAGACGGTGCTTGGCGAGCGCCCCTGCCGCATCATCGTCGTCTCCGATCCCCCGCTCCGCGCCGAGACCCTCGCGCCCGCGGCTTGACGGGAACCTAGAATCGCCGCGATGGCATCGTCCAAGCGCGTCTACCAGGGCTCGGTCCGCGCTCTCTCGGCTCTCTTCCTCGTGCTCGGGGCGGCGATCCTCATCCGCACCCTGGCCGCCGGCGGCGGGCCGCTCTCGGTGGGAACGCTGCTGGGGGCGATCTTCCTCGCGGTCGGGGCGGGCCGCCTCTGGGTCGCCGCCCGGATGGGTCCGTGAGCGCGCCCGAGCGGCCGCGCCGACCGCCGCCGCTGCTGCGGCGCAGCCTCGGCGTGCCGTGGCTGTTCGCGGCGGTCTACTCGGTGATCGGCTTCTCGATCTACTTCTCGCTCGGCGTCGTCGCCGACCGCGGCCTCGGGCTGACGCCGCTGATCTTCCTCGCCGCCGGCCTGCTCTTCGGGCTGACCGCGCTCACCTACGTCGAGGGAAGCGCGATGTTCCGCGAGCGGGGCGGCTCCTCGAGCTTCGCCCGCCACGCCTTCAACGAGCTGATCGCCTTCGTCGCCGGCTGGGCGATCCTGATCGACTACCTGATCATCGCCGCGCTGGCGGCGATCTCGGTGCCCCACTACCTGGAGCCGATCTCCGCCGACCTCGCCGACCCGGGTTGGGAGATCGGCATCGCCGGCCTCGTAATTGTCGTCGCTTGCGCCCTCAACATCCTCAACGCAACCGGCAAGGGCCGCGAGGGCGGGCTCGTCGCCCTCGCTCTCGCCGACGTACTCCTCCAGGTCGCCGTGATCGTCGTCGGAGCGCTCGCGGTCCTGCATCCGGATCGCCTCACCGAGCAGCTCGACCTCTTCACGGACCCGAGCTTCACCGACGCCGTCTACGCGGCGGTGGTGGCGATGCTCGCCTACGCCGGGATCGAGGCCGCTTCGGACTTCGCCCCCGAAATCGACGTCCACCCGCGCGAGCTGAAGCGGGTGGTCTCGCTCGGGGCCGTGGCGCTGCCCCTCGGCTACGCCGGCATGGCGGCGATCGCCTTGATGGCCGTGCCCGTCGTCGCTGGCCCCCAGGGCCCCGAAACGGCGCTCGGGCACGAGTTCGTCGAGGCGCCGGTGCTTGGGGTGGTCTCGGCGTACCACCCCGCCTGGGTGGCCGACACGATGCGCTGGCTCGTCGCCCTGATCGCGACCCCGGTGCTGCTCTGGGCGACCACGACCTCGATGCTTGGCGTCTCCCGCCACATCTACACGCTCGCGATCAACCGCCAGATCCCGAGCTGGCTGGGCAAGCTGCACCGGCGCTACGCGACGCCGTACGTGGCGATCGGCCTCTCAGGCGCGATCGCGATCGGCCTGGTGGCGCCGACCAACGTGAAGCTGCTCGCCGGCATCTACGCCTTCGGCGCGACGCTGGCGATCACCATCGCCCACCTCTCGATCATCCGGCTGCGGATCAGCGAGCCGGAGCGCCGGCGGCCATTCAGCATTCCCTTCAACTTCTCCTGGCGCGGCGTGCGGCTCCCGGTCCCGGCGATCGTCGCGGCGCTGGTCAGCGGCCTCGCCTTCCTCAGCGTGCTCGCCTACCACGACACCGCCCGCTGGGTCGGCGGCGGCTGGATGGCCTTCGGCCTGCTCTTCTACGTCGTCTACCGCCTCGTCTTCGAGGGAACGTCGCTGACCAAGCGGGTCTCGGTGAGCGAGCGAGCGCTGACGAAGCAGGTGCCGGAAGTCGCCTTCCGCAGGATTCTCGTCCCCGTCTTCGGCACGGAGCTCGACGACGACATCGTCTCCACGGCGGGTCGGCTGGCGGCGGCGGAGCAGGAGGAATCCGACGGCAATTTGGACAACGCCCGTCTCGAGCTCGTCTACGTGATCGAGGTGCCGCTGACCCTGCCGCTGGACGCAGAGCTGCCGCCGGAGCGCGAAGAGGAGGCGAGGCGGGCCCTCGAGAGAGCGCGGGAGATCGGCGACGAGTACGAGGACGTCATGGTCAACGCCGAGCTGGTGCGCGCCCGCGAGGCCGGCGCGGGGATCGTCGAGGCGGCGCGGCGCGGCGGCGCCGAGGCGATCGTCATCGGCGGCGAGCCGCCGACCAAGATCCGGGGCGGCGCGACGCTGGGCGGGATCGGCGCCGCAAAGCCGGACGAGATCGGCGCGGCGACCGAGTACGTGCTGAAGAAGGCCCCCTGCAGGGTGCTGCTGACGGCCCCGCCGGAAACCCTTGACAAATTGCCGGTATCGCCGACCGTCGCTGACTAGTATCCGGGGAATGTTCATCCTGATCGTCGGCTGCGGCCGAGTCGGCTCCTCGGTGGCCCGGACCATGTTGCGCGAGGGCCACGAGGTCTCCTGCCTCGACGAGGACCCCGAGTCTCACGCCAGGCTCGAGGTCGGGCTGGAGAAGGGCTGGGAGGACCTTGGCGGCCACTTCACCGTCGGCGCCGGCCTCGAGACCGACGCCCTGCTCGCGGCGGGGATCGAGAAGGCCGACGCCTTCATCGCCTCCACCGACGGCGACAACACGAACATCGTCATCGCCCAGATCGCCCAGCGCCGCTACGAGGTGCCGACCGTGATCGCGCGGATTCTCGACCCGCTGCGCGCCGAGTGGTACCAGCGCCAGGGCCTGCGGACCGTCTGCCCGACCCGGGTCGCGATCGACATGCTGGAGAGCGCCGTCCGCGAGGGCGCCGGGCGCGACCTGGGCGTCGACGGCAACGGCGCGGCGGAAGCCGTCTAGCGAGCGAGGCCGGGAGGGGCATGTACATCATCGTCGTCGGAGCCGGGAAGGTCGGCTGGAACCTTGCCCGGGAGCTGCTCGAAAAGGGCCACGAGGTGACCGCGATCGAGAGCAACCGGCGCCGCTACCTGACGGTCGAGCAGGAGCTCGAGCACAACGTCTGCTATGGCGACGCCTCGGAGCTCTGGGTGCTGGAGCGAACCGGCATCCAGCGCGCCGACATGGTGATCGCGGTCACCGGCGACGACGAGGACAACATGCTGATCTGCCAGGTCGCGCGCGAGAAGTACGCGGTCGAGCGGGTGATCGCCCGCGTCAACAACCCGCGCAACCGCGAGCACTTCGACCTGCTCGGGATCAAACCCGTCGTCTCGGCGACCGACCTGATCCTGCGCCTGCTCGAGCACGAGGTGCCCGAGTACGGCCTGATCCATCTGCTCGACCTGCAGGAGGAGCAGCTCGAGATCATCGAGATGCTGCTCGGCCAGGAATCCGCGGCCACGGGGCGCCGGGTAGGCGACCTGCAGATGCCCGAAGGCAGCCTCTTGATCTCCGTCCTCCGCGACGGCAAGGGCTTCGTGCCCGGGCCCGACACGGTGCTCGAGGCGGGCGACGAGATCCTCGCCGTTCTCGACCCCGGTCGCGAGGACGACCTCAAGGAGCTCTTCGGCCAGGACGGCAACGGCGCCGGCGCCAACGGCGATGGCTAAGAGCCCATCCAGAGACCCCTCGGAGTCGCCGGATGGGCTCTGACCGCGAGGTCGACTTCCTCCTCGTCGGCGGTGGCATGGGGTCGGCGCACTGCGCGGCGGAGCTGCGCCGGCGCGGCGCGGAGGGCTCGATCCTGCTGATCGGGCGGGAGCCCGAGCCGCCCTACGAACGGCCGCCGCTCTCCAAGGACTACCTGCGCGGAGAGTCCGCCCGCGAGGACGCCCACGTCAACCCGGCGGGCTGGTACGAGGAGAACGGCGTCGAGCTGCTGACCGGGACCAACGCGATGTCGCTCGACCCGGCGGCGCGGACGGTGAAGCTCCAGGGCGGCGAGGAGGTGGCCTTCGGCAAGGCACTGCTCGCCACCGGGGCGATGGTCAACATTCTCCGGGTCGAGGGCGCCGAGAACGAGGGCATCCACTACCTGCGCGCCTTCGGCAACTCCGACGCGATCCGCGCCGACGCCGAGGGGGCCGAGCGCATCGTCCTGATCGGCGGCAGCTACATCGGCACCGAGGTCGCCGCCTCGTTGACCGCGAAGGGCGTCGAGTGCACGATCGTGATGATGGAGGACGTGGCGCTCTCGCGTACGTTCGGCGAGGACGCGGGGCGCTGGCTCCAGGCGCTGCTCGAATCGAAGGGAGTCACGGTCCACGGCGGCCAGGAGCTGGAGGCCTTCGAGGGCGACGGCCGGGCCCGGGCGGTGGTGACGAAGAGCGGGCTGACCGTCGAGTGCGACGCGGTCGTGGTCGGCGCCGGCGTGCGCCCCGACGCGATGCTGGCGCAGCGCGCCGGCCTCGAGGTCGACGACGGGATCGTCTGCGACTCCAAGCTCGAGACCTCCACCGAGGGGATCTACGCCGCCGGCGACTGCTGCTCCTACGAGAGCGTCGTCCACGGCAGGCGGCTGCGGGTCGAGCACTGGGACGTGGCGATGCAGCAGGGGATGCACGCCGCCCGCAACATGCTCGGCGAGGACCGCGACTACGACGTCGTGCCCTACTTCTTCAGCGACCTCGCCGACTGGGCCGGCCTCGAGTACGTGGGCCCCGCCCACGAGTGGGACGAGGAGATCTGGCGCGGCGATCGCGACGGCGGAGAGTTCTCCGTCTGGTACCTGAAGGAGGGGCGGGTCGCCGGCGCGCTCAGCGTCGAGCGCTCCGAAGACCTCGCCGAGGCGCGCCGCATGCTCGCCGAGGGCGTCGACGTCTCCGCCGCGAAGGAGCAGATCGCCGATCCCGGCAGCGATCTGTCGGCGATCTCCTGAAGCGCAGCCGACTTTGACCACCCCCCAGTGGGGTCGATATCGGATGCGGCGAAGCGGATATCCTCAGGTCGTTCCATTGCGGCCTGGTGTAATGGCAGCACGCCTCGCTCTGGACGAGGTAGTCGGGGTTCGAGTCCCTGGGCCGCAGCTCAGACCTGCCTGAGCGTCCAAACCCTCTGCTACGTTCGCCCCTCGCATGAGATCCAGGAGCTTCCTGACCGCCGCGTTGCCCCTTGCCGTCCTCGCGATCGCCGGCTGCGGTGGGGGGAGCGACTCGACCGAACCGGCGCCGGCCGCGACCGCGACCCCGGAAACGACGGCGCTGAGCAAGAACGAGCTGATCGCCCAGGGCAATGCGATCTGCGCCGAGGTGAACGCCGCGATCGGCGGGCTCGGCGCCTCGGAAGCGGAAGGCTCGGCGGGTCAGGTGGCCGATCTCTACGTCGGGATGGTGGAAAGCCTGAAGCGGCTGGGGACGCCGCAGGAAGCGGCGGGCTATTCCGAATTCTCCTCCGCCGCCGATGCGCTCTCCCAGGCGGAGGGTGAAGTGAAGCTGGCCTCGGAAAGGGGGGACGGCGCCGCCCTTGCGACAGCGGAATCGGGCGCCGGCTCAGCCCTCGCCTCCTTCCAGTCGGCGGCGCAGGCCTACGGGTTCGAAGACTGCGGCGAAGGGCCGAGCGCGCCGGCGCCCGGGGCCGCGGCGGAAGAACCATCCGAAGAAGCCGCCGAAGGCGTCGAAGAAGAAGCCACTCCGGAAGAAGTCGAACCGGCCCCTGAAACCGGTGGCGCCGGAGGCGCCGAAGAAGGTGGCGGCGCTGAAGTCGGCGGCGGGACCGGAGGAGGAGAAACCGAAGGCGGGGGCGGCGGTGGTGGCTCTGGCGGTATTGGTCCCGGTTAGTCAGGCGGCCGAGGACTGCTCCCAGGCGCCGTAGAGGCGGGAGTAGGGGCCATCGGCCTCGATCAGCTCCTCGTGCGCGCCGGACTCGGCGATCCGGCCCCCCTCCAGGACGACGATCTTGCCGGCCCGGCGGATGGTCGAGAGCCGGTGGGCGATGACGATCGCCGTGCGCCCGGCCAGCAGGCGCTCCAGCCCCCGCTCGATCGTCTTCTCGGTGCGCACGTCGACGTTCGAGGTGGCCTCGTCGAGGATCAGGATGCCCGGCTCCGCGAGCAGCGCGCGGGCGAAGGCGACCAGCTGCCGCTGCCCGGCCGAGAGCTGGACGCCTCGCTCGCCCACCTGCGTCTCGATTCCCTCGGGCAGGGCGGCGATGAACTCCGTCGCGCCCACGGTGGCGGCCGCCGCCTCGATCTCCTCCAGCGTCGCCTCGGGCCGCCCGAAGGCGATGTTCTCGCGCACGCTGCCGGAGAAGAGGAAGCCCTCCTGCGGCACGATCCCGAGCTGGCGCCGCAGCGCCCGCTGCCGCACCCCGCGCAGGTCATGCCCGTCGACCAGGACCCGGCCCTGTTGTGGGTCGTAGAAGCGCGCGACCAGCTTGGCGAAGGTCGACTTGCCGGCGCCGGTGGCGCCGACCAGCGCCAACGTCTGCCCAGGCGGGACGTGGAGGTCGACGTCGCGCAGCGCCCAGTCCATCGACGCACCCTCCGCACGCTGACTTTGTCGTTTTCCGCGGATATCGCGGTTAA
>Ga0193699_10000442_pt1 | contig 18219 bp, 14 predicted proteins | sample L3c2metaG_FD_160095 | JGI IMG/M metagenome (GOLD analysis project Ga0193699, IMG submission 160095) | Soil microbial communities from a riparian zone of the East river system, Colorado, United States - L3c2 | ecosystem: Environmental > Terrestrial > Soil > Riparian zone | place: USA: East...
GTTTCCCGTCGTAGTCGGCCTCGGAGAGGATGTTCATGTACTGATTGAATCCTTCATCCATCCAGCCGTACCACGTTTCGTTGACGCCAACCATCATCGGCCACCACTCGTGTCCCACTTCGTGATCCGCCGCGAATACAGCCGACATGATGAACATCGGGTATTCCATTCCCAGCTCGGGTCCGTCGACCATCGTGAGCTGTGGAAACGCGTACGGCATCCACAGCTTCGAGTAGTACTCGAGCGCGTGACGCACGACGCGAGGTCCGTCGGCGAATCCTTTGGCGTTGCCGGGCAGGTACATGATGTTGAATGGCACCGGACCTTTGCCGGGAATAGTCGCCCGCGATGCATCCCAGACGAATTGATTGGACGTCGCCCACGCGAAATCGCCGACTGAGTCGGCAACGAAGCGCCACACCAAACGGCCACTCGTGCCGGCGGTAGTGGACTTTCCCGGCCCGCGCTCAGCGGCGGATGCGATCGTGCGGACGGAATCAGACGTGAGCACGCCCGACAATCTCTCCCGCTCGGTCGGCGTCAAAACGTCATTCGGATTCTGGAGGACGCCTGTTGCGCCGACGATCCAGCCCGAGGGAACATCGATGCTGACGTCGAAGCGGCCGAAGTTGTTGTAGAACTCGGCGTTGCCGAGGTAGGAGTCGGTGTCCCAGCCGCCGGGCCTCAGGTCGTCGAAAACCGCAACGCGCGGGTACCACTGCGCAACTTGGTAGAGCGTGTCTGCCCAACGACCCATGCGGAATCCGCGGGCGCCTTCGATGCGCGGGACTTCGAAACTCCAATCAGCCTCCAGCGTACCACTCGAGTGGGCAGCAACAGGCGTCGCGAGCGGGATTCGCGCCGAAGTCTGCCGGAGGATTCGCGAGACGGGAGTCGTTCGACGCGTGCTGTTGGGAATCGGCGAGCCCAGTGTGTCCCTCACGTCGAGCGTTTGACCGTTGACGACCAGCCGGGAGATTTTCATCCCGTCGGTGAGAACGTCCATCGCTGAAACGCGCGGAGCTTCGGGTCGGAAGATGTTCTGATCGAGGCGAAGCACGATCGACGTCATCGCCGAATCGCTGTTGTTGCGAAATGTCACTGTCTCGCGGCCCGTGACGGTTGACTTCGCCGAATCGAGGCGCGCGGCGATCTTGTAATCGGTCCAGAGCTGCCAGTAGCTCCTGCCCGGGCGTCCTGTCGAGTCGCGCGTGCCCGCCGCGTGTGCCCGGCGAATCATGCTCGTCATGGGGATATCGCGGCGAACAGATCGCTGCCCGGTTTGGGCGGCAGAGGACGACCAAACCAGGGGAAGAATCGCGAGAGGGGCGAGCACGGCAAGCAAGCGGGCGGTCATTCGAGCTCCTGACAGTGTGACGGCCGCCTCAAGCGAGCGGCTCGTCGTTTTCGATGCAGGGAAAAGTACTTGATGCACGCTCAAGTGCGTATCATTCCGATGGCACGCGACCGCGCGCCGGCAGGCTACAAAGGAGACACGAATGGACTTCGTTCTTGAGGAGGCGATTCCGGTTCTGGAGCGGACGCCGGCAGTGCTTTCGGGACTCCTCGAAGAGCTTCCGGAGAGGTGGACGCGCGTGGACGAAGGACCGGACACATGGACTCCGCGAGAGGTCGTGGCGCATCTCATCCATGGAGAGCGGACCGACTGGATCCCGCGCGGTCGCATCATTATCAAGCAGGAGCGATATAGGCGCTTCGATCCGTTCGACAGGTTCGCCGAGTTGAAATCGGATCGGCCGCTCAAGGACTTGCTGGCGGAGTTCGACCAGCTTCGCTCCGGGAACGTGGCGACGCTGCGCGGCTGGAATCTCAAGGACAAAGACCTGGAGCTGACGGGCGAGCATCCGGACTTGGGCACCGTTACGATGCGACAGCTCCTCGCCACCTGGGTCGTGCACGATCTCTCGCACATCGCGCAGATCACCCGCACCATGGCGAGATCGTATACGCGAGCGGTGGGACCGTGGGCCGCCTACTTCCGCGTTCTCCAGCGGGACCAGAAGCAGTGAGCGCGGCGAATCCCTTTCCCCGCGATTTTCGTAGTAATACACAGCACTAACCTCGGATCAACCATGCGCTACGTGATGCGGCAGAAGATTCTGTCGCTGGCAGACAATTTCACGATCAAGGATGAGCAGGAGCGGGACGTATACGTCGTCAAGGGAAAGTTGTTCAGCTTCGGCGACAAGCTCTCGTTCCAGGACACCGCCGGCAACGAGCTCGTGTACATCGATCAGCGGCTGTTGAACTGGGGTCCGACTTATGAGCTCTGGAGGGGAGCGGAGCTGCTCGCTGTCGTGAAGCGCGAGCTCTTCTCATTCATCCACCACCGCTTCACGGTTGATGTCCCCGGACCCAACGACCTCGAGGCTGAAGGTGATTTTCTGGATCACGAGTACACGTTTGATCGCGGCGGGAATGTCGTCGCGACCGTGTCCAAGCGCTGGTTCAGCTGGACCGACACTTACGGGATCGAGATCGCGGACGGAGAGGATCCTGTGCTCGTGCTCGCGAGCGCGGTCGTGGTCGATATGGTCTGTCACGACGATAGCAAGCGGAGATAGCCTACCACGCCGACCACGCGCGATGCGCCCCGAGAAACCGCGCACCACGTGGCCGGCGTCAGCTGCTAGGGGTTGAACCAGTACGAAGCCTTGATCAACAGCGTGTTGTTAGGATGCAGACTGAACAGGTTCTTGAAATCGTGGCCGAAGTTGAAGTCGCTCGCCACATCGCTCGATAGCTCGCGACCCTGCTGCCAAACGAAGAACAGGGTTGAGCCCGGACGATACTCCCACCGCACGACCGTGTTCGAGCGCAGCTGCTTGAAGTCGAACCCGCCGGGATCGCCGCCCAGGTACGGCTTGTAGCGATCCTCATACTTCTCGGCGCGCGGATTCGCGAGCTCGCGCCAATCCGTGTACTTGCCCGTGGTGATGAACGGCTGCGCATAGAATTGGAGAGACAAACTCGGAGACGCCGTGAAATTCATCCGCGACGTCAGACTGAGCGTCGTCTGATTGAGACGGGCGAACGTGTAATGTGTCGTGTCCACGCCGCTCACGCCGAAGTTGCCGTTCCATTGATTGTCGTTGGTCGCCTTCTCGTAGTTGAAGCCGAGAGAGGTCGAGAACCGGCTGGTCATGCGGAGGTCGATTGCCGGGTTGATCCACCTGCCGACGCTGTGTCCGGCATCGCCACCGTACTGCCCGAAGAACATGTTGGGCGTCCAGGACTTTCTCGAGTCGAGCTCGATCCCACTCCACATGTCGTAGTCGGTCGAGCGTCGAACCGCCGGCCCACCGCGCGCTTCACGATCGGCGTAGGTCGCCTTGAAATTGCCGAAATTGCCGCCGATGTGTCCCCACCACTGGTTGGGGAACTGCACGTGCCAGTTCGTGTTGAGGGACATGTTGGTCGGGAGACCTTCCGTCGTCCACGTCTGGAATGTGTTGAAGTTGAAGAACGCCGCCCGATACACTTTGCTGGGATTGTTGAACTGGAACGCAAGCCAGTTGCGGAACATCTGCTCGTCAGCGCGCGGCTGGAACCCGACATCGTTTGTCTCGAAGCCGGGCGAAAACCTCTGGTAGACGCTCTGGAAGCGCGTGACGCCGCCACCGAACTTGCTGATTGTCAACCGCTCCGCGTTCCCTGAGAGAGACGTGCGGTTCGGATCGAACGAGAGCTTGTCGTCCGGACGCTGGTAGCGGTGGACGCCGTCGAGTTGAGTCGACGCGATTGCCGCGGCTGTCCCGCGTACGAGACTCCCCGCGATGTAACCCGTCAGCTCGTAATTCTTGTTGAAGAAGCGCTTTCGCACATCGATGCCGCCGGTGTACGCGCCGCTCCGAAGATACGGCGAGCTTTGGGCATCCATCGACCGGTTGGTGCCAGTGACCATCGCTCCGATGTCGCCGGAGCCTCCGAACACAGATTGCTGTAGTCGAGCGACGGCATAGTTCGTCTGCGGCTCGATAGTCGCCCCTTGCGCACCCTGCTCCCTCTGAGTCACGGCATCCAGGAATCCAACCGATAGTCCACGCCCGAGCCGCCCGCCTACTTTCGCGGCGCTCAGAATGGTGGTGTTCATCGGGCTGCTGGCGTCGCCATATACGCCGGCCAGCTGCGGAGATCTGCCGACACGACGTGAATAGAAGAGACCCGTGCATTGAGTGTCGATGTCGCCGCACGCCGTTCTGAAGCTGAATATCCCTGCGCCTTCGAGGAAGAATGGCCGGCGCTCTTCGAAGAATTGCTCGAACGCGGAGAGGTTGAGGACCGCGGGATCCGCTTCGACCTGGCCGAAGTCAGGATTGATAGTCGCATCGAGCGTCAGGTTGGACGAGAGACCGTACTTGATGTCCGCGCCCGCCGAGAGACTCTGTGGATGGTTGAATGACGATGCGCTCGGTCGCGTCTCGTTCTTGGTGACGACGTACGGCGTCACCTCGAGACGTCGCACGGCGGCGAGATCCCGGATACCTGAGAGCTCCCCGAGCTGCGAGATGTAACCCTGCTTGTCGTTGTCATAGAGTGGCCAACTGATGCGCTCGCTGGTGCGTGCGACGTCGCGCACCACCAGGAGCCCGAAGGTATGGTCCGCGCTGTTGCCGAATCTCAGCTGGCTGAACGGAATGCGAAATTCCGCGACCCAGCCGACCGAGTCGACCTTCGTGGCGACATCCCAAATGCCATCCCAGGTCGGGTCTTCGTTGTTGTCGTCGTAGACGTAGTAGTCGCGCTTGACACCCGCGGGGTTGACGCAGAACTCGAAGCCCGTGCGGCGATCATGGTACGAGTCGATCACGATCTTGAGCTGCTCGGAAGCCGTGCGCACGTCGCGGCGGCTCAGAAGGGACACGATGCTATCGGGAGCCGGGTCGTACATGCGGCCGAGGACATAGATGTACTTGTCGTCGTAAGTGATGCGCACTTCGGTCTTGAACCGCGTCTCGGCGCCTTTCTTTGGCTGGTATTGGAGGAACTGGTCGATCACCTGCGCGTTCTGCCACGCGGGGTCGTCGGTTTTTCCGTCGAGAACGGGAGCCGTGGTCGCCCGCGTTGCCATCGCCAACGTGGCGGTAGCCCGCGCCGACGCTCCGCCGTCGATCCCGGGATTGTTCTGTGAGCTTGAAGCAACGCGCGTGCTCTCTGGCTGTGTGGGCGCCTGCGTCGGCGTCTGCGCAATCGAGACTGCGGGAAGCGCAATCAGGCTAAAAAGGACGAGCTTCTTCATAACAGGTGTGTTTGGCGGTTGACCTCGTGCGGACGGGAGAGGCCGAAACAGCGTGAACGAGATTGAGACAGCGCCAACCCGGATTTGGTTTAGTGGATCAACATCCGGGGCTTGGCTGGGCCCTCTGACGGGCTCTAGGTTCAATACGGGGATGCCGATTTCCAGGTTTCTGGCCCCGACAGTCTCGCTCCAACCGAGGATTGCAGCATGTCAACCGAACAGCGCTCCGATTCGACCTCAGAGCAGCATTATCCGTATGCGACGCATCTCGACATCAGATATCCCGCTCTGGAGGTCGTCGACGTTCAGAAGATCGCGGACGCGGTCACCGACCGCTGGTACAACCAGACGCTGTGCAAGGTCAACGATTCAGTCGTGCGGGTTGGCGTCATGCAGGGAGAGTATCACTGGCACAAGCACGACGATCTCGACGAGTTCTTCTACGTCGTCGAAGGGACGTTCCTCATCGATCTCGAGGGACGAACGGTGGAGCTATCGCCGCGTCAGGGATTCGTGGTGCCCAAAGGAGCGGTGCACCGTACTCGTGCGCCGAAGAAGGCCATCATCTTGATGGTCGAGGGCGCCGGGATCGTTCCGACAGGGGACTAAAACTGAAGACTATTGGGACGCCAGCCTGAAGTCATGCTCGAGTACCATGCTCGCGGGAAGCACGAGCTTTTCCTCGAGGGTGTTCTGCCCCGCTCTGCCCACTTTCGCGGTGATCTGCGCGCCTTTCGTGAATCCGCACATCATATAGGATCCATCCGGACCCGTGTCCGTCTCGACCGTCTTCTGCAGATTGGTCGCGACCAGTCGCCCGCTTTGCTCGATCCACTGGACCTGCCAGGTCGCCCACACGTGCGCACCCCGCACACCGTTGCCGTCCGCATCCTTCACGTAACCGACAGCCATGCCCTGTGCGTCGGTGCCCGTTTCGTTCTGGCCGCACAAGCGGTTGCGTAGCGTCGCAAAGGAGGGAATGATCACCACCGCCTGTCCACGCGAACCGGGAGCAACGGAGACGGTTTGAACACGCTCTGGAATACGAAGGAGCCGGAGCCGCGGATGCTCGAAGATGACTTTGTCCGAAAGCGCGCCATCTATCACCAGCTCGTATCTCCCGCCTTCACTCGTGCGCGCCTTGAAGCGGCCAACCCCGGTTGAAACAATCACACCCTTCAAAGGCCTCCCCGTCGTGCTGTCATAGACAACGCCCTCGAGCACCGCCTGCACGGGAGCCGAAGCGAGCGTAGCAGTCGTCGCACTTGCGTCGGTCGGAATTGGCGCTGGACTCGCCGCCAACGACGCCGGCGCGCTACCAGCCGGGCGAGCAGTGCCTCCTACTTCCTGGAATCCGATGAGGCTGTCGCGGACGACGTTGGCCGATCCAAAGACCGTCGAGCTGACGCGCGTGGTTCGCGGCATCCTGATGTACCAGCGCTGAACGATCCACTGGCCGCCCTCGAGCTGCTGCCAGTCGACGCGACCCGTCGTTCTCGCGATCCGCAGCGGGATCGGCAGATTCACGTAATCGAAATTCACATACTTAAGCGCATTCGCGCGCGGGTCGAGCCAGATCACCCCGGTTAGCTCGGGTTGTGAGCCTACCTTCGATGGTTTGAACTCGAGACCCGTAAGCCCGTTCTCAGGACCGTAACCGCGAATCGCGGCGAAGCAGTGCGACTTGACGAACTGATCCGACAGTAAGGCAGCCGCATCGGGAGCACGGTAGACCTCTCCGTCCGCGGAATTTCCGCGTCGCGCTGAGTCGAGCTGATCCCAGGATATTCCCGTCGCGGGCCTGCGCGGAATGTTGGTTCGCGCGTCCTTTCGCTCGGCGACTATGCCCAGACTCCGGTCGAGAGCCCTCTCATATAGGTCCACGTCGAGCGGTACGAGGCCCTTCGCCTCGGTCATCGCGCTTGCCGCCAGCGCCTTTCGCACGTCGACCCAAATGGCGCCCGCCGGAGTTCCCGGACCACTTAACTGTTGGCAAGCGGTCTCGGTTCGCGTTACAACACCGGGGAGCCGCGTCGGCGTCATTCCGACGCGCAGCCGAATTGGCTTTCCAGCAGGCCGGAGCACCACCGAGAGCCATGTATCGTAGCTGACTTTGTCGGCCTGTACGCGAAACGGACTTCGCAGCGGAGTCGGCAGATCAATGTGACCCACCTGGTCGCTGAAGCCACCGCCGAGCAACACGCCGGTTGAGTCGAACACCGAAACGTTGGCGCCGATGATCGGCTTGCCGTTGGCAGCCTCGACCACTTCTACCCGTACATCCTGTGGAGTCCGCACGTCCTGCTGCGCGACCCGCACGGATTGCCCACCGGCACTTGGACCGGTTAGCACGATTGCAGCAGTTAGAATGATGGGCCGAAGTTGCATTGATGCAGCGCCTTTAAGTGGGGTCGGTGAAAAACCGGCCGAGCGAGGCTCGGCCTGCCACATAAAGGACGCTCGATCAGGCCGTCGGTTTTATAACCAGGTTGTATTTGCTCAGGACGTTGCACCCCATCACGCGCTCCGGGATAAAGCGGCTCTCGGTCACGAATTGGAGGACCTGCCGGGCGAACGACTGGTCGTTGGAGCCGATGATCTCAACCGTGCTGGGGTCGGCGAGCCCATCGGGCCGCACCACGAACTCGACGGCGATGCTATCGCCGCGACGCAGGGAGCGCGGCACCGGAAGCACCCTGGGGGTCCCAATGAGGTGGGCAAAGGGCAATGCGTCTACCGAAACGTATTTTGACAGACTGTCCGAGGCGGCAGCGCATTCCGGAGAGACCGCGGCGGGACGAGGTGCCGACGCGCACGCGAAAAGCGTGACCATGGCACTAACCGACGCGAGCAAGAGGAAGTTCTTCATGCGCCAAATCTCCATTGAGCCGCTCCTGACGGGGCTATCGGCAGAATGGGTGCCAGCCCCAATCCTCTCCCCTCGCGCAATTCAGGCAACAAAATGAGTGACCGGCCGAGCTTGGGCCTCGTCAATTCGGGGGACACAAAGGTCCCCGAACATAGGGGAGGGGGAAGTTGTCGTCTAAAGTCATTTCGTCACTCACGCTTCTGGCAATGTGTGCCTGCGCTGGAAGCAAGGAATCGTACGTCGTCGGAGCCGTCGGCCCCTGGAAGCAGGGTTACGGGCTCCAGAACCTGCAGGGAGTGCAGCTGGCGACGGAGGAGATCAACAAGGCTGGCGGAATCAACGGTCATCAACTCAAGGTGATCGAGCGCGATGACTCCGGCGATGGACCCCAGGCGGCCAAGATCGCCCAGGAGTTCGTTAGAAACACCTCTATCTCGGCGGTCATCGGCCACGTGAACTCCTCGGGCATGCTGGCCGCCGCGCCCATTTATGACGGCCAGCTCGCGGCGGTTGCCACGAGCGCGACTTCCCCTGACCTCACAGGGATCTCGAGCTGGGTTTTCCGCGTGATCTCGAGCGACTCGCTCAATGGCATCGCGCTCGCCAATTTCGCGTCGCGGTTCGGCCAGCGCGGACCTGCAACCGTTGCAGTGCTTTACGAGAACAACACCTATGGTCGCGGCCTCGCAGATTCGTTCAGGCGCTCGTTCCATGGCGACATACTCAGTCTCGATCCAATCAACGCCGACCTCCCGTCGGCCGAGCCTTACATCTCCTACCTGAAATCGCGGAAGCCGAAAATCGTCTTCGTGGCGGGCCGGGTAGCGTCGGGACTCAAGATCCTCAAGGAAGCGAGGCGTCAGGGATTCAACCCGATCTTCGTTGGTGGGGATGGCTGGCAAGGGATTCTCGCCGATACGATGACCTCCGAAGGCGCTTACATCGGCCAGTCGTTCACGCCTGAAGATCCTTCACCCGCAGCCCGCGCTTTCGTTGCGGCTTTCCAAAAAAAGTTCAACACGGCGCCGGACGCTCACGCGGCTCTCGCCTACGACGCGACGCGTCTTCTGGCGCAGGCTCTGAAGGAGACGGGTCCGGATCGAAGAGCAGTGCGGGACTATCTCCGCTCGCTCAATCGTGAGACCGCGTACCCGGGTCTGACTGGTCCAGCCTACTTCGATGACACCGGCGATCCAGTCGGCATGCGCTTCCGCGTGCTGAAGGCGCACAACGGGTTGATGACAGTCGCGGAGGCCAAGTGAGACTTCCCTTCCGCTTTCGCACGATCCGGCAGATCCTGACGATTGGATTCTCGGCGCTCATCGTCCTGCTTCTCGGCGCCGGAGCAGTCGGCTGGATCTCGATGACGGGCATGGCTGAGCGCGTAAGCGACGCGCTGGCCGACGCGCAGGCTGATGCGAAACAGGCTTCCGACTTCTCGAACGTCGTCACCCAGGAAATCCAGGCGGCGAACACTTATCTGAGCGATCAGGATGCCAAGTCCGACGCGGAATTCCGCCGCCTCGGCTGGGAAGCACACAGGCTGCACCGAAGCTTCAACACCAGACGGGATATTCTCGCCGAGCAGATCGCGAGGACGGTGGCAATCGACACGACGCTGGCAAGAGTGGAGTCCGCCTTCGCGCTGTCGCATCGCCTCACCGATCTCGGACGCCTCGACGAGGCGCACGTTCAGGCCCAGGAAGCGCGCAGAATGGTCCCGCCGCTGCTGCAACAGCTGACTGGCCTCGAGCATTCACGCGCTCAGCAGCTGGCCGCTATATCGGCAGACCTGCGCGGCCAGTCGGTCGCGCGCTCGCGCCTTCTCGTATCGGTGATCGTGGTCGCTACGCTTCTCGCGATAATGATTGTCATCCGGATGGGACGCGCGGTGGGCCGGCCGTTGCGGCTCCTCGTCAGACACGCCGTTCAATTGAGTCACGGTGACCTGCAGCAGCGCACCGAAGGCGAGATGCCCGGCGAATTCCGCACGCTGGCCGACGCGATGAACCACGCTACGATCGCGTTGTCGCGAATTGCCATGGGCGCCGCCAAGACCGCCGACGAAGTCGCGCAGTCCGCCAGCGATCTCGCCTCGGCATCGAAGCAGATCTCGGCGTCAGCGGGTGAAGTCGCCGACGCCGTGGAAGAAGTCTCGCACGGAGCAGAGTCGCAGGTGGCCCAGCTGCGTCAGGTGAATGAAGCACTCGATGGAATCCGGACCCGCGGCGACAATCTCGTCGGGGGCGCTCAGGAAGTGCACAGCCTGGCCAGCGCAATCGAGGCCGAGGCTCAAGGCAAGCGTGTCGACATTGATCGTGCGCTCAAGATCCTGTTCGATGTTCGCAGTATCGTGCAACAGGCAGCAGCGCAGGTGCGCGAGCTGAATACGACGGCGGGCGACATCAACAAGTTCGTGGTGTCGGTGAGCCGCATCGCCGAGCAGACGAACCTTCTATCGCTGAACGCTGCGATCGAAGCGGCGCGCGCGGGTGAAGCCGGCCGTGGGTTCGCGGTCGTCGCGGGAGAAGTCAGAAAGCTGGCGGATCAGACGCAGGCCGCGGCGGACGACGTCGTGAAGATGACCGAAAGTGTGACGAGTCGCGTGCTCGCTACCTCTAAGGCGATGGAGCAAGGCGTCGTTCAGGTAGGCGAAATCGAGCGCGTGAGCCGTGAGCTGGATGGCGCGCTCTCGACGATTCTCGCGGCGGCGGAGAAGACCCGCGCCGCCGCCGGTGCCGTGACGACAGCGGCGACGGAAAACGCTCAAGCGGTTGATTCAGCGGCCGCAAACCTCGGATTGATCGCCCGCACGGCGGAGAGCCATGCAACGGCGGCGATGCAGGTGAGCGCGTCGACGGAAGAGCAGAGCGCGGCATGCGAGCAGATGAGCATGGCGTCGACGCAGCTATTCCACGGTAGTCACGCGTTGCTCGATCTCGTTGGTGAGCTCAAGACAGCGACCCCGGTCACGACGGTCAAATCGGAAGAGACCGATAAGTCCGAGGAGAGCGACAAGCCGGATGGTCTCGAGTCTCGCAGGCCGCCCAAACCCAGAACGACCCCACCGCACCCGTCGCCGCAAGTGAAACGGGTCGCCTAAGCCGCAGCTAAAAGAGGGTCGCCTGAAGCGACCCTCTTTTCTTTCGATGCACCTGATGGCGGATGGCACTTACCCCTATGACACTTCTCTATCTGACGCGTCGTGTAAAGTGAGCATCCTCATAGCAGAAGACGATTCCGTAACTCGCCGGCTTCTCGAGTCTACACTCGGAAGACTTGGCTGGGACGTCATACCTACAGCCGACGGCACCGCAGCCTGGCACGCGATCGAATCACTCAGAGGAAAAGATGCGCCGGAGGTCGTCCTGCTGGATTGGATGATGCCGGGCATGGATGGCATCGAGATCTGCCGGAAACTGCGAACCACGCCCGGATTCGAGCTGATATACGTCATCCTGCTAACCTCACGAAGCGAAAAGGAAGATCTCGCCATGGGTCTGGCTGCGGGCGCCAACGACTACATCACCAAGCCCTTCCACCCGGTCGAGCTCGAATCCAGGGTGCGTGTAGGACTGCGGATGGTGAAGCTTCAAAGGAGCCTCGCTGTTCGCATCCATGAGCTCGAGGAAGCGCTCGCCCACGTGCAGAAGCTGCAAGGTCTGCTGCCGATTTGCAGCTACTGCAAGAAAGTGCGAAACGAGGCGAACTACTGGGAGCAGGTCGATTCCTATTTCTCTTCGCATTCGGATCTAGACTTCACCCACAGCATCTGTCCCACGTGCACGGAGAAAATGTTGAAAGAGCTCGAGGAAACACCGGTATGAAAGCGCACGCGTGAAGCCTCGGCGCGCTTCGCTATCGACCAAGATCCTCGTCGGTTTCATCGTAGTCTTCGCGACGATAGTCACCACCACCGGCGTATTCCAGTATTGGGCCATGCGCCAAGAGATGTACGGCGCCGTGGAGGCGTCCGCATCGAACATGGGCGTCATGATCGAGACCCTGATGCAGGAAGATCAGGGTCTGCTCCACGGGAAAGGCTTGCCTCGCGCCATTCAGCGCCTTGCGCAGAAGCTACCAGATGTCGCGGACGTGATGATTTATGACTTCAACGGGCGTGTAATAGCGGATTCGGACCCAGGATATTTCCCGGGGCGTGAGTTGGCCCGCCCCGAATCACTGCTGCGAGCAGGACAAGGTAAGACGTACTACGTCGAGGGCGGCCGCTCTTTCTATCGGCTGGTACGGCCGCTAGTCGGGGCATACGACGCGTCCAGGAAGAGCAACGTGATCGCGACTGTTTCCATTGACATGCAGGTATCGCCTGTCGATGCGAGAATTCTCCGAAACATCTCGCGAGATATCGGACTCCGGATCGCGCTGCTCTCGGTGTTCGGGTTATTGGTTTTCACCGTCACCCGGCGCGTGTTCGTGCGCCCTCTGCTGAGGCTCGCGGCTGCTGCCGACCGTTTCGGACAGACTGGATTCTCACCTCCGGTCGACATACGAACCGGAGACGAGCTTGAAGCTCTTGCCGAGGCGTTCAATCGATCGGTGGAGGACCGGGTGCGAAGTGAAGACCTGAGGCGGGAGCGCCACGAGGCCGACGACGCAAATCGCGCGAAGAGCGAGTTCCTCGCCAACATGAGCCACGAGATCAGGACGCCGATGAACGGCGTCCTCGGCATGCTGGAGCTCGCAATAGGCACGGAGCTATCGCCCGATCAGCGCGATTATATCACTACGGCTCGCAGTTCCGCGATATCGCTCGTCGACATCATCAACGACATCCTCGACTTCTCCAAAATCGAAGCCGGACACGCGAAGCTCGACTCGGGACGCTTCAGTCTCGGCGAGAGCCTCGCGGACACGATCAGATCGCTCGGGCACCGTGCTGACCAAAAAGGGCTCGAGTTCGCCGTCGAGATAAAGTCCGACGTTCCCGATGCGCTCGTCGGGGATGCGGGCAGGCTTCGCCAGGTCATCATCAATCTCGTTGGAAACGCAATCAAGTTCACCGAGCGTGGTGAAGTCGTTCTTTGCGTCGAACTCGATTATCAAGACGAGGATTCTGTTCTGCTTCACTGCTTCGTTTCCGACACCGGCATCGGGATAGAGGCCGAACACCAGGAGCGGGTATTCGGCGCTTTTCAGCAGGCGGACGCCTCGACGACCAGACAGTTCGGCGGGACGGGGCTCGGGCTCGCCATTTCGTCGCGCGTCGTCAAGCTGCTGGGCGGCCGCATCGGGCTTACGAGTGAGGCCGGCAAGGGAACGGTGTTCGATTTCACCGCCCGTTTTGATCTTCAACCTGCGGCTACGGTCACACCGGAGCGCGCAAGCGACACGAGGCTGCAAAACCTGCGTGTGCTTGTCGTCGATGACAGCGCCACTAATCGAAGGATTCTCGATGGACACCTTCGCAGCTGGGGAATGCGCCCTACGTTGGCTGCGAGCGGCCATGACGCGCTCGAGATTCTATTGACGGACGAGAGCGCGGAACGGTTTGCGCTCATCGTCACCGATTCGCTCATGCCGCTCATGGATGGCTTCGAGCTCGTCGAGCGCGTCGGACAGCTGACCACGTTCAAGGGTTCAGCAGTTCTCATGCTCAGCTCGGTTCGCAGCGCCATTGACATCGTACGCTCTCAGGAGCTGGGCGTTTCCTATTTGACCAAACCGGTGCGGCGGTCCGCGCTGCTGACAGCGATCACCGAGGCGCTCGTGGCAACTGGAGCTCCCGCTCCTCAACGCATAGTGGCGAGCGAAGCGCCGGCGCCTTCGGGCAAGTCACTCAGAGTGCTAGTGGCGGAGGACAACGCCGTCAACCAGAAGCTGGCTGCTGCGATTCTGCAGCGGGCTGGGCATATTTCTGTTGTCGTACCGAACGGCGAGGTGGCCGTGGCGGCGATGGAGCGCGATCGCTTCGATGTAGTTCTCATGGATGTGCAGATGCCCGTGATGGGAGGATTCGAGGCGACAGGCTTGATCCGCACGATGGAAGCCGGCTTGGGACGGCGGACGCCCATCATCGCGGTGACGGCCCGCGCCATGAAAGGAGACCGCGAAGCCTGTCTAGCAGCGGGAATGGACGCGTTCGTACCCAAGCCGATTCAGTCGGCCAAGCTCCTCGAGGTTCTCGAACAGCTCGCTGCCGGATCGCTGCCGGACTCGAGCAAAGAGGTAGACCCGGATGAATTTGTTGGAACGGAACAAACACTGGACGAAGCCGCTCTGATGAAACTGGTCGGCGGCAACCGGGAGCTCGCCAGCGAGCTGGCCGAGCTCTACCTCACCGATCTCGAGCCTCGAGTGAACGAGATCACGGCCGCGGTGGGCGCCCGCGACGGCGTTCGCCTGCGTTCAGCCGCGCACGCCCTGCGCGGCTCCTCGGGAAGCATCAAGGCGGAAAATGTCTCCGCCGCTGCTGGCGTCCTCGAGGGGATGGGTCAATCGGGCGAGATGGACGGTGTGCTGCGCGCCCTGGAGCTGCTCACTGTCGCAGTCGCGAGCCTGCGCCCACGACTTGTACTACTGGCCGGAGAAGCCTAGTGGCTACAGTCCTCGTTGTCGACGATGATAAGGTGCTGTCGCACTTGGTTAGCACCCTTCTCCGCGAGAAAGGTCACAAGATCCTCACCGCATTCGACGCCGTTCAGGCACTGATGGCCGCCAAGCGGACTCCGCCGGTCGATGCAATCGTGCTCGACGTCAACATGCCGGGCGGCTCGGGAGAAGAAACGCTGCGGAAGCTGAAGGCGTCGTCGCGCACGTCGAACATTCCCGTCATCATCCTGAGCGGAAGCATCGACGGTAAGGGCCAGGAGCGCGTCCGGCTGCTCGGCGCCGACGCGGTGTTGTCAAAACCGCTCGTGCCCGAGGAGCTATTCGAGGCGTTGACGAAAGCCCTCTAGAGCGCGACGCGCCTTAGATTTCCTCGCCGAGGCCTCTGCGTTGAAATCTCACTCTCCTGCTCCACCCGCCGTCGCTCTGTTGAGCGGCGGCCTCGACTCGACCACCACGCTGGCCATCGCGAAGAGCGAAGGATTCAGCGTGCACGCGCTGACATTCCGATACGGCCAGCGCCACTCGGTGGAGGTCGAGGCCGCCAAGGCGATTGCTCGCCGCGCGGGTGTCGCCGGGCACCATGTCGTCGACATTGACCTGACAGTGTTCGGTGGGTCGGCGCTCACAGCCGACATTCCTGTCCCCAAAGATCGCGATCTCGCGGCGGACTCGGCGAGCGCCAAAGAGATTCCCATTACGTATGTGCCGGCCCGCAACACGATCTTTCTCTCTTACGCGCTGGCGCTGGCGGAGGTCGTTGGGGCGTCCAACATCTTCATCGGCGTGAACGCCCTCGACTACAGCGGCTATCCCGACTGCAGGCCGGAATACATCGAAGCATTCGAGAAAATGGCGAATCTCGCCACGCGAGCGGGAGTCGAAGGGCGGACGCGTCTCACAATACGGACCCCGCTCATCGCGCTCACCAAAGCAGCCATCATCAAGCTCGGCACATCCCTCGGCGTCGACTACGGCGCGACCACGAGCTGTTACGATCCAGGCGCGGATGGAGAGGCTTGTGGGCGATGCGATGCATGTCAGCTTCGGCTCAAGGGATTCGATGAGGCGGGGCTGGAAGATCCGATCACCTACGCGGTAGCCCGATGACGTACACAGTGAAGGAAATCTTCTACACGCTCCAGGGAGAGGGCGCGCAGTCCGGGCGCGCGGCCGTGTTCTGCCGGTTCTCGGGCTGCAACCTGTGGTCCGGGCGCGAGGAGGATCGGTCGCGGGCGGTCTGTCAGTTCTGCGACACCGATTTCGTGGGAACGGGACCGGACGGTGGCAGATTCGCGAGCGCGATCGAGCTTGCGGAAGCAGTAGACAGATGTTGGGCGGGGCGCGGCGGTGGAAAGTACGTCGTGTGTACCGGCGGCGAGCCGCTACTGCAGGTGGATGAGAAGCTGATCGATGCGCTGCACGAGTGCGGCTTCGAGGTCGCGGTCGAAACAAACGGGACGAAGCCGGCGCCGTCGTCGCTCGACTGGATTTGCGTCAGTCCAAAGGCGGGCGCACCGTTCGTGCAAATGAGCGGGAGCGAGCTAAAGCTCGTCTATCCGCAGGAGAATGCGCCGCCCGAGAAATTTGAGCAGCTCGATTTCGAGCACTTCTTCCTGCAGCCAATTGATGGTCCCAACACTGCCCTCAACACCGAGAGCGCGATCGAGTATTGCCTCGCGCACCCGAAGTGGCGTCTCAGCATCCAGACTCACAAGCTGGTAGGACTGAGATAAAGGGCCGGCACGCCTCGGCGCTTCGCGAGCTTTATTGCCGGAGCGCCGGGCCCAGTACGCTCTTCGGCTTGGCACGCGGCGTGTGCGCTTTCAGAGTTTTCTCGAACGCCTCCAGATACTTGATTCCCGAGCCGGTGTTGAAGAGGACGACTTTTTCATCCGGCTTCACATCACCGCGCGCCAGCAGCTTGCGCAGGGCCGGCACGCAGGCGCCTCCTTCGGGCGCGGCGAAGATTCCTTCCGTGCGCGCCATCTCGCGCGCGCCCTCGATCAGCTCGTCGTCCGTGACGGTGATCGCGGTTCCGCTGGATTCGCGGATGGCATCGAGGATGAGAAAATCCCCGATCGCCTTCGGAACCCGCAGTCCTGCCGCGACCGTCGCCGCGTTCTCGACTTCTTCCGCGAAACGGGATCCTGCCTCGAACGCGCGCACGATCGGCGCGCAACCGGCCGCCTGCACGGAGATCATCCGCGGACGCTTTTCGCTGATCCAACCCAGCTGCTCCAGCTCGTTGAATGCTTTCCACATCCCGACGAGTCCCGTTCCCCCACCCGTCGGATAGATGATGACGTCGGGCAGCGTCCACGACGACTGCTCCGCGATCTCGTAGCCCAGAGTCTTTTTCCCTTCGACGCGATACGGTTCCTTGAGTGTCGAGACTTCGAACCAACCTTCAGTCTCTTTTCTCCGCGCGACCTCGGCGCCGCAATCGGTGATGAGACCATCCATGAGAGTCACATGCGCACCCATGACCTCGCACTCGATCACGTTGGCGCGCGGCGTGTCGCGCGGCATGAAGAGGTAGGCGGCGAGTCCGGCGTGGGCGCAATATGCGGCGAGCGCGGCGCCGGCATTGCCGGCTGACGGCGCCGCGAGCTTCTTCACGCCGAGCTCCTTCGCCATCGATACGGCGACCGACATCCCGCGCGCTTTGAAGCTCTGGGTCGGGTTGAGCGATTCGTCCTTGACGAAAAGGTCTTTCACCCCGAGAGCGGCACCGAGGGCTTTCGTATGTATGAGCGGAGTCCAACCTTCGCCGAGCGTGACGATGTTGTCTTCGCGGCGCACCGGCAGCAGCTCACGGTAGCGCCACATGTCTGCGCGGCGTGCATATAGAGCCTGCCGCGAGACGAACTTTGCGATGCGCTTGAGGTCGTAGCGCACGAGCAGCGGCTTCCCGCACTCGGTGCAGACGTTGTGGAGCCCCCGCGCCTCGTATTCGCGATGGCAGAATGAGCACTCGAGATTCTTTACGTGCATTCAGCGTCGTTGCGTGGAGGCAGGAAGATTCGGCTCACTGTAGCTTTGTGGAAATTACCAGACGCGGGAATGTCCGCGCAAAGAATGCCAACTCCGACATTTGGATGCTGACCGCCTCACTCTTTCTCATCAGTGCCGTCGCGTCCCAGATGGATGCCGGAGACTCTGGATCGTCCGGCCTTCGTCTTTACTACGCCTTACGGCTAATCGGAGCGCTCCTGTTGGCAACGGTGGTTCCGATTCTGATCGATCGACGCGCTCGCCGCTCCAGTCGCGCCCGCCAGTAGATGTATATCGGTCACGTCGGTGCGGCGCTCGTCGCGAAGCGCGCGCGTACGAACATCGGGCTCCTCGCCCTGCTCGTGGCAACCTACACTCCCGACTGGGTCGACGGCGGGCTCTGTCTGGCCGGATCCTACAATTCGCAGGGGATGTTCTCGCATTCCGTGCCGGCGGTGGCGCTCTTCGCGCTCCTCGGATTCGCGCTCTACGGCCTCAAGACCCGCGACTGGAGCGCGGCTCTGAT
>Ga0193699_10000443_pt1 | contig 18201 bp, 14 predicted proteins | sample L3c2metaG_FD_160095 | JGI IMG/M metagenome (GOLD analysis project Ga0193699, IMG submission 160095) | Soil microbial communities from a riparian zone of the East river system, Colorado, United States - L3c2 | ecosystem: Environmental > Terrestrial > Soil > Riparian zone | place: USA: East...
TGGACCGTGCAGGAGGCTATCGATCTCGATGTCCCCGCGCCCGTGATCACGCTATCGCTGCTCACGCGACTCCGTTCGCGGCAACCCGACTCCTTCTCGGCAAAAGTCATCGCGGCGCTGCGCAACGAATTCGGTGGTCACGCGGTAAAGAAGTCATGAGAACTCCAGTCGCCGTCCCGCTGACACGCGCGCCAAGAAGGCGTGGAAACCGCGACAAGGCTGATCCGTGCACAATGGTGATCTTCGGCGGCGCGGGAGATCTCACCAAGCGCAAGCTCATTCCCGCGATCTACTACCTCGCGGAGCAGAAGCTCCTGCCCGACAACTTCGCGCTGTTAGGAGTAGCGCGCGATCAGAACACGGATGAGGGATATCGCGCGATAATGCGCGAAGCGATGACCCACTCCGATGAGATTCACAAAGTCCACGACGACGTCTGGCAGTGGCTCTGCGAGCGGACGTTCTACGCCGGCGGAGATTTTTCGCAGGACGACGCTTACGTCAACATCGAGAGACGACTCAAGGAAATCGAGTCGCGGTCTCCAGAGCAGGAGCGGAACAGATTGTTCTATCTGGCGATTCCGCCGAGCGTGTTCGAGACGACGCTCAAGCACCTGTGTACTACGCGTCTTGCCTGGCGAACGCACACCTATGATGAGCGCCCGTGGAGCCGAATCGTGATCGAGAAGCCATTCGGCCGCGATCTCGAATCCGCGCGCGCCTTGAACAGGCTGGTGCTCGATCAATTCGGCGAGCACCAGATCTACCGTATCGATCATTATCTCGGAAAGGAAAGCGTCCAGAACATTCTCGTTTTCCGCTTCGCGAATTCGATCTTCGAGCCGCTCTGGAACCGCAACTACATCGACCACATCCAGATTACGGCAGCGGAATCGGTCGGAGTGGAAGGTCGAGGGAAGTACTACGAAGAGGCCGGCGTCCTTCGCGACATGTTTCAGAATCACTTGTTGCAGCTTCTTACCCTCGCGGCAATGGAGCCTCCGAGCTCCTTTACGGGCGATGCCGTCCGCGACGAGAAAGTGAAGGTGCTCCATTCCGTGCGTCCGCTCATCCAGGAATGCGAGCCCGCGGTCGTGCGCGCGCAGTACGCTGAAGGAACGATCGATGGGAAGTCGGTTCCCGCGTACCGCAGTGAGCCTGACGTCGCGCCCGGAACGCTCACGCCTACTTTCGCGGCCATGCGTATCTCGATCGACAATTGGCGTTGGACCGGAGTGCCGTTTTATCTCCGCTCGGGTAAGAGGATGGCGAAGCGCGTCTCCGAAATTGCGGTGCAGTTCAAGGCGCCGCCGTTCCTTCTGTTCGGACAAAAGACGGTGGAGGAGATGTCGCCGAGCCTGCTGACGCTGCGCGTTCAACCCGACGAAGGGATTTCGCTGCGCTTTCAGGTGAAGACTCCGGGCGCGATGCACGAGCTGACCCCCGGGCTGGAGATCACGCCGGTGGACATGGATTTCACCTACGCGGAGGCATTCGGAAATGAAGCGCATCCGGCATATGAAACGCTTCTTCTCGACTGCATGATCGGCGACCCGACGCTCTTCACGCGCAGCGACGAGGTCGAGATGGCGTGGGCCATCATCGATCCGGTGCTGCAGTACTGGGACAAGCACCCCGACACATCGCTTCCGACTTACCCCGCGGGCGGCTGGGGACCAAAGGAAGCCGACTCACTTCTCGATGGGGACCACACACGTTGGCGATAGCTCAGCTCCTTCTCCCTCTGGTTGCGCTCGCTCTCTCGTCGAGCGCGTGTCAAAACCCAAAACCGAGCCATCAGGATTCCGTCGCCGTTCTCGCGGGCGATACCGCGCAGCACGTCCTCGGCGCGGGGGACAGGGCGCTCGTCCTCAAGGCTCGTGAGCTCGATCGCGCTGACAGTCTTGACGCCGCCCGCGCCGCCTACGAGCAGGCAGCGGAAAAACTGCCCCAGCTTTCCGATTGGCTTTATTTGAGAGCGGCCGGCGTTACCGCCGACAGCTCGTCGAGGGCCGGATATTACGCGAGGCTTCGAACCGATGTGGCACGTGATCGAATCGCCCGGACCGATGCGATAGCCCGCGAGCGAACGCGCGATTTCGCGGGGGCGATTCGAGCCTATAAAGCGCTCGGCGCCAAGCTCGACGCTTTGAGACTACGCATCAATCCTCCCGCGGACGACGCATCGCGGGCGACCGCTCGCGGCGAGCTGCTGACGTTCATATCGAGCTCGAACAATTCGGCGGACACACGGGAAGCCATCGATCTCTTCGACAAGGTTTTTACGACCACCGCACCGGCCGAGGAGCTCGTCATCGCGCGCGCCGCCAGCAAGTCCGGTCTGCCTGACCGCGCCGCTGCGGCCTACGCAAAAGCGCTCGGCGCTCGGCTCGGGGACGTCTCGGACAACGTTGGCTATGGGTCGGTCTTGTTCCGTCTCAGACGGTACGCGGACGCAATCACTCAGCTCGCGAAAGTGCGCACTCCTCCCGCGCTTGCCGCAGCGGCCCAGTACCAGCGTGCGCGAGCGCAAGTCGCACTTGGGAACACGGCGGACGCGCGCTCGACTCTGCGCGCGATCACGACCGCTTATCCGAAGGACACCAGCGCGGCCTCGGCATTGCTTCTTCTGGCCGATCTGGCCACCGACGACAATCGCGATCAGGACGCCCGGCAAGCTCTGACAGCGCTGCTCAAACGCTTTCCCACTGGCCGTCACGCGACGAACGCTCGGTTTCGCGCCGGATTGATCTCCTACATTGCGGGCGACAGAAAAGCGGCAGCCGCACAGTTCGACTCACTGGTCGCCCGCGACTCGAACAGCGCTGAAGCGCTTGCCGCCTCCTATTGGGCCGGGCGCTCCTACGCCTTGCTTGGCGACAAGACAAGGAGCAAAGCGAGATGGCGCTCGATAATCGCAAGCGAGCCACTCAGCTACTACGCGGTCATGGCTGCCAAGCGCCTCGACACGACGCTCGTCGCGTCGGACCGCTCTCCGCCGAATTATGCGAAGGTTCCGGCCGTCGATTCGGCGTCGAGCCGCGTCGTGCAGCTCAAGGATGTCGGGATGGATGTGGAGGCCGGCTTCGAGAACGACAGATTATTCCGCGATGCTCTGGCAAATCCGACGCGTATGGTAGCAACCGCCCACGCTCTTGCTGGGACGGATCAGGCTTCGCGATCAATCGCGCTTGGCCGGCGCGCGATCGACGAGATCGGCCACAGTCCGGAGAACTGGCGCCTCTATTTCCCGGTGATGGAGCGCGAAACGCTGATCTCGAGCTCCAAGGAAAACGGCCTCGATCCGGTCTTGGTCGCCGCACTCATTCGGCAGGAATCCAACTTCAATCCGCTGGCGACTTCGCCAGCCGGCGCGCGAGGTCTCATGCAGCTCATGCCGGCAGTTGGAAAGGGCATCGCTGACGCAAAGGGGATCGGGCCGTGGGATCCGGATCTACTCTATCAGCCCGCGACAAACATCAAGCTGGGGACCGCTCACCTGAGCGGGCTCGTGCGCAAATATCCGGAAGTGGTAAAGGTCCTCGCCGCCTACAACGCGGGCGAGTCACGCGTGGAGAAGTGGTCGAGCAAGGCGGGCGCGGCTGATCCAGAGGTATTCACGGAGCGGATCCCGTTCGTCGAGACGCGCGACTACGTGCGTACGGTTCTCCGCAACCGCGCCTACTACCAGGCGCTCTATCCCTGGTAGGGCGTCTCCGGACCATCCATTTCGACGAGCTCTCCCTTCCGGCGTTTGCGCCAGTCGAGAAGCCAAGTCACGGGAACGCCTACAATCAACGGAGTGAGGAAGAATCCGAGCGCTGTATTCAGCCAGATCAACGCCATGTAGAACGCGATGAGGCCAAGCGATACCCACAGCGTGCCCAGCGGACCGTGCGTTTCCAAGCGAAACTCCCCCGTGAATAGGTAGATTAAAACTATCATGGCGATTGCCCGGGTTGAAGCGTCCGATGTCGAGAACGCTGCTGAGGCGGCGTTGGAGAATTGCGAGCACGCGGTTCTCGCAGTCTCGGGCGGTCTCGATTCCATGGCATTGCTCACCTCCGCGGCCAGACTTCCGATCCGCAAGCGGCGAAATCTGATGGTCGCGACGTTCGACCACGGGACAGGGAAGGCAGCAGGCAGGGCGGCCGCGCTGGTAGCCCGCTATTCCGCCCAATGTGGATTCCTCTGTGTCACCGGACGCGCGTCAACGGTCGGCAGCAAGGAGGAAGAGTGGCGCCACGCCAGATGGACCTTCCTCCGGCAGGTAGCATCAAAAAAGGACGCCAGCGTCGTCACCGCGCACACTCTCGACGATCAGGTCGAGACGGTTTTCATGCGCATTCTGCGCGAGGCCGGACCGCGCGGACTTGCGGGACTCTACGCCGAATCGGAGATCATCCGTCCGTTTCTGGAGATCAGCCGAGCGGCGCTGGTGCAGTACGCACGCACGCGCCGCATTCCTTTCGTACAGGACCCATCCAATTGTGATCGCAAACATCTGCGCAATCGGGTCAGGCTCGACATCCTCCCGTCGATCGTGAAAAGGAACCCGGGGTTTCCCGACGAGTTGCTGGCGATCGCGCATGAGGCCGCCTCCTGGAGGCGCTCGCTGGAGGATCTCGCCGGAACCGTCGAAACGGAATCACAGCGCGACGGTGCGCTGCGGATCAGCCGTTCGAGTCTCGCCGGCTACGACGACGACTCACTCCGGGTGTTATGGCCGGCGTTGGCGGCCCGTGCGAGCGTCGTAATGGATCGGAGGGGAACTCACCGCGCCGCACAGTTTACTATTAGGGGAGCAACTGGTGGGACTATTCAGCTCTCCGGTGGCGTCGAGATCGTCATGCGTAGAGATCACATGTTGTTGCGCCGCTGGCGGTCTGAGGCGTCGGAGATCCTGACATGAGCAGCACCGTCAGACCGCTCGGCATCAAGGCCGATCCCAGACTGTCCGGCCGAGCGGTGAAGAGGATTGCTTTCGACGAGGCTGCGATTGCCAGGAGAGTTACGGAGCTCGGCAGAGAAATAAGCGCTGCCTATCCGGACGGGGACCTGCTCGTGTTGGGTTTGCTCAAGGGAAGCTTCATCTTTCTCAGCGACCTCGTGCGGCAGATAACTCGTCCACTTCAGGTCGATTTTCTCGTGGCTTCCAGTTATGGTGACTCTACGGTTTCGAGTGGGACGGTGAACCTGGTTTACGATCCTGAAACGGAGCTGAAGGGGAAAAATATTATTCTGGTGGAGGACATCGTTGATTCGGGCCGCACGTTGAATCGTCTGATGGCTACACTCAAAGAGCGGAAGCCGAGGTCGCTCGAGATCTGTGCGCTGCTGCACAAGCGCATCGCGGAAGGGTTGAAGTACGATGCGAAGTTCGTTGGTTTCGATGCGCCGAATGAGTTTCTGGTTGGATATGGGTTGGATCACGCGGAGAACTTCCGCCATTTGCCGTACATAGCGAGCTTGCAGTAATGCCAATACAGATGCCTAACAACAAGAATCCCAAGAAGCCCACAAACTGGAGCAAGCTGTCAAAGCAGCTCTCGTTCTGGGTTTTCGTCATACTCGTGCCGGTCGCGATCATCCAGTTTTCGGGGAAGGGGTCCGAAGCCGGCCCCGAGATCTCCTACTCGGAGTACACCGCGCAGCTCCAGCGCGACAACATCGACAAGGTGACCATTCAGGGCGGACGCGCTCTGACGGGCGACTTCAAGCAAGGCGTCCAGGCCAAGGGCCGTCTCGTCAGGAAGTTCAAGGTTCTCCTGCCGATGGAGAACTCGACGGACGACCTCAAGGAGCTCAAGGCGCACGGTGTCCAGATCCAGGCCGAGGAAACGCGCACGTCGATGACGGCGCTGCTCATCGGGCTGTTTCCCTATCTGTTGATCTTCGGAATCTGGTTCTTCCTTTTCCGTTCGATGCAGGCGGGCGGAGCGAAAGCTTTCAGCTTCGGCAAGTCCAAGGCGAAGCTCCTCACGGGCGACACTCCAAAAGTGACGTTCGACGACGTCGCCGGCGCGGACGAGGCGAAGGTGGAGCTCCAGGAGATCATCGAGTTCCTGAAGGATCCGGCGAAGTTCACCAAGCTTGGTGGACGACTGCCCAAGGGCGCGCTCCTGGTAGGCCCTCCCGGTACGGGCAAGACGCTGCTCGCTCGCGCGGTCGCGGGTGAAGCAGGCCGGCCGTTCTTCTCGATGTCTGGCTCCGACTTCGTCGAGATGTTCGTCGGCGTCGGTGCGAGCCGGGTGCGCGATTTGTTCGAGCAGGGGAAGGCACACGCGCCCTGTATCATCTTCATCGACGAGATCGACGCGGTCGGCCGCCATCGCGGCGCCGGACTGGGCGGCGGTCACGACGAACGCGAGCAGACGCTCAATCAGCTGCTCGTCGAGATGGATGGGTTCGAGTCGAACGACGGCGTGATCCTGATTGCGGCCACCAATCGCCCCGACGTTCTCGATCCGGCGCTAATGCGGCCCGGCCGTTTTGACCGGCAGATCGTTGTCGATTTGCCTGACCTGCGCGGACGCGAAGGCATTCTCCGGGTGCACATCCGCAACAAGCCGATGGGCGAAGATGTGGAGATTACGACTCTCGCGCGCGGGACTCCAGGAATGGCCGGAGCGGATCTCGCCAATCTCGTGAACGAAGGGGCTTTGCTCGCTGCCCGGCGGAACCACGAGAAGGTCTACATGGCCGATCTCGAGGACGCGAAGGACAAGGTGATGATGGGCGCCGAGAGAAAGTCGATGGTGATGAAGGACGAGGAGCGGAAGCTCACCGCGTATCACGAGGGTGGCCACGCGATCTGCGCGGTCAAGGTGAAGGGCAACGATCCTCTGCACAAAGTCACCATCGTTCCGCGTGGGCGCACGCTCGGCGTGGCGTGGACGCTGCCCGAAGACGATCGCGTGTCGGTCACAAGAGAGCAGCTCGAAGCGAATCTGGTAAAGGCGTACGGTGGTCGCGCGGCCGAGGAGCTCGTGTTCGGGCGCGACCGCGTAACGACGGGAGCCGCCAGTGACATCCAGCAGGCGACGGGCCTCGCGCGCCGGTACGTCTCGCAGTGGGGACTGTCTGACGAGATCGGTCCGATTCTCGTCGGCGACAACGAGCAGGAGCTCTTCCTCGGCCGCGAGATTCAAACGCGTCGGGAAGTTTCGGAGCGCACCGCGCAACTTGTCGACTCTGAGGTGTCTCGCGTAATCAAGGAAGCGTACACACGCGCGACGGCAGTGCTGCAGGAGAACATGGATCTTCTGCATACTGTGGCGGCGGCTCTGCTCGACCGGGAGACGTTGACGGGCGATGACGTAGCAGCTCTCGCACGCGGTGAGACACTTCCGCCGCGTCCGGTGAGTCCGCCACCGTCGGCGCCGGCGTTGACTGCCGCGCCGGTGATGCATCCGAAGCCATCGAAGCCGCCTCTCTTCGGAGGCCCGGAGGTAGCGCCCGCGTGAGCTTTGCCTGGCCGTCGAAGTCACAGCGGCCGAACATCTTTGGAATTCTGAACGTTACCCCCGACAGCTTTAGCGACGGGGGTAATTTCTTTTCCCCCGAGACCGCGATCGCGCAAGCCGATCGAATGATCTCGGAAGGCGCCGACGCAATCGATGTGGGTGGTGAATCGACACGCCCCGGCGCTCAACCCGTTCCGGTACGGGAAGAGCTGAAGCGCGTGCTACCCGTCATAAGGGCGATTCGCTCTAGGTGGAGCGACATTGCGATTTCGATCGACACCGTGAAGGCCGAAGTCGCGCGCGCCGCGCTCGCTGAAGGGGCGTCGATAGTGAACGATGTCTCCGGGATGTCGCTCGATCCGGAAATGCCGCGTGTCTGTGCGGAAGCGGGGTGCAGCGTCGTGCTGATGCATTCGCGCGGGTCCGTCGCCGACATGGCGAGTTACGACAAGGCCGACTATGGATCCGATCCTGTCGGTGAGATCCTCACTGAGCTCGAGGAGAGCGTAGCGACGGCCCAGCGCGCGGGAATTCATCCCGGCCGCATCGCTCTCGATCCCGGCATCGGATTCTCGAAGCGCACAGGACATTCACTGGCGGCGCTGGTCGAGCTCCCGCGCATCGTGGCGCTTGGTTATCCCGTATTCGTGGGCGCGTCGCGCAAACGCGTGATCGCCGAGCTGATTCGGTACACGTCCGGTGCAGGGGGCTCCGCCGGGACGACACTCGCCCAACAGATGGTCTCCAACGAGGACCGTGACATGGCGACCGTTGGCGTCAACGTCGTCGCTTTTTTTGCCGGCGCACGGATTTTCCGCGTGCACGCCGTGCGAGCGAACCGTTTGGCGCTCGATACTGCCTGGGCTCTTAAGCCTGAGGAATCGGAGCTGCTCGCTGACTGAAGGCAACTGAGTATTTTTCGTGACGTTCTCTCCACCGAGGGCTTTCCGATAAGACGCTTTCCATCGCCGGGTTGGACGACCGGCGTCCTGCTGTTGTTCGTTTACATGCTCACCCTGGCTCCCGGCGTTACGCCGTGGGATTCGGGTGAGTTCCTCGCAGCCATTCACTCGTTCGGAATTCCCCACCCGCCAGGAACTCCGCTCTACATCCTGATCGGCAAAGTCTGGAGCATGCTGTTCGCTTCAGCGTTCGGGTTTGCGCGTTCGATCAATCTTCTGTCGGCGTTCTGCACCGCGTTCGGCTGTGGAATTCTCAGCAGTCTGTTCGCCAAATGGACCGATGACGGTTTCGCCGGAACTGCCGCGGGATTGACGGCGGGCTTGATGTCGACGGTGTGGATGGGCGCGACCGAGACAGAAGTGTATGCGGTCGCGTTCTTCTTCGGGTGCTTGATTCTGTGGGCCGCTGATCGTGCCGGCGAGGATTCGGATGGACGCTGGGCGTTGCTCGCCGCTTACCTGGTTGGACTCGCCTGGACTCTGCACCTGGTCGCGCTGCTCGTCGTGCCGAGCGCGATACTGCTCGTGTTCAGCACGCGCGACGGATATTTCGCGGTGCCGGTTGGGAGGCGACACGTCGACGGTAGACGGGAAGCGCATTCGCTGGCCAAGCTCGTTCGCGCCTCGATAGTCGTGGCACTCATCGGGATGACTTGCGTCGCATTCCTCATCGTTCGCGCTCGCACCGATCCGGCCATCAATCAGGGGAATCCGTCTACCCTCGGCTCACTGCTCGACGTGCTCATGCGGCGGCAGTACGACGTGCCCTCGCTCTGGCCTCGGCAGGCCCCTTTCTATCTGCAGATCGGCAACGTGTTCGAGTACGCCGACTGGCAGTTCGCGAAGGGCCTCGCGCCGAGCGCCCCGCCGAGCTGGTGGCGGACGCCGATCACGGTGCTGTATGCGGTCCTGGGCGTGGCGGGGTTCGTGGCGCACCGCGCGGCCGACCGACGCAGCTGGCGCGCGCTCGCGGCGTTGTTTCTTGTTTCTTCCATTGGCGTGGTGATCTACCTGAATCTCAAGGCAGGCCCTTCGTTCGGAGCCGGAATCCTCCCGCCCTCCGCGCTCCACGAGGCGCGCGAGCGAGACTATTTCTTTTTCTTTGCTTTCGTCTGCTGGGGTTTGTGGGCGGGATTTGGCGCGATCCGTCTCTCTCGCGTGCTGCCACCGCCCTTCAATCTGCTGCTGATGGTGATGCCGTTCGCACCCGGGCTGCTCAACTGGACGGCTGTCGACCGGAGGACGGATGCTGTGGAAGAGCGGGCCCGCCTGGACGCCGACGACATGCTCGCCAGGGTGCCGCCTTCCGGCGTCTTTCTCGCGCTCGGCGACAACGACACGTATCCACTCTGGTACCTGCAGCAGGGAGAAGGCACGAGAAAGGATGTGACCGTCGTTGCCGTTCCTCTGCTCGGCGCTAAATGGTACCGCGCGGAGCTTGCGCGTCGGTACAAACTCCTCGACTCGGCAACGGTGGAAAGCTGGCGGGGACGAGACAGCACTGTCGCAGTTCTCACGAGGCGATCGTACGGTCAGAACCGCCCGGTCGTGAAGTCTCCGTTCTTTTCGATCGACTCGGTGGCTCGCCCGAAGAAGTAGGCTACTGAATCGTTAGAGTGTAGGCGCCGATGACGGGCGTTCCGCCCGTTGATTGAGCACTGATGATGAAGATGTCGGAGATCGTGGACGTAAACGTGAACTGGGCGTCGGTCGTCGAGGTGCTTTGGTTGTCGTTGAACGTCACTCTGCCGGTGAAGTAGTAAAGCTCCAGGAACGAGTCAACCGCTGTCGAGCTCATCGTGACGGTGATTGACTGGCCGGCTCTGAGGGCGATCAGGTAATTGTCTGCGTACGAGCTGGTCGCCTGACAGTCAGTCGTCTGGAGATCCTGAGTCGTGGTCGTTCCCCGGACCACGAATACGTCTTCGCAATTTGTCACCGCGCTCGTAGTAGCGGCCGATGTCAGGTTGTAGACGCCGGAGCTGCCCGGGTAGGCGTTGGCGCCGAGGATGATGTCGCCGGCCGGGAGCAGCGCTTTGATCACCGAGTTGGTCGTGAGCTGCGGATCGTCGTCGTCGAAACCGATCAGATTCCGATCGCCCGTGAGCAGGAACAGGTAGGTATCGAACGCGGTCGACGTCTGATTGAACAAGTAAGCGCCCGCGGTGATCGTCGTGCTGTAGTAGTCGATGAAGCTCCCGTCGGAGAGCGTGCAGTCGCCCGTCGCGAGCGCTCCAGAAGTACTGCCGCCAAGAACATGAGGAGTCGCGGTGGTCTGGCAAAGATCGTTGCCGCCATCGATCGGCGCCGCGGGGTCGTGTCCGCAGGAGATTTGGATCGCGATCGCTGTAAAAACAGCGAAGCGGTAGAGATGTCCGATTCGACGCTTCATTTTACGCTCGGGCCCTGGGTACACAGGCGAGTAGCCACCGGATCTGATGGCGTGACACCGCCCTCAGTATATAGCGCAGAACATCTTGCCGCTTGGGATCGCATTCGACTCAGGTTTACAAAAAGCCCCGCCATTTCTGACGGGGCTTTTTGCAATTCAGCCGCGATGAAGGCTAGTACCGATAGTGGTCCGACTTGTATGGGCCTTCGAGCGGGACGCCGAGATAATCCGCCTGATCCTTCGAGAGCTTGGTCAGCTTGACGCCGAGTTTGTCGAGATGAAGTCTCGCGACCTTCTCGTCGAGATGCTTCGGCAGAGTGTATACCCTGCACTCGTAGGCGTCGCAGTTGGTGTGAAGCTCGATTTGCGCCATCACCTGGTTGGTGAAACTCGCTGACATCACGAAGCTCGGATGGCCAGTGGCGCAGCCGAGATTGAGCAGCCGCCCCTCCGCCAGAATCATGACGCTGTGACCGTCGGGGAAAACGTATTCGTCGTACTGCGGCTTGATCTGCACCCGCTTGATGCCCTTCGTCTTCTTGAGACCGGCCATGTCGATCTCGTTGTCGAAGTGCCCGATGTTGCCGACGATCGCCTTGTCCTTCATCTGCGCCATGTGCTGGGCAGTGATGATGTTCATGTTGCCGGTGGCCGTGACGAAGATGTCGGCCGTTTTCACGACGTCCTCGAGCGTCGTAACCTGATACCCTTCCATTGCTGCCTGGAGCGCGCAGATCGGGTCGATCTCCGTGATTACCACGCGAGCGCCCTGGCCCTTCAAAGCCTGCGCGCAGCCTTTGCCCACGTCGCCGTAGCCGCAGATGACGGCGACTTTTCCGGCGAGCATTACGTCGGAGGCGCGGAGGATTCCGTCGGTGAGCGAGTGACGACAGCCGTAAAGGTTGTCGAACTTGCTCTTGGTGACTGAGTCGTTGACGTTAATCGCGGGGAAGAGAAGCGTGCCGGCTTCCATCATTTGATAGAGGCGGTGCACACCAGTCGTCGTTTCCTCGGACACTCCGCGCAGATCCTTGGACATGCGCGTCCAGCGCTGCGGATCCTTCTTGAATTCGCGCTTCAACAAGCCGAGTATGACGCCGTACTCCTCAGAATCCTTGTTGGCATCGAACTCGGGAACGCGTCCAGCCTTCTCGAATTCCACTCCCTTGTGAACGAGCAGCGTTGCATCCCCACCGTCGTCGAGAAGGAGATTGGGGCCTGAGCCATCAGGCCAGACGAGCGCCTGGTCGGTGCACCACCAGTATTCCTCGAGCGTCTCGCCTTTCCAGGCGAATACGGGGGTTCCCTGTGGATCGTCGATCGTGCCCTTCCTCCCGACTACGACGGCAGCGGCGGCGTGATCCTGGGTCGAGAAGATGTTGCACGATACCCATCGCACATCGGCGCCCAGATCGGCGAGCGTCTCGATGAGGACCGCTGTCTGCACAGTCATGTGCAGCGAGCCCATGATCCTGGCTCCGGCGAGAGGCTGCTTGGCCTTGTATTCCGCGCGCAAGGACATCAAGCCCGGCATCTCGTGCTCGGCGAGACGGATCTCGTTGCGGCCATACTCCGCAAGGGAGATGTCCTTCACCTTGTAGGGCTCACGGCCTGCTTCGATCGCCGCGGAAAATGAATTCATCGGTTCAGCTATGGTGCCCACTGTGCGCTCCATGTGATTGTCTGCGTGGGTTGTCTACGCGGTTTTCATGAGCGGAACCGCATCCGCTTTCTTGCGTGAGCTGCGCGTCGCGGCCGCAACTCGTTTGCCTGAGGCCGCGAACAGCGTTGGCCCCTTTGCATCGGGATCAGCCGGTAGTGGATTGTAGCGAAAGCCTTCCAAACCCGCCGTCTGCATCCACCCGTTCAGCGTTGTGCTGTCGAAGCCCTGCCAGAGGTGTCCCATTGTCTGCCGCAGGTCCTGCCGGTCGTGCGGCATCATATCCAGCACCAGCACTCGGCCCCCGGGCTTGAGAACGCGGACCGCTTCGGTAATGACTTTCGCTGGATCGGCGGCGTAGTGCAGAACGAGGAAAAGCAACGCGACATCGACCTCGCCATCGGCGAGGGGAAGCGCTTCGAGCCGTCCATTCCGGATGTCGACATTCTCGACTCCATGAAGTCGCTTGCGCGCGGCCGAGAGCATGGCGTTGGATTCGTCGACCGCGATAACATGATCCACAAATGGGGCAAGCGCTTGCGAGACAGCTCCGGTGCCGCAGCCAAGGTCGGCGACTTTCCAGCTGTCGTCGAGAAGTCCCAACAGGGCGACGTCGGCACGACGGCCAAATAGCTCGAGCCGCATCCGGTCCCACTGACCAGAGGAGGTCGAAAAGAATTGCTGCGACCGCGTGCTCCGTTCCGAGAGCACTGCCTGGGTGCGGCGTGCGTCCTGATCGGCTGCGCTCGTGTGCATGACTTCGTCGCGGACGAGATGCCAGAGACGCCGGGTTGCGGGGTCGAGCGAGTCAGTCGCGATTCTGTAGTGCCTGCTCGTGCCCTCTGCCCGCGCTTCTACCCACCCTTCGGCGCTGAGCATTTTGAGGTGCCGGCTGATGGTGGATTGGGGGAGCTGGAGGATCGACCGGAGCTCGTTGACCGTGAGCTCATTGCGCTCGAGGGCGAGCAGGAGCCTGCTTCTCGTCGGATCGGCGAGGGCGGTCATCTGGCCGAAGATAGGCGTCGGGGTCATGGGCTTAATCCGTTCATCCGGATTTAAGGTTATATGGATTGGGGCGGAAGTCAAGGGCTCTGAACGCGGATGCTTCTGATGGGGGCGGATGCTTCGGATTATCCCGTCGTAGATGCAGGGGTTGTGCATTGATATCTTCCTCCGATGATTCGAAGACTGTCGTCGGTGATTTTTGCGTTGGCTGCGGCTGCTTGCGCGCACCAGCAGCGGAAAGTCCAGACTTTTCAAACGTGCAACAGCTTCGGGTTTTGCACCGATTTTCAATACCAGGATTCGCTCGCGTCTTCTGTTGGGTCAGATTGGCCGAGTTACGGCCGGACGCCTTACGGGGACCGCCACTCACCGCTCCGTCAGATCACTCCGGATAATGTCTCCAAGCTCGAAGTAGCCTGGCGATTCCACACCGGAGAAGGTGCGCCGGAGTTCAAGACGCGAGCTCCAACAGCGCTCGAGGTGACGCCGCTCGTGTTTCGCGGCACTATGTATCTGAGCACTCCATTGGGGAGAGTGTTCGCCGTTGATCCGACGACCGGTGCCCAACGCTGGGTGTTCGATCCTCGGGTTGATCGAAGCATCAATTTCGGGGACTTCGCCAATCGCGGTGTTGCACTGTGGGTCGACACCGCGGCAGCGCCGGGATCGCGCTGCTCGCTCCGCATATTCGTGGCGACAATCGACACGAGGCTGATCGCCCTCGATGCAGCGACGGGAACGCCTTGCACCGAGTTTGGGCAGCAAGGCACGGTGCAGCTTCGCACCGGCCTCCGTAACACGCCGGCGAACGCGTCCGAGTATGAAGAGACGTCGCCACCGACGGTCGTGGGTAGGGTAGTCGTCGTTGGTTCGGCCGTCGCGGACAATAATCGCATCGACGCGGCAAGCGGTGAGGTGCGCGGGTTCGACGCGCGCACAGGAACCCTGCGGTGGACGTGGGATCCCGTTCCACAGGATCCCGCGAATCCGGGGTGGCGCACCTGGATTGGTTCGAACGCACGCCGGACAGGTGCGGCCAATGCCTGGACGGTCTTCGCGGCGGATCCCGTTCGCAACATCGTCTACGTGCCGACGTCCTCACCGAGCGTGGACTATTTCGGTGGCGAGCGCAAAGGACGAAATCAATCCGCCAACTCGATCGTGGCGCTCAACGCCTCAACGGGCGCGATGCTGTGGCAATTCCAGACGGTGCTGCACGATCTGTGGGACTACGACAACGCGTCGCCGCCCGCTCTCGTCACGCTTCAGCTGGGTGGCAAAACCGTTCCAGCGCTTCTTCTCGGAACGAAGACTGGGCAACTGTTCGCGTTCAATCGTGAGACCGGAGAGTCGCTATTTCCCGTTTCTCGCGGCGCCGTGCCGGCGAGCGATGTCCCGGGAGAAGAAGCCGCCCCGATACAGATCACCAGCAGCGGTCTTCCGCCACTCAGTCCGCAGAGACTCACGATCGACGAAGTGTGGGGGCCGACGCCTGCTGACCGAGACGCTTGCCGACGACGCTTCAACGAGCTGCGCAACGATGGCACCTTCACTCCACCAAGCCTCCGCGGGTCGTTAATCCTTCCTTCGAACGTGGGCGGCGCGCACTGGGGCGGACTCGCGTTCGATCCGGCCCATGACGTGGTGATCGTTCCGACGAATCGAATCGCCGCTGTTATCACTCTCATTCCGCGCGCGACCTACGAAGCGCAGCGAGGGAAAGAGACCGTTGGTGAACGCCTCGGGACCGAGTACGCGATGATGCGCGGCACGCCCTTCGTGTTAAAGCGCGAGCTTTTCCTCGGTCCTTCCAACGCGCCGTGTACGGCGCCTCCTTTTGGATCGCTGACGGCGGTGAGTCTGCGCACCCGACAGATCCTGTGGACTGTTCCACTCGGAACGTCCGAAGGTCTCGATCGCATCGGCATACACGTCCCGGCCGACATTCCAGGCGCAATCAACCTCGGCGGACCGATCACAACGGCCAGCGGCCTCGTATTCATCGGGGCGGCTATGGATCGATACTTCCGCGCGTTCGACATCAACAACGGTCGGGAGCTGTGGAAGTTCGCGCTGCCCGCAGGCGGCAAGGCAACACCAATGACTTACCTTGGCGCGGACGGCCGCCAGTACCTCGTCATCGCCGCCGGCGGCGACGGAAAAGCCTGGGGCTGGAGCGACGAGATCATCGCGTTTGCGCTGCCGCGAAGCGCGCGGTGATATTGTTCGTATCAGAATGAACGCGTCAAACCACCCATCTCGTCCATGACATTCGAAAAGAATCTTCGCCGGCTCGATGAGATCATGGCCGCGCTAGAGAAGCCGCAAGTCGGTCTCGACGAGTCGCTCAAGCTCTTTGAGGAAGGCATCGAGCTGCTTCGCTCGGCATCGGTCGAGCTGGGCAATGCGGAGACGAAAGTGCAAATGCTCATCGAGAAGTCCAACGGCCGCTTCGAGCTTCGGGAGATGGATCTCTAGAGGCGTGGGCGCTGATTTCGATACCGAGCGCGCGAGAATCGAGCAGCGGCTCGACGACATCTGCTCGTCCTACCTGCGCGACCTCGCAGCCCCGATCCGCGACGCGGTAGAGTATGGGCTGAAGAGTCCGGGTAAGAGACTTCGTCCGCTGCTCCTTCTCTTCGCTTACAAGGCCGCCGGCGGGGCGCGGGACGCGACGATGCTTGCGTGCGCACCCGAAGTGATTCACGCCTATTCTCTCATGCACGACGATCTGCCGTGCATGGATGACGATGACATGCGGCGGGGCCGCCCCGCGGTCCACAAGGTTTACGGATCACGCACGGCAATTCTCGCCGGAGTGATGATGATCCCGCTCGCCGCGCGAGTCGTGCGTGACTCGACGCGCGCGATGTCCATGTCCGAAGATGCGTCGATGAGAGTTCTCGATACTCTGCTCGATGCCGGAGGAGCGTCGGGGATGATCGGAGGACAGCTTCGCGATCTCGCGGGGGAAGGGCTTTCTCTTCCGCTCGACGAGCTGGAGGCGATCCATTCAGCGAAAACTGGAGCGCTGATAGTCGGCTCGCTGCGGATGGGAGCGCTGGCAGCAGGTGCCGACGCGAACCGCGTGGCGGCGCTTGAGCATTACGGACGTTCCGTCGGACTGGCGTTCCAGATCATGGACGACGTGCTCGATGTGACCTCGACGACGACAGCGATGGGAAAGACGGCTGGAAGAGACGCCGTCCTGCGAAAAAGCACTTACCCCGCGCTGCTTGGGGTTGATGGCGCGCGGAGAAGGGCGCACGCCCTCATCGAGGACGGTCTCAATAGCCTGGCCGAGCACAATCTGCTGACGCAGGAGCTTTCACAAGTCGCTAATTTCATGGTAACACGCACGTCCTGAAAACAACCTCAGAAATGTCAATTCTCGACCGTATTCAGTCGCCCGCGGACCTCAAGCCGATGACGCGTGATGAGCTGCGCGCCGTCTCCGACGAGTTGCGCGCCCGGCTCATCGAAGTCTGCTCGCGCACCGGCGGCCACATCGGAGCCGGGCTCGGGGTGGTCGAGCTAACAGTCGCGCTGCACGCCGTCTTCGACACCCCCCGCGACAGGCTGGTGTGGGACGTAGGTCACCAGGGGTATCCGCACAAGTTCCTGACCGGACGCGGTGTTCGGTTCGAGACCCTGCGACAGGAAGATGGCCTCTCGGGATTTCTCAAGCGGACGGAAAGCGAGTACGACACTTTCGGGGCCGGACACGCGGGCACCGCAATCTCCGCCGGTTACGGCATGGCGGTGGCGCGCGATATCAACGGAGATCAGTTCAAGGTCGTCTCCATTCTCGGGGATGGCGCGCTGACCTGCGGCCTCGCCTACGAGGGCCTCAACAACGCGGGCGCGTCGGAGCGCGACTTCATCGTCGTTCTCAATGACAACGAGATGTCGATTGCTCCCAACGTCGGAGCGATGTCCAAGTACCTCACATCCATTCAGAGGAACCCGCTGTACAATCGCGTCCGCTCCGCGATCGGCTCGGTGATGGACGCCGCTCCGGGTCCGCTCGCGGGCGTTGGGACACTGGTGAGGAAATGGGAGGAGAGCGTGAAGGCTTTTCTCACGCCCGGCATTCTTTTCGAGGAGCTCGGCTTCCGCTACTTCGGTCCCATCGACGGTCACGACATCGACATGCTGATGGATACGTTCGCCGCCGTCAGGGAGATGAGTGGACCCCGCCTGATTCACTGCATCACTCAGAAGGGGAAGGGATTTCCCGCCGGAGAGCACATCGAGAAATGGCATGCTCTTCCGCCCGGACACGATCCCGCGACTGGCAAGCAGCGTAAGGTCTCGTCCGCGAATGCCGCTTACACCGCGGCTTTCGGTCAGGGCCTTGTCGAGCTCGCGAGCGAGAATCAAAAACTCGTCGCCATCACGGGCGCGATGCCGAGTGGAACTGGGACCACCGCATTTGCGAAGACGTATCCTGACCGGTTCTTCGACGTTGGAATCGCCGAAGGCCACGCGGTGACTTTCGCGGCTGGTCTGGCTACCGAAGGGATTCGGCCGGTCTGCGCGATCTACTCCACGTTCCTCCAGCGCGCCTACGACAACGTCATTCATGACGTGGCCATTCAGCACCTGCCGGTGATTTTTGCAATGGATCGCGCCGGTGTGGTGGGAGAAGATGGCCCGACGCACATGGGCCTTTACGACATTGCGTACATGCTCGCAGTGCCGGGCATGGTCGTG
>Ga0193699_10000444_pt1 | contig 18192 bp, 21 predicted proteins | sample L3c2metaG_FD_160095 | JGI IMG/M metagenome (GOLD analysis project Ga0193699, IMG submission 160095) | Soil microbial communities from a riparian zone of the East river system, Colorado, United States - L3c2 | ecosystem: Environmental > Terrestrial > Soil > Riparian zone | place: USA: East...
CAGCCCTCTTCAACGGCCACTCGTGCCGAGCGCGCTTTCCTGGCGGCCCTCGACGGTGGCTGTCAGGTTCCGATCGGTGCTCTGGTAAGCGACATTGGCGGCGCGCCTACACTATATGGTATGCTCGCCGATCTGAGCGGCCGCCACATAGTGCGCGGTTCTCGCGTGCTCGACCTTGCCTCGCCGGAGTCAACGGGCGAGGCGCTTGCTGCCGAGATACGGTCTCGAGGTGGCACCAGCCTCCTCGTGGAGCTTCGCCAGCTCTCCAAAATTCCCGCACCGCAACCCGAGTAAGCGTGCCTAGCTTTCCGCAGTATCGCCCGCGGCGTTTGCGCCGAACCGAGGCCCTTCGAAACCTGGTCCGCGAGACTCATCTCTCGCCCTCCCAGCTCGTGTTGCCGGTGTTCGTCCGCGATGGAAAAAAGATCCGGCGTGCGGTTGGCTCCATGCCCGGCGTGAATCAGACCTCGGTCGATGAGATGCTGCGCGACGCCGAGGCAGCGGCAAAGGCAAAGGTCGGCGGAATCATTCTCTTTGGCGTTCCGGAGACGAAAGACGCCATAGGCTCGCCCGCGTGGGACGAAAAGGGCGCCGTGCAGATGGGAGTGAGCGCTCTCAAGAAGGAGATTCCCGAGCTGGTCGTGATCACGGACGTCTGCATGTGCGAGTATACGGATCATGGCCATTGCGGCGTTCTGAAGAATGGCGAGGTAGACAACGACGCGACGCTGGAGCTTCTCTCCCGCGCGGCGCTCTCGCACGCGCGTGCCGGCGCAGACATCGTCGCGCCGAGCGATATGATGGATGGCCGAGTGCGGGCGATTCGGACCTCGCTCGACGGTGCGAACTTCGCCGACGTATCCATTCTCAGCTATGCCGCGAAATACGCGTCCGCGTACTACGGCCCTTTTCGCGAGGCTGCCGAGTCGGCGCCACAGGTGGGCGACCGGCGTGGCTATCAGATGGATCCAGGCAATGCGGAGGAGGCAATGCGCGAGGTCCTCGCCGACATCGATGAGGGCGCCGACGCGATCATGGTCAAGCCCGCCGGCCCATACCTCGACATCGTCTCGCGTGTGAAGTCCGAGACAGGTTATCCGATCGCCGCTTACCAGGTGAGCGGCGAGTACGCGATGATTTGCGCGGCCGCCGATCGCGGTTGGATCGAAAAAGATCGTGTGATGACGGAGTCGCTCCTCGGCATTCGTCGTGCGGGAGCGGATTTCATCGTCACCTATTTCGCCACCGAGGCCGCCCGGCAGCTCTGAGCCGCAAAGAAACTTGCCAGCTGGGCGACGTAAATTGATCGTAGTCCTCCCATCACCGAGGCGGTCATAAGTCGCCGAAGACATCTCCTCATGACATCGCTCAGCTCTATGTCGCGCGTTTCTTTTGCAATTCTTTCGCTCGGCTTCATTCCGATCGCGATGGCGGCGGCTCAGACGCCGCGAGCCGCGAGCGGACCGGCGCCAGTCTCTCAGCGTATGATCGATACTGTTCCACCAAAGACTGTGGTCGAGACGCCATTCACGATCACGAGCGGCACGCTGACGCTGCCGGGCACTCTCACCCTCCCTGCGACCGCGAGCCCCAAGCGTTCCGCGAAAGGCAAGAAAGTTCAGGCTACAGTCGGCAAAAGACTTCCCGTCGCGCTCATTGTCGCGGGCTCTGGTCCCACCGACCGCAATGGCAACTCTGCCGGTGCGCTCCGCGCGCAGAACAATTCGAATCTCTACGCAATTCTCGCCTGGCAGCTGGCTGACGCCGGAATCGCGTCAGTTCGCTACGACAAGCGAGTGATCGGCGACAATCTTCAGAAGGTAGACATTCCATCCACGTCGATCGACGATTTCATCGCCGACGCAATCGCCGGCGCGAGGACGCTCGTCGCCGACCCTCGGTTCTCGAAAGTCATTCTGATCGGGCACAGCGAGGGTGCGGAGCTGGTTCTCCAGGCGGTGAATCGTGGCGCACCGGCGGCTGGAATCGTGATGATGTCCGGAGCGGGAAGACCGATCATGCCGGTGCTACGGGAGCAAATCTCGAAGCAGATGCCGCCGACAGAGATAGCAAAGTGGGACTCGGCATCGGCCCGCTATCTGCGCGGTGACGATCCGGGCGATGTTCATCCAGGCCTCAAGTCGTTGTTGCAGCCGGCGAATCGCAAGTTCATGCAGAGCTGGGCGAAATACGATCCGGCCGCCGAGATCGCGAAGGTCAAAGTTCCCGTGCTTATCGTACAGGGCGGCCATGACATTCAAATCAGCGAGGCCGACGCGCGCGCTCTCAAAGCGGCGCAGCCGGCGGCGAAGCTCGTGGTGATCCCGGCTGCGAATCACGTCTTCAGAGCTACGACCACGGATGATCGAATCGCGCAGATGAAGCTCTACATCGATCCGACGCTTCCTATCGTTCCCGAGCTGACGCCCGCAATCGCCAATTGGATCAAGGGCCTGAAGTAAAGCGGGGCGCGTCCCCCGTCGCGCGGTTAATTTGTAATCTCCTCCACGAACGACGATAAATGCGCTACAGGCTCTTTCCCGGAACCGATATCAAGGCGAGCGAAATCGGTTTCGGCACCTGGACCCTCTCCACCGGCTGGTGGGGCGAGAAGACCGATGAGGAAGCGGTGGAGATGCTGCGCGCTGCCCACTCGAATTTCGGAATCAACTTCTTCGACACGGCCGATACTTACGGGAATGGCCGCGGCGAGCGCCAGCTGGCGGAGGCGTTCCGCGGAAAGCGGGATGAAGTCCTGTATTCGACGAAGATCGGATACGACATCTATGATCCCGCTGCGCAGACCGCGCGACGTGGACAAAGCGAGCTGCCGCAGAAATTCGATCGCGATTACATGCGGTTCGCCCTGGATAAATGCTTCGAGCGGCTGGAAACGGATCACATCGACGTGCTCCAGCTTCACAACATCAAGATGGAGCACGTTCGCGACGCCGCGATCTGGCAGACGCTGCGCGAAATGAAAGACGAAGGGCTGATCGGCGTCTGGGGCGCTGCGTTCGGGCCTGCGATCGGGTGGCTGTACGAAGCCGTGGAGCTGTGCGAGCGCGAAAGCGATATCGGCACCATTCAGATGATCTGGAACGTGCTCGAGCAGCACCCAGGCACGGCGATGATCGAGGCTGCCCGTGAATTCGCCCCGAGCTGCTGCTTCAACATCCGCGTCACGCACGCGTCCGGAATGCTTGAAGGGAAGTACGCGGAAGACACCGTTTTCCCCGCCAACGACCACCGCCGGCACCGGCCGCGATCGTGGCTCACCAACGGTCTGAAAAAAGTTCGGACGCTCGATTTTCTGACTTCGGAGATGACGCTCGGACAGGCATCGCTCAAGTGGCTGCTCGCCGAGCCGCTCGTCGTGACGACGCTGCCCAACATCTACGACATGGAGCAGCTCCGCGAATTCGCCGAGGCGTCCGACAAGCCGGAACTCTCGACCGCCCAGATGGAGCGCGTGGCCGAGCTCGCCGAGCACAATTTTGGCGTTGACGAGCCTCCGATGAGCTACAAGGGCACGATGGAGCGCGTAACCGCTTGATCAATCCATGGCACGATCTGCCGGCCGGCGTCCATCCGCCGGACGACGTCACCGCGGTGATCGAAATTCCGCGCGGCAGCAGAAACAAGTACGAGCTGGACAAGGCAACCGGGATGATTCGCCTGGACCGGGTTCTTTATTCCGCCGTCCACTATCCGGGCGATTATGGATTCATTCCCCGAACGCTTCACGAGGACGGAGATCCGCTCGATGTCCTGGTGCACATCAATGAACCCACCTTTCCCGGATGCCAGATCGACTGCCGTCCACTGGGCGTCCTCAGGATGCGAGATCGGGGCGAGCCCGACGACAAGATCCTCGCGGTGCCCTGTCACGACCCGTATTACCACGAGTATTTCGACATCGCCGATCTTTCTCAGCATTATTTGAAGGAAGTGGAGCATTTCTTCCATATCTACAAGGACCTCGAGGGAAGGCGCGTGGAGATCGTCGGCTGGGAGAAGAGCGAAGTTGCAGCGGTGGTCATCAATGAATCGATCACGCGCTATCAGGAAAAATTCCATCAGGTGGGTACTTAATCATTCGGCGCTCCGGGCACGCGGCCGGTGGCGGAGGACGATAAATGAACAAGCAGCGGACGATAGGTTTACTCGCGGTGATCGCGCTTCTCGGATCGCTCGGATCTGCGTGCAGCAAGGGCGATGAAAAAGCGGTGAAAGGTCGCAACGGGCCGAATGGAGCCGCTCATGACACCGTCAGCGATCTCTCGCTCAACGAGGACGGACTCGGCCAGATCCAGATCGGAATGAATCTCGAAGATGCCGTCAACATGGGTCTCCTCAACGAGAACCCCACGATGAACCCAAGGTGTGAATTCGTATATCCGGCGGTTGGCGCGGGAATTCCCGAAGGCGTCAGTGCGATGGTGGTGAGGGGAAAGATCGCGCGTATCGATGTCGATACTGGGACGGTCACCACGGAGGACGGCGCGAAGATCGGCGACACCGAGGACCGGATCAAATCGATCTACGGCAACGATGTGACGGTCGAGCCGCACAAGTTGATCGACGGCGGTCATTACATGACCGTCCTGGGTGACAGCGCCAGCGCCGGGAACGCGCTCGTCTTCGAGACAGAGGGTCAGCACGTGGCGAGGTTTCGCGCGGGCCGCCTTCCCGAGGTCAAGTGGGTCGCAGGCTGTAGCTAGTGATCCGCACGCCGTTCGCATTAGAGACGGAATGAAAGTTTGAGCCGAACGTTTCTGATGGCAAACTGGAGATACCTCGCGATGCTCAATTTCGAGGTCGACCCGACTGTCCTCAGATCCCACGTTCCAAGGGGAACAACCCTCGACGAGCAAGGCGGCCGTCACTTTGTGAGTCTGGTCGCCTTTCTCTTTCTCGACACGCACCTGCTGACCGCGCCCGCGTTCTTCCATCAGAACTTCGAGGAAGTGAATCTCCGCTTCTACGTTCGGCGGATGATCGGGAGAGAGTCTCGACAGGGGGTGGTGTTCATCCGCGAAATGGTTCCCCTTCCGCTCGTGGCGGCGGTGGCCAAGCTCACTTACAACGAGCCATATCGAACCGTACCGATGGAGCACACGATCGTGGATACCGACGGCGAGCTCCAATGCGTCGAGTATCTGTTCGGTGCACTGCCGGATCGCTGCCGGCTCACGGTGCACGTCGATGGATCTCCCAGAGAGATCGAGAGCGGTTCGGAAGAGGAGTTCCTCTCCCAACGAAGTTGGGGGTACACGAGACAGCGCGATGGCGGCACAATCGAGTATGCGGTGGACCATCCCCGCTGGCGCGTATGGCCGAACGCGCGCTACGAGCTCCATGGACCCCTCGAGGAGTATTACGACCAGCCGTTTGCCAGTATACTGAGAGGTCCTTGCGTCTCCGCATTCGTCGCGGACGGTTCCAGGGTGTCAGTGCACATGCCGGAGCGAATCGCGTGACCATATTGCAATCATCGCCATGACGACCGCCAATCAGCAGACCGACCTGCGTTACCCCATCGGCAAATTCGATTTCGATACACCGATCAATGAGTCCGACTATCCGAAACTGATCACTGCGATCGCTGAAGCTCCCGGCGCGCTTCGAGCCGCGCTTGCCGGCCTTTCCCGCGAACAGATCGAGACGCCATACCGTCCCGGCGGGTGGACGCTGAAGCAGGTGGCTCATCATATCCCGGACAGTCATCTGAATGCGTACACACGGTTCAAGCTCGCGCTGACCGAGGATGAGCCCACCATCAAGCCGTACGATGAGGCCGCGTGGGCCGAGCTGGCTGACTCGCGGAAGGTGCCGATCGAGGTTTCGCTCGATCTTCTCGACGCGCTGCACTTGCGGTGGGTGGCACTGATGCGATCAATGGATCCGTCTGACTTCGATCGCGGATTACGCCATCCTGAACACGGGCGGGTGCTCACACTGAAGCAGATGCTTGGATTGTACGCGTGGCATGGACGCCATCACGTCGCGCACATCACTTCATTGAAAAAGCGGGAAGGCTGGTGACCGAATTGGCGGCACCGCGCTTGCCTGATCTCACAGCATGACAAGGGCGATGACGGTGAGACGCAAGAAGGATTCGCGGCGAACGACCTGGCTGCTGGTCGGTGCCGGGGCCGCAATGGTGGCGGGGCAGCTGGTGGAGCGTGGGCTCGATTCCGGATGGCGCGCCTGGAAAGGAGAGGACCCACCCACATTCGAGCGCGGTGACAGCTGGTCTAGGGCGCTGGCGTGGACGGCGTTGTCCGCGGCGGCCGTGGGGGCAGCGGAGCTCTTCGCGCGGCGCAGTGCGCACCTGGGTCTCAGACAGATGACGGGCAAGCGGGCTCCCGCTGGCCTGTGAAGCATTCTCCCGGATTCGTCAAGATTGTCGACGACGCGAAGTCGCGGGTCCGTGAGATAGACGTGGGTGAGACCCGCCGCCAGCTCGAGAGCGGCAAGGCGAAGCTCATCGATGTTCGCGAGCAGAGCGAGTGGGCCGCCGGGCACGCGCGGGGTGCCGCGCACATGGGAAAGGGCGTGATCGAGCGTGACATTGAAGAGCGCTTCCCCGACAAGAGCGCGCCGCTGATTCTCTATTGCGGCGGCGGCTTTCGCTCCGCGTTGGCAGCCGACAATCTCCAGAAAATGGGATACAGGAACGTCGCGTCGATGGCGGGCGGCTGGCGCGCGTGGCAGGCAGCGGGCGCGCCGACCGAGGAATAACCCGAGCGGTAAAGTTAGTCACAAAGTACTTGACAGCGCAAAGTAGAAGGGTATCTTGAAGTCGCACCCCTCTACCGGAGAGCCCCGATGCTGAAAACGCTCGTGATCCTCGCATCGATCGCGAACTGTGCTGGCGGCCTGGTGTTGATCTTCACCTGGGCCACGATGTCGCAGCGCGTTCCCGTCATCGTGCTGTTCATCGGTATGTCGCTCCTCATTCAGGGCGGATACACGATCCTGTACCTGCACGGCGATCTCGATAGCTGGGGCGGTCTCGCGACCGGCGCGCTATTCGCCGGCGAAGGACTTGCGGCGTGCGTCGGTGCCGGCGGTCTGATTCAGGGCATCATCCACAACATCAACAACGCCGACATGGAGATGGCGCCCGTGCTCGCTGGATTGTTGATGCTCGTCCAGGCACTGCTGGCGCTCTTCTATTTATTCCTCACCGGTCGGCTGCGCCCGTGGGTCAACGGACGCAGCTCCGCGTGAGCGCTACGGCTGCAGCTCGCCGTGATCCACGGGCTCGCGACCGCGACGCATGAACAGGAATTCGTAGAGCAGCGACGCCACCACCGCGCCCGTGATCGGGGCGAACCAGTACAGCAGCTGGGCTTCATATACGCCGCTCGCCACGGCAGGTCCGAACGAGCGAGCCGGGTTCATTGAAGCGCCGGTCAATGGACCGATCACAAGGATGTCGGCCGCGACGACAAATCCAACCGCCAGACCACCGATGCGTGGACCTTTCGGATCTACCGCCGTTCCGAACACGACGAACGCGAGAAAGAAGGTCGCAATCGCCTCGAGGAGAAATGCCTGGCCCCCAGTGATGTCGAGGGCTACCGCTTGACCCCCGCCGCGAGTGGCGGCGAATATCGCGTCGGGAAAACCCGCCTTGAGCGCGTATCCAGCCGCGACGGCGCCGAGGATCTGCGCGACGATGTAGAGCGCCGCCATCATCGCTTCGATTCGCCTGGTTGCGAGCATCCCCAGGGTCACCGCCGGATTGAAGTGCCCCGAGATGCGCATGAGCGCGCTCACCATGACTCCGAGGATCAGGCCATGCGCGAGCGCGACCTCGACGAGACCGGCCGGGCTCTGCGACATCCGAGCGGTCATGATCGCGCCGCTCCCAACGAAGACGAGAGCGAAAGTTCCGATGAATTCAGCTGCGAAGTGGCGCCACGAGTCCCGCATTTGCTGCCCCCTGCTTCGTGAAGATTGGTGGGGCCGCGGCTCGTGATCTCGCTAGATCACCCGGCGCAATACCAGCGCGGCATTTATTCCGCCGAAGCCGAAGGAGTTCGTGAGAATGTGCTCCACGCGTTCCTTCCGCCCGGTTCCCGGCAGAAAGTTAAGATCACACGCCTTGTCCGCAACCTGAAGGTTGACGGTAGGCGGCAGCCATTCCCGCTCGATTGCGAGCGCGCATATCGCCGTCTCGATCGCTCCGGACGCGCCAAGTGCGTGTCCGTAGTAGCCTTTGGTTCCGCTCATCGGAATCTTGTACGCGCCGTCGCCAAGTACCTGTTTGATCGCGAGCGTCTCGGTCGTGTCGTTGAGTGGCGTCGAGCTTCCATGCGTATTGACGTAACCGATCTCGCCCGCCGAAACGTTCGCGTCGTCGAGGGCGAGCCGCATCGATCGGGCAGCCTGTGATCCGTCTGGACGCGGGGCGGTCATATGGTGAGCGTCGTTCGTCGTGCCATAGCCAGCGACCTCGGCGTAGATCTTCGCGCCTCGTGATTTCGCCCTCTCGTACTCCTCGAGAATGAGGACCGCAGCTCCCTCTCCCATCACGAACCCATCGCGATCCTTGTCGAAAGGACGCGACGCCATGTGCGGCTCTTCGTTGCGGGTCGACATCGCGCGAATGAGCGCGAAGGCCCCGAAGCAGAGCGGTGCCAGCGGTGCCTCGGCCCCGCCGGCAATCATCACATCGGCGTAGCCATCGCGAATCTGCCTGAACGCATCTCCGATCGCGATTGTTCCCGAGGCGCAGCTCATCGCGTTGGTCGAGTTCGGGCCCATGACACCGAGCTCGATTGCGATGTTGCAGCTCGCAGCGCCACCGAAGACGGCGAGTGCGAGGGTCGCATCCACTGCCCGCAATCCCTGAGTGAGGTAGACGGCCAGTTGTCCTTCGGCATAGCTGATCCCGCCGAGGGCGGTGCCCATGTTAGCCCCGATGCGCTCACGATCCTCCTTGCCCAGATCGAGGTTCGCGTCGGCCAGCGCCATTTGCGCGCCGACGACAGAGAACTGCGCGAACCGGTCGAGTCGCCTCGCGCGCTTGTTGTCGAGGTGGTCGGTTGGAACGAAGTCGTCGACTTCCGCCGCGTTGTGGCTGCGGAACTCGGAAGGATCGAATCGCGTCAGGGAGCGCACCGCCGAGCGTTGCCTCTCGAGCCCGGACCAGAATGGGTCGACCGTCGTTCCGATCGGAGTAATTGGTCCGATTCCCGTTATCACAACTCTGCGTCTTTTCACTGATTCCTCGGTTACTGCTGATTGCGAGCCTTTTTCTCGGCGACGGCGCCGAGTCCCGCGAGTGTGCGAGACGCAATTCCGTGCACGAACACCGGTCCAATTACGTACGTTGCCGCGAAGGGCCCGATTATTGGCCAGTCCGGCCCATCCCATAAATGCACAATCCGTACGTGCGTGCCGTTCGGCGCTGGGATGAAGGTCCACTCGACCTCCATTCCCTTCGTAATACCCCCAACGTGCCTGAATCGGATCGAAGGCTTCACCTCGTCGACCGACATCTCCGACAGCCACCAGGTTGGCCAATTGAGGGGTAGCGGCCCGCGGGATAGGGACCCACCCCCGCCTCCGACAGTAAAAGGCCGGTTAGCCGACATCTCCACCAACCCGCCACCATCAGATCGTTTTTCGCGAAACCGCACGTACCTGTAGTGGGGGAGATAAGTGGGCCACTTCTCGACTTTCGAAGCCAGCTCGAACATCAGCGTTACCGGTGCGTGAACGTATTGTGAATCGACCTCTTCCATCTCGCTGCCGAGCGGCATCGGTCCCAGCTCGAAGGGACGCGCGAGATCTTTGGTCATCGATGCACCGGCGCCCAGCTTGTGGTTACCCGAAATGCGCGGCGGCGATGAGCCACGGGCCTACGCGCAATCGCCTCCTGCACTGTATCGGCTAGCTCCGTCGGCGTGAAACCCCGCATCACGGAGACGACACCGTCGTGGCGGCTAACGGCATGAAATCGAAGGGGAAACGACGCCAGCCATAGACCCGCGGCCGCGATCCAGCTTCGTCTGATGTCGCTGACGATGACGCGTACTCGAGCGACCCGATCCATCTCGCGCAGCAGCGCCGCTGCTTCGGTTCCAGCGAAGTGATGCAGTACCTGCGAGCACATCACGATGTCAACGCTGTTGTCGGCGAATGGCAGGTGGCGCGCGTCGGCACAAACCGCGAAGTCCACCGAACACTTGCTGGCCTCCGCGAGCTCGGCGGCGGCATCGAGTCCGATTGTCGTCAGCTCTACGCCGTTGCGGCGTGCTTCCTCTCTCGCTCGACATGGAATGTCGCCGAGCCCGGTGCCCACATCGAGCAGTGTAGCGTCGCGCGGCACCTGCTTCAGAGCGTCCTTTAATTCGGCGGGGGCCGAGCTGATTCCGCCGAACCACGCGTTGGCGCGCGCCACATCGGCCAGTGAGCGCTTGACTATTTGCGGATCGACGTCCGGCGAGTCCAGAATCTCGTAGCCCCGTATTCGGGGTGGCGTCAGAAGGTCTCGCAACGTGTCAGCGCTCCAGCTGCGCGTAACCACCACGGTAATAGAGGAGCGGCGTTCCGCGCTCTACGCGCGTCGCTTCCACCTCGCCGAGGATAATCGTGTGATCGCCGCCTTCGTGGATCTGGAACCGACGGCACTCGAGGACTCCGAGAACGTCGTCGAGAACCGCATATCCATTCGATGATCGGGTGAACCCGACACCCTCGAACCGGTCGATGTCGATGATCGCAAACCGGCGCGCGATCTGTTCCTGCTTGGCTGAGAGAATGTTGATCGCAAATCCTTCGGCCGAGGTAATAGCTGGGTATACCGACGCCGACTTCTCGACGCAGATGAGGATCAGCGGCGGCGCGAGACTCACCGAACAGAATGCGCTCACCGTCATTCCCTGATCGGAACCGTCTGGGCCCTTCGTTGTCACCACCGTTACGCCTGAAGGAAATCGGCCAAGTACCGCGCGAAACTCGTCTGGGCTGACGCTCAATTTCGGAATGCCGGAGAGATGAAGAGGTTGAAAAGAAAGCGCGGATGCAGAACGGTGCTCGGAGGAATGAAATCACCCGCCACGCCAACGAGCAGATCCGCCATGTCCTTGCGCCGCGAAAGGACCTTGGCGGCGTTGTTCATGAAATATGGGTAGGCGATAGCCATGCCGACGATTCGCTCGATCTTCCACTTGCCGCCGAACTCCCGCTTGCGTGCGCCATCGTAGCCGGAAAGGATCCCGGCTTCCTTCGCTGGATCTGCTTTTAGAGCTTCCATCAAGTAGGGCGCGAGTATTTCTCCACCTCTGAGTGCCGCGTACATCCCCTCGCCCGTGAAAGGATCGAAGAAGTCCGCGGCATCACCCACCAATGCCGCTCCGGGTGACCATGCGCGGCTCGATGCCGTGGCGAAGGGACCGGTCGCGCGAACCGGTGTCATTCGCTCGGCGCCTTCGAAGCGCTCGGCAAGGTGTGGTCGCGACGCGATCCAGTTTTCGAAGAATGCGGTCTTGTCGTCGCCGATCTCCCGCGCACGCGACATCGGTACGACGACGGCGACGTTCATTGTGCCTGCGCCGACGTCGACGATCCCGAAATATCCATCGTAATCGACGTGCATTTCCCCCATGTCGGTGACGCCCTTCACGTTCCTGTAGTGCGCGACGAGCGCGATGCGGCGGGGCCAGATGCGACTCGTTCTCACGAGGCCAAGCCTCCGTCCAATGACGGATCGCAGCCCGTCGGCGCCGACGACGTAGCGCGCCCGCAACGTGCGCGGCGCTCCATCGCTCCCCATTGCCACGACTCCATTCACGCGATCGGCGCCGTCTCTCGCGACGTCCGTTACCCGCACGGATTCCTCGACGCGCGCTCCCGCCGTGCGGGCGCCGCGAAGCACGATGTCGTCGAGGATCGTTCTCCGAATCGCGAGCCCCTTGTCACGAAAGGCGTGAAACCCGTGGTTCGACGCAAACTCGCCATTTGCGACGAACCCATTTGGCGCGCGCACCGACATCCCCGCCAGGTGCCCCGGATTGGATCGCTCAACCTCGTCCAGTACGCCCATGTCCGAAAGGATTCTCGATGCCTGAGGGCTCAGATACTCGGCGCAGATTTTGTCGCGCGGGAACTTCGCGCGGTCGAGCACGAGCACATCGACGCCGTTCCGTGCGAGTGACCACGCCGTCGACGCGCCGGAAGGTCCGCCACCGACTACAATGACATCGGCGTCGAGTCGCTCGGCCACTATCCGATCGCGCGGGCCACGCGCTGGAACAATCCCATGTATTGCCAGTGCGGCCGTGGCAGGCGGAGGACGGCAGCGGCCCGAGTGAGGTAGGGAAGCACCACCGATCTCGAGTCTGCCGAAAACATGAAGCGCGGATGGTCCGCCGCGAATCGCTTGAGTCGTACGACGGTCGTGTCGAAATCGAGATCGCTGGAGAAATAAAACGCGGGATCCAGCAGCGTACTTGTCGCTGGCACAACCCCCTCGGCGATCGCGATTCGGTGTAGCGTTGTCCCAGGGTAAATCCGGACACCGACGGTGAGATAAACGGCATCTCCTCGCTCGAGCCGCCATTTCGCGAAGGCAAGAGTTTCTTCCAGCGTTCGACGCGTTTCTCCCGGTCCGCCGATGAGAAAGATCCAGAGCGTTTTAATCCCGTGCTTCTCGACCCGCTCGGCGACCTCGCGCACTTTGGCCGCATTGAACCCCTTCTCGAGCTTTTCGAGAACGGGATCGCTGGCGCTCTCGGCTGTTATGCCGAGCGAGCGGAAGCCGGCGATCTTCATCGCGCGCAGCAGCTCTGATGACGCGGCGGCGGGCGTAAAGTTGGTCGTGTCGAGCTGAACGCCGAGCTTCCGGCGGGTGATCGCTTCGCAGACCTGCAACGCGTGTCCGGGTGGCGAATTGAAGGTCGAATCGACGAAGTCGAAGTGGCGAACGCCGGCTTTAATCTTCAGCTCCGCGATTTCGTCCGCGACCAGCTCCGGGAGACGCGTGCGATATCCCCAACCTTCGACATTCCTGTACGTGCAGTACACGCACTTGTAGACGCAGCCGCGTTTCGTCTGGATCGGAATCGTCGCGCCGTGGCGCTGGTAGCGCGCGAGATCTATCCAGCGATGTAGCGCGGGTCGCGGAAGGGAATCGAGATCGGCGTCTTCACCCGGTGGAGTGAAAACGACGGTGCCATTTCTGTCGCGCACCAGTCCCGGGAGATTCTCGATCGGAGCGCCCGAAGAGAGGGCGTCGACCAGCGCGACGCTTGCTCGCTCGCCGTCGCCCGCCACCGCATAGTCGACCTCCAGATCCCGAAACAGCGCCTCGGGCGCCACACCGAAAGCAGCGCCGCCCGCGATGACCTTCGCCGCCGGCGCCGCTTCACGCAGCGCACGCAGGATGTCGCGCGCTTCCGGCGTGTAATGCCGCAGTGCGATCGAATCGCTGTTGTCGATGTTGCGAACCGACACTCCGACGATGTCGGGCCGGAATGAGAGGGCGGCGCTTCGCGCGCTCGCAACGGCATCCTTCGCGAAGCAGAGATCGAGGAACCGCACTTGATGGCCGGCGGCGTCGAGCGCCGAAGCGACGCATGCGAGGCCGTTGGGCACGACCGGATACGGCTGCCGCTCGCGGTTGGTGCTTACCAGCAGCACCCGCGCTCCGTTCCCGGTACCCATTCCTGTCGAGTTCATCAGTCCCCGCGCGAGTCGTTCGCGCCGTTCAAGAGAGAAGTAAAGCTACCAGGGCGCCCACGGCCGAGCAGACCGCGTTGACCGCGTCATTGTCGAATCCCACGAGGCCCCTGGCGTGGGTGGTTGGCGTCCCGCAACTATGGATCGGGCGCTCCGTGAAAGTTTTGCATACCTCACACCATCGCCGCTCCTGTACTGTTGCGCCGAGCAGAGAGTCCGCCAGCGCTCCGGCGATGCCACCGATTGCCACCGCAACGAACGGAACAGGCCAGTTGGCGAGCACCATCGCTCCACCAATGAAGATCGCGCCAACAACTCCCGCAGCTGTCCCAGCCAGGGAAATCCCCCCCGAAGTTCCCGGTTCAACTCTTCTACCCGAGATTATGGATATTGGACGGCCCGACACGAGGGTTCCGATTTCGGTCGCCCACGTGTCGGCGGCGGACGCGGCAAGAGCGCCGGCGCCGATCGCAAACCACCTGGGTGATGTGGCCATCAGAGATCCAAACGCGGCGCCGGCGTACACACCGCCGTTGGCCAACACCTGACCCCAGTCTCGCTCGGCGCCTTTCTCCACGATCTGCCCTACACGCTCGGCCTTTCTCCGCTCGCCGAGCTTTGAGAGCAGGCTGGCCGAAATGAACATCGAAAGGAGGAGCGCGCCCCAGCTCCATCCGGCTGCAATCGAGATCGTCCCGACCACTGTGGCGGCTATCGCACCACTCGTCGAGAGCATTCTGATACGATGCGCCGCCAGTGCAGCAACTGCCGAAAGCGCGACGCCGATCATCGCGCGTGTGAGCGTTTCAGTCAGCTGTAACGACTCCGTACTTGATTTCCACGAAGCAGCGACTCACGGTCTCCTGCTTGAAGGGGGTTCGAGCGACGGTTAGCTTGCGCTCTCCGCCTAACAACTAAATGCCCGGCACTGTTAATCCCATAGTACCCCTAAGTCTCCTCGAAGCAGTGCGCACCGTCGACATCCCTGAAGGTGACGATGTCGAGGTCGAATATGTGCAGGAGCATCGTAACAAGCGACTGGGATTGAGCGAGACGGTCATCGCGCAGATCCGCCGCTACAAAGAGGCGTTGAAGCGGAATCAGCAGATCGCGATCGACGAAGCGGTCGGAATCGCCCGCCTCATCGGACGCAGACCGGACGCCGAGGCAATCTTCACGCGTGCCGGGACGATCGTGGCAAATCGCATGTACATGATGATCTCCGCCACAAGGCGGCAGATTATTCACTTGCTGCCCGGTTTCATGGCGCGCCCTCTGGCGTTCCGTCAGGTGAAGAAAGCGGGGAACAAGTACCTCGGCACTTCAGTGCGGCGCGTGGGGTCTTCGATCGTCGTCGGCATCAAGGAGACGGTGACATTCGGCACCGCGCCAAAGGGAATCGGTTGTCTCTACTACGAGTCTGCCCTGCGCGAGATGCTGAGGCTGCTCGTTAACGGCGGCGGGATGATAGATCACGTTCACTGCCGGGAGCGGGGCGAAGATACCTGCGAGTGGCGGGCGGAATGGCGCGCCGTAAAGAGCACGCAGCAGTAGAGCGCACTCGATAGACCTTAGTGTCGCTCACGCCCGAATCCCTTCCGGCGCTCCAGGCGGCTCTCGAGCGCGCTGGCCTCGACGGCTGGCTTTTGTACGATTTTCACGGCCTGAATCCTGTCGCCGTGGGCATGCTCGAGCTGCCGGGAATGACCACACGGCGATTCTTCGTCTACATCCCGCGCCGAGGCGAACCGGTCGCAATCACCCACGCGATCGAGCAAGGTCCCTGGGCCGGCTGGCCGGCGAAGTGGCGCAAGGAGAAATACAGCAGCTGGCGTTTGCTCGAATCGCTGTTGGCAGATGTGGTCAAGGGAAAACGCGTAGCGATGGAGTACTCGCCCGGCGACGCCGTTCCGTATCTGGATCGGATTCCAGCCGGAGTTCTCGAGATGGTCAGAAACGCCGGCGCGACCGTCGTCTCATCGTCCGAGCTCGTCTCCAGCTTTTACGCGGTGTGGAGCGCGGATCAGCGCGCGTCGCACGAACGCGCCGCCCGAGCCGTTTCCATAATCGGACAGCAGGCGATTCGTCTGGCGGGGAGTCGTGCCGACAGCGCGTCGCCGCTCACCGAATACGCACTTGCAAGCTGGATCAGGGAGAAATTCGAGGCGGGGGGATTGGAGACGGATCACGGGCCGATCGTCGCAATCGGTCCGAACGCCGCGAATCCCCACTACGAGCCGACCGCCGAGAAATCGGCGACGATCAAGCGTGGCGACATCCTTCTGGTGGATCTCTGGGCGCGCGAGAAATCCGGCGTCTTCGCCGATCAGACATGGATGGGGTCGCTTGGTCCGCCGAGCGATCGTGACCAGAAGATCTGGCTGGCGGTTCGCGACGCCCGCGATGCGGCAATTGCCCTGCTTCAGCAAAGAATCGGCGCGAGCAAGCCGGTGCGCGGCGGTGAGGTCGACGACGCTGCCCGCGAGACGATCACCAAGCGCGGATATGGTGACTTCTTCATTCACCGCACCGGGCACTCCATTGACCCGCGCGACTTGCATGGCTCCGGTCCGCACATCGACAACCTCGAGACCCGCGAGGAGCGCGACCTCATCCCGGGCGTCGGTTTCTCGATCGAGCCGGGAATTTATCTCGCGGGCGATGTCGGGATGCGAAGCGAGGTCAACGGTTTCATCGGCGCAGATGGGGTCCTCATCACGCCCTCCGACTATCAAAAAGAGCTGCTGATCGCCTAGCTGCCTATGAAATTCCAGACGGCTGGGTCCTCGAGCCCCAACCGCCATAGAGCAAAACTGGTGACTCCCAGTTCTCTCGCCTCGCGCACGAGCGTCTCGACGAGCACTCGATCGCTGACCCAGATCTCCCAGCCCTCCGGCGACACCGCGTGAAGCGTCGCCGACGCATGGTCGCGGACGAGCGGCGTGTTGGTTGTCGTCGTGAGACGACGCGCATCGTCGAAGCTGATGACTTCGGCGGGCGCACTCCGGCGCCAGCGATACCCATACAACGGAAACGCGGCGACGATCCTCGCTGCCCCGACCTCGGCCACCCGCGTCCCGAGATTGCGCGCGACCCAGTCCACCGCCGCAATCGGTCCGGGCGGAGATGTCGCCCAGTGCTGATCGTAGAGCACCGGCATGATGAGATCCGCGGACTGGAGCAGGAGCGCCGCGGGATACGCGGCGGTGTCGCCCGCCGGAACGGCGATCACCACGGTTGTGACACCGTGCGCGCGCACCGAATCCGCGATCGCCTTCGTGACGGCCACGAGCTGGTCGAGATCACGAGGAGTCATTCCCTCGAAGTCGATCACGACTCCGTGATATCCGCCCGAGTCGACAAGGGACGCGAGCCCCCCGGCGGTCATCGCCGAGAACTGCGCGTTGTCTCCGAGGCCACGGATTATCTCGGGATGAAAACGGCTGCCGAAATAAGTGGTGATGAGCGCCATCGCGCGCGGCGCGATCGCGGGCAGCATCCCAACCGTATCTGCATAAAGTCGAACCGGTCGAAAGCTCGTGGTGTCGAACCCGATCCAACCCGTGATCACACGGTCGAGCTTCGATCCGTGGGCATCGATCGCGGCATCGCTTTGCGGATCCCACGGTCCGGTGAAACCCCAATACGCGGGCGGCACTCGCGGCTGCGAGGGCAGGTGGGCGCAGCCAGCGAGTAGCAGTGCGACTACAAACGCCTTCACGCCCGCGAAGCGCCTGCGTTTGATTCGCGCCGCGAACGTGTCCAAAACGGCGAAGCTCCTTGTGTCCAAGCGGTCGACCCCGCAAACTCCGGCGCCATGAGACATCTCTCAACCTACTTTGCGATTGCCGCGCTCGCACCAGCAGTGCTCGAAGCGCAAGGCTCCGCCGACCTCGTTCTCACCAACGGAAAAATCTACACAGTCGACAACGCGCGTCCGCGCGCGTCCGCCCTGGCAGTGCGCGGAGGGCGTGTCCTCTTCGTCGGATCTGATGCTGAGGCGAGAGTTCTGGCCGGCCCGTCGACGCAGATAATCGACCTTCACGGTGCGACCGTAGTTCCGGGAATCACCGACGCCCATGCGCACTTGCTCGGGCTCGGCGAAATGTTACAGCGAGTAAACCTGGCCGGATCGAAATCGTACGAGGAAGTGGTCAGCCGAGTGAAAGCGTGGGCGAAGGATGCAGCGCCGGGCGCCTGGATCCAGGGAAGGGGATGGGACCAGAACCTTTGGCCCAGCAAACAATTTCCGACACACGACGCGCTCTCTCGCGCATTCCCCAACAATCCAGTCGTGCTCACACGCATCGACGGTCACGCGATACTGGCCAACGCGAAAGCGATGGAAGCTGCTCATGTAACAGCCGCGACCGCCGACCCCACCGGCGGACGGATCGTGAGGCTCTCATCGGGCGCACCTTCCGGAGTTTTCGTCGACAACGCGAATAGTCTTGTCTATCGCGTGATTCCAGCCCCGACTCGCGCCGATAC
>Ga0193699_10000445_pt1 | contig 18160 bp, 18 predicted proteins | sample L3c2metaG_FD_160095 | JGI IMG/M metagenome (GOLD analysis project Ga0193699, IMG submission 160095) | Soil microbial communities from a riparian zone of the East river system, Colorado, United States - L3c2 | ecosystem: Environmental > Terrestrial > Soil > Riparian zone | place: USA: East...
AAGGCGAAGACGGGGAGCACCGGCGCGCCGGTGAGCAACGTGACCCAGCGGCTCGGCACCTTCGATCTCGCGCGCAAGTTCAACCTCCGCAAGTTCACGCTCGCCGAGGCGCAGGCGTACGGCGCCGCGCGGTACAACATGTCGGCGGCGGAGGTGGCGGAGAACTACAACTCGTGCAACGGCTTCTGCGACTTCGAGGAGCAGCTCTTCGGCGAGCACCCGCTGTCCTACGAGACGGGACTCGGCGTGCGCGGCGGCACCGGCAGCACGAGCTACTTCGTCTCCGGCCTCACGAAGTACGACGGCGGAATCCAGAAGAACACGGGCTACAAGAAGGACGCCATCCGCCTCAACCTCACGCAGTTCATCGGTGACAGGCTGTCGCTCCAGGTCAACAACAACTACATCCGCACCGTCACCCGGCGCGGCATCAGCAACAACGACAACGCGAACATCACGCCGTACTTCGTGTTCGCCGCCACGCCGAGCTGGTTCGACATGCGGCCGCGGAACGGGGTGTATCCCGTCTCGCCGGTGATGGGCACCAACAGCTTCCAGAACGTCGACTTCATCCAGACGCCGGACGAGGTCAACCGCGTCATCAGCTCGGTCTCCGCGTCGTATCAGCTCATGAACAACGAGCGCCAGACGCTCGCCCTCAAGGCGGACGCGGGGATGGACCGGTTCAACGAGCAGGTCAACCTCGTGTCGCCGCGCTTCCTGATCTTCGAGCCGAACGACGGCCTGGCCGGCACGGTGACGTCGAACAGCGGCTCGGTGATGAACCTGAACCTGAACCTCAGCCTCGCCCACACCTTCACGCCGGCGGGCCGCCGCTACTCCGCCACGACGGCGGCGGGGATCCAGCGGGAGACGAGCTCGCTCCGCAGCACCAACGTCGTCACGCGTGACGTGCTGCTCGGGCTCGAGAACGTCAACTCCGGCTCGGCGCCGGAGGTGTTCGCCAATCGCGAAGCGGTGAAGGGATTCGCGATGTTCGCCCAGGAAGAGGTGCTCGCGCTGGACGAGAAGCTGCTGCTGACCGCCGGCGTGCGTGCGGAGCGGAGCACGCGCAATGGCGACGTGGAGAAGCTGTACGCCTTCCCGAAGGCGTCGGTCTCCTACCGCCTGGTCGACGCGATCCCCACGCTCGGCGAGATGAAGCTGCGTTTCGCCGTGGGGCAGTCCGGCAATCAGCCGCTGTACCTCCAGAAGTACCGCACGGCCCTCACCGGGGTGTACGACCGTCAGAACGGCGTGCAGTCCGGTCCTTCGTTCGGCAACCCGGACATCAAGCCCGAGCGCCAGACGGAGATCGAGGGCGGGTTCGACGCGCAGTTCGCGAGCGGGCGCGGCTCGCTGGCGTTCACGCTGTATCAGAAGACGATCGACGACGTGATCCTCCAGATCGCCGCGGCACCCTCGGTGGGCTACACCGTGCAGATCCTGAACGGCGGACAGTTCCGCAACCGGGGCGTCGAGGCGCTGCTCGAGTTCGTCCCGATCCAGCGCGCCGACTACGGCTGGACGGCGCGCACGACCTTCGCCAAGAACGTCGGCATCGTGACCGCGCTGCCGGTGCCGGCATTCACGCTGTCGCAGGACGCCACGGGGCAGGGGGTGGCGTTCGGCGCCGGCTACGGGATCGCCCGCCTCGAGGTGGGCGAGAGCGTCACGCAGATCGTCGGCTCCAACGGCACTGGCCCCGCCATCAAGAAGGGCGATGCATCGCCCAACTTCACGATGGGCTTCTCCAACGAGATGACGTGGAAGTCGCTCCGACTCTCGACGCTGTTCGACTGGCAGAAGGGGGGCAACCTGGTGAACGTGACGAAGAACGTCTTCGACGCGTTCGCCCTCGCGCCCGACGTGCCGGACGGCGGTCTGGCGCGCATCAACCTCAACGACACCCAGGGCTTCGCCCAGTACATCGAGGATGCGTCGTTCGTGAAGCTGCGCGAGGTGGCGCTCGGCTTCGACCTGCCGAAGTCCCTCGTCTCCCGCTTCGCCGGCCGGACGCGCTCCGTACGGCTCGAGCTGAGCGGACGGAATCTGTACACCTGGACCAAGTACACCGGCGCGGACCCCGAGGTGAGCAACTTCGGCAATCAGCAAATCAGCCGGTTCATCGATCTCGCACCCTTCCCACCGTCCCGCAGCTTCTTCTTCACCGTCGACGTGGGGTTCTGACGATGACACCGACCATCCGGACCTCGCACGCGCTCACCCTGGTGTGCGCCCTCGTACTCGTCGCGTCCTGCACCGATGCGACGATCCCGAACTACAACAACCCGGTCATCCCCACGACGATCCCGTCGGCGACCGCCCTCCAGTCGCAGGTGACGGGCATCGCGGCCGGCGACCGGGAGAACCACGCCTTCCAGATTCTCATCATGGAGACGATGGGGCGCGACGCCTACCGCATCGACGCGGCGGACCCACGCTACATCAACAATCCGCTCGGGCAGTTCAATCCCAGCGCCTTCGTGACGAACTTCCTCTGGAACTCGCACTACCGGACGGTGCGGAGCGCGAACGAGCTCGTGGCGGGCCTCGAAGGCTCCGGCTTCTCCGCCACCGACATGGCTGGCGCGCGCGGCTATGCGCAGACGATGAAGGCGATGCAGTACATCCGCCTCATCGAGCTGCGGGATACGATCGGCGTGCCGATCGCGCTCGGCAGGAACGCCCTGGACCCGATCCGCTGCAAGCCGGCGGTGCTGGCGTACATCGGCGCGCTGCTCGATTCCGCCGCGACCGATCTCGGCGCAGCCGGCGCGGCGTTTCCATTCGTCCTGCCGGGCGGCTTCAGCTCGAACGGCGCCTTCAGCACGCCGGCGGGCTTCCTCAAGTTCAATCGCGGCCTGAAAGCGAGGAACGACGTCTACCGCGGCTTCGTCAGCTATGCACGGGCGGGCGCAGCAATCGACGCGACCGCGCTCAACGCGGCCATCACCGCCCTCGACGCGTCGTTCGCCAGCGTCGCCGGCAACTTCCGCGACGGCGTGTATCACACCTACAGCACGGCGTCGGGCGACCTCGTCAACCAGAACTTCGACAACTCCGTGTACCGGGCGAACCCGAAGGTGCTGAGCGAGGCGGAGCAGGGTGACCAGAGGCTGTCGAAGGTCCGGCAGGACGTGGACGAGGTGCTGCGCACCGAAGGGGTCGAGTCGGACATCCTGTTCACGATCCTCGATGGGCCCACGACGCCGCTGCCGCTCCTGATCAACGAAGAGCTGGTGCTCGTGCGGGCCGAGGCGCTCTGGGGACTGAATCGCGATGTCGAAGCGCTGGCGATCGTGAACGCGGTGCGCTCGCGGTCGGGCGGGTTCACGACGCCGCTGGCGACGCTGACGCACCCGGCACTGCTGCGAGAGATCCTGAAGCAGAAGCGCTACTCGCTGCTGTACGAGAGCCCGTCGCGCGCGGTGGACTACCGGATGTTCGGGCTGTGGACGGAGCTCGGGCCCGAGCGCACGACAACCAACTTCGGGCCGATGGTGGTCCCGATCCCCGAGGCGGAAGCGAACGCACGCGACAACGTGCTGACCTGCACCGCCTGAGCCGGACGAGTGGATGAATGGGGGCCCGGACGGATGTCCGGGCCTTCGTTCATCCGGGCATCCGCTCGTCCGGGCGTTCGGGCACCCGCGCGCGCGAGCGGTCGCGCGTCGCGAGCCATACCAGGAAGACGAGCAGGGGCGGGCCGGCGATCCAGAGGGCCAGTGCCAGCATGCCGCCAGAGTACGTGTAGCCGACCGTGCCATGTCCGGACGCCGAGCGCGTGATACGCCAGTACTCGACGAGCGGGCGCCACGCGACCACGCCGAGCAGCGCGACCCAGTACGCCACCCAGCTCCGAAAGAGATGTCGTGCCTGCCACTGCCGAAAAGGAATCACACCGACCTCCGAAGGTGATGAGCCATCCCGTTCATCTCTACGCGAAAATCCGTCGCGCGTTCCATACGCGGGGCACGCTGGTGTGCCGTCCACGCGGGTGGTATCATCCGTTCTTCCTCCGACCTGACTGCTCATGCCCTCACGACTCTCCGACCTCGAGATCCAGCGTGCCCTCGGCTCGCTCCAGGGCTGGTCGCGCCGCGGTGATGTGCTGACCAAAACCTTCAGCTTCAAGAAGTTCCCGGATGGGATCGACTTCGTGCAGCGCGTGGCGCGCGCGGCCGACAAGATGAACCATCATCCCGACATCGACATCCGCTACACGAAGATCACCTGCGCCCTCACGACACACGACGCCGGGGGCATCACGGACAACGACCTCACCCTGGCCGGGACGATCGAGGGGCTCGCGGAGGGATAGCGTTTCAAGAACCCGTGCAGCGGGGCCACGTGAGGCGTGCGGCGGGAATAGAGCTCGTCCTGAGCGTTGGCGAAGGACCTGCACGTGCGGGTCCTTCCCTTCGCTTCGCTCGAGGGCAGGCGCTGCGCTCAGGACGACAAACGCGCGCGGGGAAGTCCTTCACGTCGCTCAGGACGACAGTGGCGGTAGCCCGGCGAACAGGTCGGCCGCGCCACGCGGTGCAGGCGTGCCGATCGCCACGAAATAGTCCTCCGTATCGGTCAACGCCAGCCGCTCGAAGTGCGCGCGGTGCTCGTGCTGGGTGCGGTGCGCCTCGAAGGCCTGCCGTTTCCGCGGCAGCCAGTCGCGCATCGGAACGCTGATGTCGATCGGTTGTCCCTCGGTGGACGGCTCGACGCCGGGCGCCGGCGTGGGCCACGTGACATAGCACAACCGCTCGGCGCGGTGCGGCGCCAGCCCCTCGGCCAGCTGCTCGGGATACGCCGTCGTCGTGTCGGCGAGCAGGAAGGCCGCGGTGGCCAGCCGCGAGATGGCGCGGTGATCGCGGTGCCGCGTCGGGGCCCCTTCGGGGCCGAAGGTGAGCACGACGTCGGGGCGTTCGCGGCGGATGAGGCGCACGATCTCCCCCATCACGATCTCCGGATCGGTCGCGGCCAGCGCGCCGTCGGGGTGGCCGCCGCACTCCAGTGCGCCGATGCCGAGCAGGGCCGACGCGGTGCGCAGTTCGCCGCGTCGCAGCGCCCCCAGCTCGGCCCGGGACGACACGGGGATGCCGGACGATCGTCCGGCATCCCCGTCGGTTGCACAGTAGAGCGAGCACCGTACCCCGTCGCTCGCGTATCGGGCCAACGTCCCGCCGATCGCGAACGTCTCGTCGTCGGGATGCGCGAAGACGGCGGTGAGCCCGCGCATCCCCTGGCTACGTCAGCGGCGGTTGCCGCCGAGGAGTCGCGTGATGGCGAGGAAGAGGTTCAGCAGGTCGAGATAGATGTTCACGGCCGCCGGGACGTAGTCGTCCGGGCCGTACTCCCCCGACCGCACGATGCGCCAGGTGTCGAACACGAGGAGGCCGCTGAACACGAGCACCGTGCCGGCGGCGATCCAGAGCGAGCCGAACGCGCTGGGGATAAAGAAGCTGATCAGCGAGGTGGCGATCAGCACCCACAGCCCGACCATGAAGAAGCTGCCCCACGCGCTGAAGTCGCGTTTGCTGACGACGGCGTAGAGGGAGAGCACGGCGAAGGTGGAGATGGTGAGGAGCCCGGCCTGGCCGATGATGCCGGGTGTGCGCGATTCGGCGAGGGCCAGAAACGGCGCGATGAAGATCCCCTCGATGAAGGTGAAGATGAGGGTGAGCGCGATGTTCTTGGGGAAGTCGCGCCGCGCCTTCATCGCCATCCACAGCGGGGCGAACATGGCGATCATCGTGATGAACGGATGCTGCCGGACCGCCGCAAAGAGGCTCGGCGTGCTCAGGCAGAAGCCGACGCCGAAGGCGGTGACGAGGATGCTGACGAAGACGAGACCGTAGGTGCGACGCACGAGCGTCGCGCGGTCCGTGCCGGAACGAACGAGGGTCCCTGGTAGCGAGACACCCATTTGGTAGTTCTCCGTTGGAGTGTGGGGGAAATATACCCTCGGGACGGGCGGATGAGCCACCGGGTCACGACCGTGAACGGTGAACCGTGAACGGTGAACCGTAACGACGAAGGCACACCAGACTGGGTCCGGTGTGCCTTTTTTGTCGTCCTGAGCGCAGCGAAGGACCCGCACGTGCGGGTCCTTCGCTGCGCTCAGGACGACAGCCTCTTACGGTTCACCGTTCACCGTTCACCGTTCACCGTTCACCGCTTACGTAGCTCCACGTTGCCATTGACGGTCGACATCCGGATCCGCCGTCCCCCCTTGCCCAGCGTCGCCTTGAGGCGGCGGGGATCGATGCGGCCGGAGATCGTCACCGGCCAGTCGGTCTGGAAGCGGCCGTTCACCGTGCTGAGGTCGATGTCGGCGTCCACGTCCCCGGTGAACTCGGCCACGACCGTGCCATTCACCGTGCTGTAGTTGAGATCCTGGTCGCCGTCGAAGCGGCCCATCGTGGCGTGCACGCTGCCGTTCACGGTGCTCGCCTGCACCGGTCCACCCATGCTGACGGCATCCACGCTGCCGTTCACCGTGCCGGCGTTGACCTCGCTCGAGGCGCCCTCGACGCTGACGCCGCCGTTCACCCCCCACACCCCGACCTTCACCCCTTTGGGCACGCGGATCTCGAACTCCACCGAGACGTCGTTGTCGCGCCGGCGCCAGCCGTCGTTGCGCGAGTTCGACTTGTAGCTCGTCTCGCTGCACGTCGCGTCCTCGGTCCAGAAGGCGCAGACGAGGATGCTGCCGTCGCTCGACTTCTTCGTCTCGATGCGGACGTCCTTGGGGTCGCCGCGGCGCCAGCTCTTGGTGGCCGTGATCTCGACCTTGTCGCTGCTCGATGGGCGCACCCGCAGGTCGCCGTTCAGGTTGCGGACGCGGATCCATTGCCCGGCGGGCACACGCTCGCTGAGCGACCAGGTGCGGTCGTCCTGCCGCTCCTGCGCCGGCAGCATGGCCGGCGCGACGAGCAGCGCGGTGAGGGACAGTCGACGGAGCAGCGGCATCGCGAGTTCTCCAGTGTGGTGCAGGGCGCCTAGCGGCGGCGACTGTTGGACGAGAGGGTGATGTCGCCGCTGAAGGTCTCGGCGATGATGCGGGCGGTGCCGTGTCCGAGCGTGAAGCTGAGGCGCTTCCCGGGATCGGTGCCCGTCTTGAGCGTGATCGGGAAGTCGCTCTCGATCCCGCCGCTGAAGGTGCCGAGGCTGAGCTGCGCGCCGACCTCCGTCGGGAGGGAGAGCCGGATCTCGCCGGAGTGCGTGTTGTACTCGTACCGTCCGTCGGGCAGGATCTGTCCGGCGAACGAGACGTCGCCGCTCGTCGTGTGCGTTCGGATCTGCTTCGCCACGACGTCGCGCAGGTCGATGTCGCCGCTCACCGTCTCGACCTCCACGTCGCCCCGCGCGCCGCCCAGGTCGACGTCGCCGCTGACGGTATGGATCATCGACTCGCCATTGACGCCCTGGACCGACACGTCGCCCGAAAGCGACTCCACGTCGATGCGGCCGGCGTCGCGAATGTCGACGTCCGCGCTCTGCGTCCGCGACTCGAGCTCGCCGCGCACACCCTTCACGCTCACGCTGCCGCTCCAGCTCCGAGCGCTGACGCGGGCGCCCACCGGTACGGTGACCTCGAAGCGCCCGTCGTTGCAGCCGCGCCCCGACGCCGGTTCGAGCGTGGCGCGCATGCCGTTGCTGCTGAAGCGGATCGCGCCATTCTCCGTCCGCGCCCGCACCTTGATCTCGTTGCGGTCGGAGCCGGTGACGATGATGGCGCCCTGCGGACAGGTCACGACGATCGTCCCGCGCGCGTCGAACGCGACGGTGGTGTCCAGCGTGCCGGCGGCATCGCGCACGCGCCGCTCCTCCTCGCGCTCACGGTCGCGGTCGCGGCGCGCCTGCTCCCGATCCCGCCGCGCCTGCTCGCGCTCGCGGTCGCGCTCCTGCTCGCGCTCGATCCGGGCGCGCTCCCGCTCGCGGTCTTCGGCGGTGGATTGCGCCGAACCCGGCGCGGGAGCCGCCAGCGCCAGCGCCGCGGCGAGGAGAATAGGGCGGTACATGGTTGAATTCCTCATCAGGTGCGCGCGGGCAGCAGCGCCGCCGTCCGGAGCAGCTCGACTTTCTTCTCGAGCGAGTGGTTGAGTTGCGTGGCGAGGAAGCCGCTCGCCGGGTCCTGCGCGAGCGCCGCACGGCTCTGCGCGATCGCCGAGTCGATCACCGCGATGCTCTGCTCGAGCACCGCGACGGTCCTGGGGTCGAGCTGCGCGCGCCGGTCGCGCATGATGGCGCGCAGCTTCACGATCTCGCGGTCGTACACGGGCTCGACTTCCATCTTCATGATGCGCTCGGGGCTCATCGGTCGGTTCGCGAGGGTCGCCCGCGCCGACGTTCCTGCACGGGGTTCGCTGGCGCGTACCGGGTCGGGCTCCGACCCGCGGGACACGACGGCCGGCTCGCTGGTGGCCGCACCGTTCGCCGTCGGCGTCGCGCCGGTCGAACCGCGCTCCGGGGCCGCCACGACGGGCGGAACGACCGCGATCGACTGTGTCGCGCTCGACGCCGCCGACGTCGTCACGTACGACGCGCGCGTCCACACGTGCGTCACGCCCGCCGTGATCAGGATCAGCGCCGCCGCAGCCACGGCCGGGTGGCGCCAGCTGCGCCGTACCTCGGTCATCCGCGTCGGGCGACTCGTGTCCAGCGGCAGCACCCGCGAGTCGATCCGCTCGGCAATCCCCGCCCACAGGTCGCGCGACGGCTCGAGCCGCGGCAGCACGGCGGCCTCCATCCGCAGCGACTCGAGCTCCGACAGCAGCGGGCCGCACTCCGCGCAGCGCGACGCGTGCGCGTCCATCCCGACTCGCACCGCGTCGGGCAGCTCTTCCTCGAGATAGTCCGCGAGCTTCGCCGCGAACTCGTCGCAGGCCATGTGCGCGCTATTGGTGTTCATCGGTTCAGTGCCTCCCTCAAGAGGAGCCGTGCGCGGTGCAGCTGCGCCTTCGTGGCTCCCGTGGTCACGCCGAGCATCTCGGCGATCTCTTCGTGCTTGTACCCTTCCACGTCGTGCAGGGTGAAGACCCGTCGTGCGCCCTTCGGCAGCAGCGCGATCGCCCACTCGAGGTCCATCCGATCACCCGGCGCCAGTGGCCGGGTGGGGAGCGCCTCGATGCCGTCCCCCGCGTCGTCGTCATCGAACCGCGACCGCTGCCGGCCCTCGGTCTTCCGGGCGTTCAGTACCACGTTCACCGCCATCCGATGCAGCCAGGTCCCGAACGCCGCCTCGCCGCGGAAGAGATGCAGCTTCTCCCAGGCCCGGACGAAGACGTCCTGCGTCAACTCCTCGGCCCGCGTGCGGTCGTTCACCATGCGGGCACAGAGCGAGTAGACCCGTGTGACGTGCACATGGTACAGCCGCTCGAAGGCACGACGGTCCCCCGAGGCCGCGAGGGCCACGTCTGGATCAGGACCGTAAGTCACTGAATGGGGAGTTGCCGTTGGTTCCGGTAAGGCCACTGCAGTCATCGGTCGTTTTTTCAGGTCTCCATCCGGGCACTGGATAGGATACCTCGACCGTCCAGAAGGTTTGAACGTCAGCCGGTGCCGGCGACGAACCGGTCCACCACTCCAGGCAGCTCTTCGATCCCATGGATCACCAGGTCGGCGCCGGAGCGGGCCATCTCGTCCCGGGTGAAGGCACCCCAGGTCACGCCCACCGTGTACACGCCGGCCGCCCGGCCGGCCTCCACGTCGTGCGGGGAGTCGCCGACGAAGATGGCATCTTCGGGCGTCGCGCGCAGGAGGGCGAGCGCTCGCTCCACCGGCTCCGGGTGTGGCTTGTGACGGGTACAGCTATCGCAGCCGACGACCACGGGGATGGCGTCGTCCAGCCCGACGTGCACGAGCGCCCGCTTCGCCAGCCAGTCCGCCTTGCTCGTGACGAGGGCCATCGGATGGCCGGCGCGGGCGAAGTCGCGGATCACGGCGACCACGCCGTCGTACGGGCGCACGAGCCGGTCGTGATGCTGGAGCTGAAACTCGCGATAGCGTCCGACGAGCCGGTCGATCTCGGGCTCGTGGCGGACGAACTCGCGGAAGGAGTCGATGAGCGGCCGCCCGATCAACGCGCGCCATTCGTCGTCGGTCGGCGCGCGTCCTTCGTAGCCCTCGAAGGCGTGGCGCATCGAGCTCAGGATCAGCTCGATCGAGTCGATCAACGTGCCGTCGAGGTCGAACAGCAGGGGGGCGGGAGGCATGTGCGAATCATAGCGTCGTGCGGATACGCGTGATGGAGATCACGCCGGGTCCTGTGTGCCAAGTCACATAACAACAACAACTTAACGCGTCCGGTGGCACGAATCCAGCGTGGTATGTCGCTGCCAACATCGGCACTCACCCAAGGAGGTAGCATGAAGAAGATCCTTCTCGCAGCCGCGGCCATCATCATCGTCCCGACGCTCGCGCGTGCGCAGTCGGGGACTGATGTGCAGGTGAAGTCGCAAGCCCGCGTCGACGCGTCCACGCAGGCGGGCGCCAGGACGCACCGGCACAAACAGACCAAGGCGCGTGCCGGCGCGAAGACGAACGCCGACGCACGGGCGAATGTCGAGGCGCCGACGAAAGTCGAGGCACGGACGAACGTCGACGCGCGGGTAGACGCGGAGAGCGTCGCACGCGAGGCGCAGCCCGTGGAGCGCGAAGTGCGCGAGCTGCCGCCCCGAGTGGAGGCGGGCGCGAAGACCAATGCACGCGCTGGTGCGACGCTCGGACGCGGCACCGCGGGCGTGACGACGGGAGTGACCGGCGCCGTGGGTGGCGTGCTCGGACGTCCCTGATCGTCGAGACAGCTCTAACGCTCGCGCCGCTCGCGAGCTATTCAGAACGGCGGCCCCACACCGGGGCCGCCGTTCGCCATTTCACCCCACACCACATGCGCGTCCTCGGTCTCCGTCGCTACTTCGCCCTTGCCGTCCTTGCCGCAAGTGCCGCCTGCCAGACCGCCGGCTCTGCATCCTCCACCGGCTCGACGGACGTCGGCGCGATGCCCGCCGCCGACGGTCCAGCGGTCGCCGCCACGTCGATGGAGCAGGCGGGCGAGTATCTCACGATCGTCGGCAGCTGCAACGACTGCCACACCCAGGGCTGGACGGAGTCGCAGGGGAAGGTGCCTCCCTCCGAGCGGCTCGCGGGCCTCAACGTCGGCTTTCGCGGTCCGTGGGGCACGTCGTACGGGAAGAATCTGCGCACCGTGGTGCAGCGCCAGAGCGAGGACCACTGGGTCCAGGTCCTCGAAACGAGCGACGAGGGCGACGGCAAGCCGCCGATGCCCTGGTGGAACACGAAGCAGATGAGCGACCGCGACCTGCGCGCGATCTACCGCTACATCAAGTCGCTCGGCCCTCGTCCGAACGGCGTGCCGCGCTCGCTGCCGCCGGGTCGCGAGCCGACGGGGCAGTACATCTGGGTGACGCCCCAAGGGGCGCAGTAATTCGCGCATGCGCCGCCTCGCTCTCGCGGTGCTGACCCTTGCCGCCGCACTCTTCGTCGGCGCGCGCCGCGTCGGTCCCGTACCGGCGCTCGGCAGCTTTCTCGATCCGGCGCACGGCGTCTGGTCCCTCGCCCGCTCGGCGACGCTCTCGCGCGATGCCGAGGCCGGGGTGCCGTACCTCGGCGCCGACGTCACGGTGCTGTACGACGACAGGGCCGTGCCGCACATCTTCGCGACGACGGAAGACGACGCATACCGCGCCCTCGGCTACGTCACGGCGCGCGACCGGCTGTTCCAGCTCTACCTGCAGACGATGGCGGCGAGTGGTCGCCTCACCGAGCTCGCCGGCCCGCGCGCGCTGGAGCTGGACCGCGAGATGCGCGGCCTCGGGCTGCCGCGGTCCGCGGAGCGCCTGGCCGCGAGCGCCGCGGATGCGTCGGTGTCGGTGCGGCACATGCGGGCGTACGCGGACGGCATCAACGCTTATGTGCGGCAGATGCCCGCCAGCGAGCTGCCACTCGAGTTCCGTCTCACCGGCACGCGCCCATTCGAGTGGACGCTGGCGGACTCCTACCACCTCTTCAACCGGATGGGGTGGACGCTCGCGTATCTCGCGCTCGAGGACGACCGCGCCGCCGCCGCGTCGCGCGTCGGCATGCGCGCGGCGGAAGCGCTCTTCCCGGACGACCTGCCCATCCAGGAGCCGATCCAGCCCAACGGGCAGCGCGCGGCGCGCCTCGACTTTCGTCCCCTGCCACCGCCCGGCGCGCCGGACGGCGGCAGCGCGCGACTGCTGGCTGCGGCCGACGTCTTCTTTCCCGCTCACTCCGGCGAGCGAAACGCGGGGGACGAGCCGCGCGCGATGGCGAGCAACAACTGGGCGGTCGCGCCGGGTCGTTCGGCCACCGGGCATGCACTCCTGGCGGGCGATCCGCATCTCGACCTGACGCTGCCGTCCATCTGGTACGAAGCCCACCTCGTCGTTCCCGGCACGCTCGACGTGTACGGCGTGACGATCCCGGGCTCCGGTGCCATCGTCATCGGATTCAATCGCGACGTCGCCTGGACCTTCACGAACACCAGCGTCGACGTGCTGGATCTGTACGCCGAAGAGGTGGACGACGCGGCACATCCCACGCGCTACCGGCTCGACGGGGCGTGGAAGCCGTTGGAGCAGCGCGTGGAGCTCTACCGTGGAACGCACGGCGAGCACATCGCGACCGACACGCTGTACTTCACGCATCGCGGTCCGATGCGCCGGGTGGGCCCGCGGTGGCTGTCGATGCGCTGGACGGTGCTGGAGGCGGGGACGGAGCTGAATGGCTTCTATGCCGCCGCGCATGCGCGGAGCGCGACGGAACTGGAGGACGGGTTCTCGAAGAAGTGGTATCGCGCTCCCGCGCAGAACATGCTCGCCGCCGATCGCGGTGGGCACATCGCCATCCGGTCGAGCGGCCGCTTCCCGATCCGTCCCGGCGACGGGCGTGGAAGCGTGGTGCGCGACGGGACGACGAGCGCGAGCGACTGGACGGGTGCGCTCCCGGTCTCGCAGTACCCGCAGTCGCTGGATCCGGCGCAGGGATTTCTCGCGTCGGCGAACCAGCAGCCGATCGATCCGCGGGTGGCGACAGGTTGGTGGGGAGGCAGCTACGATCCGTGGCGTGCGATGCGCATCAACGCTCTGCTCCGCTCCGACTCGACGGTGACCGTGGACGCGATGCGCCGCTACCAGACCGATCCCGGCAGTGCGCGCGCCGATCTGTTCGTGCCGCGGTTCCTTGATGCGGCGCAGCGCGTGCTCGCGCGCGCGACGATGGACACCCAGGCGGCGCGCCTCTCCGAAGCCGCCGGCCTCCTGGGACAGTGGGATCGCCGCTACACGCGGGACAATCGGCGCGCCATACTGTTCGAGGGCGCGATGCAGGAGCTCGTGACGCGCACGTGGGACGAGTTGGCGACGCCAGGCTCGACGCGCCGCGTCATCACCCCCTCGGGCGCCGTGCTCGCCGAGCTGCTCGCCGATTCCGGCAGCGTGTGGTGGGACAACCGCTCGACGCCGGCGGTGGAGCACCGGGACGACATCCTCGCCGCGAGCCTCGTCGCGTCGCTCGAGGGAGTGCGCAGGAAGTACGGCGATCCGAACGGCGACGGGTGGCGCTGGGATCGCATTCGTCACGCGAACGTGAATCACCTGCTGCGAATTCCCGCGCTGTCGGCGCTCGACATTCCGGTGCAGGGTGGGCCGGGCACGCTCAGTCCGTCGTCGGGGTCGGGAACGCACAGTGCGAGCTGGCGCATGGTCGTCGAGCTCGGACCCGAGCTGCGCGCGTGGGCCACCTATCCGGGTGGACAGTCGGGGAATCCGGTCAGCCCGCGCTACCGCGACCGCATTCCGCTCTGGGCGAAGGGTGAGCTCGAGCCCGTTCGTCTTCCCTCCTCGCCCGCCCAGCTCGACTCGACGCATCGCTCGGCGACGCTGACGCTCCGTCCCGCACCGTGAGGGCACGCCGATGATCTTCGTGCTGTTCGTGGCCGGCGCGCTGGCGGCACTGACCTGGCTGCTCGGCTGGTGGGGCGTGCTGGTCGGCGCGGCCATCATCGGATTCGTGTTTCACGACGTCGGCGGCGGCGGATGGCGCACCGCGGCGGGCGCCGCGCTCGCGTGGTCGCTGCTGCTGCTCGTCGACGCGGTCGCGGGGCCGATCGGTGTGGTGTCGCGCACGCTCGGCGGCGTGGTGCGAATCCCGGCAATGATGCTCGTGCTGGTCACGCTCGTCCTGCCCGCCGCGCTCGCGTGGAGCGCGGCGACGTTGGTGGCGGAAGCCCGACGAGCGGTGCGGCGTCAGCGCGGCGGCGTGGGCGCCGTGTCGGGCCGCTGAGCACTGTCGCGCCTCACGACGGTGTCGCGCTGGGGCGGTGGCGTCGAGCCCGGGATGAAGAATGGATCTTCGATGATCGATGGCCTCGGCCGCTCAGGCGCCGGCGCACGCTCCGCCACCGGTGCACGCTCCACCGCTGGCTCCCGAACGACGCGGACGGGCCTCGGCAGCTCGACGGGATGTGCTTCCTTGAGGGAGTCGAGCCATCGCGCGGCGCGGCGGATGGACGCCGAATCGGTCGCCAGGGGCAGCGCTGCCGCCGCCGGCGCGGCGACGGGCGGCGTCATGGTCGTGACCGGCGCCGAGTCGGGGACGGCAGGCGTCGCGATCGCCTTGGGCGCGACGTTGGCGCTGGACCGGGCCAGGGGCTCACGGCTTCCGAGCACGGAGGCGGTGATGCCGACGAGCACGATGACCGCGGCGAGTGATCCCGACAGGATCAGTGTCCGGCGGCTCGGCTTGCCGGCTGGATGACCGGAGCTCGGCTCGGCGTCGCGCGACGGCAGGGACTCGTCAGACGGCGGCGCGAACACGATCTCGTCCTTGCGCATCAGTGACGAATCGTCGAACGCGAGCGGCTCGATCGGCGCGAGCATCGGGGCGAGGAAGATCGGCGTCGACAGCGCGGCCCGGTCGAGCGCGTCCTCGGCGTCGGAGATGTCGTCGAGCGCCGTCTGCCGCTTCTTCTCGACTTCGTGCTCGCCTTCGCGCTGGATCGCGTCGCGGAGGGCGGCGATCTGCTGGCGGTCCTGCGCGGCTGCACGCTCGAGCTCTGCGCGCTGCTCCGACACGGTCCGTTCGAGCTCGTCGCGACGGGCGACGAGTTGCGCGCGCTCGGCCGCCACGGCGCGCTGGAGCTCGTCGCGCTCCCGTGTCGCCGCCTTCTGCAGCTCGAGTCGCTCGCGCTCGAGCCGCTCGTGCTCGTCGGCCATCGTCCGCTCGAAGCTCGCGCGCTCCTCCGTCGTCGTCCGCTCGAACGTCTCACGCTCGGTCGCGAGCTTCTCGCGCTCCGCGCGCTGCTCCTCGAGAATCTCGGCGCGGATGCGCTCCCGCTCCGCCTCGCCGGCCGCGACCGGATCGGCCATGCCGATGAGGGCGAGGAAGGCGGTGATGTCGGGGGCGATGTCGGCTCCAGCGCTGGACTCGTCGAGCAACGCCGAGGTGGCGTCCCGCAGCCGCTCGGGCAGGTCGGGACGGAGCTCGGCGAGCGACTCGGCGTTGTGTGCTCGCGGATCGGGCTCTCCGGTCAGCATCGCCACCGCGAGCTTCGCGATCGTCCGGGCATCGTTCTGCGCGTCGGAGGGATGCAGGCGAAGGATGGGCGCGATGGCGAAGGAGACGCGGACCCGGTCGGTGTTCGGCTCGAGGAAGACTCTCGCCGTGGGGATGCCGCGATGCACGATCTTCTGGTCGCGCGCCCACTCGAGCAGACCATTCACCTCGCGCAGGATCGCGGCGATGCGCGGATTGGTGAAGGTCTCGGCGGCCGCGAGTCGCTCTGCCAGCGACGGGTCGGTCGACCGCTGGGTGACGACGGCGAAGGCGTCGTCCCCCAGCCACCGCCCCTCGATCACCGGCGTGAGGCGCCGATGCGACGTGCGAGCGAGCAGCTTGGTGTCGGCAGCGAGCTGGCTGAGCGCGTTCGCCTCGTCACCCTCCGGCGTGGTGACGACGGTGATGATCACCCCGGTCCGATCGTCGCGGCGCTTCGTACCCTCGCCCTTTCTCGTGGCGATATACGTGCGCGCGCCGGCGGGGGCATCGAGCTCTCCGACGATTTCGTAGTCGGCGGCGAGCGAGGACAGATCGACTGATGGCTTCACGGGGGTGCCTGTCTCCGAGACGGGGCATGCAAGAAATGGGGTATCTGCCCATATCATTGCGCGAATGATGCCGCAGGCTCGGCAGTGCTCAGAAGCGAGCTCATGCCTTGCCCCGTCCGGCGACGGTGCTACGCCGGCCGCCGCTCCAGTGTCGCGGCGACGTCCCGATAGGCGCCGCAGGCGAGCAGGTCGGCGAGACCGTCCAGCGCCGAAGCCGGCGCGCGCTCCAGCCACAGCTTCGCGTGCGCTGGGTAGCCCGACTCGGCCACGACGCTGAGAAAGCCGGTGCGGGAGATCGTGCCGGCCAGGTGCTTCGTGACGATGCTCGTGAGCCGATCCTGGTCGAGCACCACCGGAAGGAGCTCGTAGGTGGTCGACGCGTCCCCGGTGGACTCCAGGCAGGCGACGATGCGCTCCGCGTCGACGCGCAGGGACTCTTCCGCTCCACCGGCCTCGAACAGGTAGACGAGCCGCCAGAAGAGGCGCGTGTCCTCGGCGGCGTGCTCCCACGGACTCGCGTCGCTCTCCTCGACGTCGAGGGAGTCCGCGCCCAGGATGGGCGTGAACCATTCGTGCAGCTCGACGAGACCGATGTCCCCACCGGTGAAGCGGCGGAGCTGGGTGGTCAGATCCTGAAGGGTCACGCCGGCGCCCGCGGGATCAGGCGAACCGCTTGCGCGAGCGTTCTCGCGCCTTGCGCATCTCCTCGTCCCGGTCCTTCGGCGGCGCGGTCGTCTCGAGCGAACGGATGAGGCGCTCGGCGGCCTCGGTCACCTCGTCGACCGCGCGGTTGAACGCGGCCTCGTTGGCGCGCGAGGGACGCGCCGTCCCGCTCAGCTTGCGCACGAACTGCAGCGCGGAGGCACGGATCTCATTCTCGGTCGCCGGCGGCTCGAAGTTGGCCAGCGTCTTGATGTTGCGGCACATGCGCGGTCTCCTGTCGTCGTGCATTCATAGTGGCGCCGAGGCGTGGGTGATGCAACTTACGGGATCGGGCGGCGTGGAACGCAGGACCGCGGAGCGCTACGCTTATGGGGCGCTCAGGGCGCCGCGCCCCACAAGCCCGCGTTCCACGCGGGCCGTTCCCATAAGGCGCGAGCGAAGCACGCGCCGCCCGGCTGGTGAGATGACAGCACTCTGGACGTCGACGTCGGTGCAGGAGTGGCACAGCGCGCTCGAGCGCTATGAGACGGTCGTCAGCGGGCAGGGCGTCGCACGCCTGCCCGAGCTCGACACATGGTATCGCGGCGAGCTGCCGGGTCTCATCGCGCGGCGGCACCCCGCGCACGTGACGCTGCCGGAGCTCGTGCGGCTGACCGAATGGAAGATGGCGCGCGGGGTGTGGCGTGCCCCCAACCTGATTCTGGTGCGCAGCAACGCGCCCGAGGTCGTCGTCGCCACGAGCGGTGCCGCGCTCGCAACCGTGCCGCATCCCACCGCGCCGGTTACCGCGCTCGCGAAGCTCAAAGGCGTGGGGCCGGCGACGGCATCGGGCGTCGCCGCCGCGGCGGCGCCGAGCGTCTATCCGTTCTTCGACGAGCTGGTGGCCGCGCAGGTGCCGGCGCTCGGCAAGGTCGCGTGGACACTTGGCTACTACGCGCGATACGCCGAGGCGATTCGCGCGCGCGCCGCCACGCTCGGCGCGGACTGGACACCGGTCATGGTGGAGCGGGCGCTCTGGGCGTACGTCGGCGGCAAGGCGGGCGCGGCGTGATCGCGCGCCGCTCAGGACGACAGTCAGTGCGTGAGGCCGTACACGATGTAGTTCGTCGCCAGCTTGTAGGCGTCGTTCGACATGTCGATCGGGTACCAGCCCTCGCCCGACCACTCCATGTAGTCGCCGATGTCGTTGTTGTAGTTGATGATCGCGATCAGGCGCCGGGCCGGGTCGTTGTTCTCGTGGATCCCGTAGTACTCCGCCTTCGCGCGCGCGTTGCTGGGGTGCGACATCCCGTCCAGCGTCCGGATGTGGAAGAACGAGTCGAAGATCGGGTGTGATACATCGAGCCGGA
>Ga0193699_10000446_pt1 | contig 18127 bp, 16 predicted proteins | sample L3c2metaG_FD_160095 | JGI IMG/M metagenome (GOLD analysis project Ga0193699, IMG submission 160095) | Soil microbial communities from a riparian zone of the East river system, Colorado, United States - L3c2 | ecosystem: Environmental > Terrestrial > Soil > Riparian zone | place: USA: East...
GATCACCAACACAGGCGCGCACAAGATCAACAACACCGTCGGCCAGGTGCTGCTGGCGCGTCGCATGGGAAAGTCGCGCATCATCGCCGAGACGGGCGCGGGTCAGCACGGCGTGGCCACGGCCACGGTCTGCGCGCGCTTCGGGCTCCAGTGCGTCGTCTACATGGGCGAGGAGGACATGCGGCGCCAGTCGCTCAACGTGTTCCGGATGCGGCTGATGGGTGCCGAAGTGATTCCCGTGACCAGCGGCACGCGGACGCTGAAGGATGCGACGAGTGAAGCGATCCGCGATTGGGTGACCACGGTGACCGACACGCACTACATCATCGGGTCGGTGGTCGGTCCGGCGCCCTATCCGCGCATGGTGCGCGACTTCCAGGCGATCATCGGGGTCGAGGCGCGCGCGCAGGTGCTGGAGCGCGGCGGTCGTCTGCCGACGAGCGTGGTCGCGTGCGTCGGCGGCGGGTCGAACGCCATGGGGATATTTCATGCGTTCGTGCCCGACGAGGCGGTGGAGCTGGTGGGAGTGGAGGCCGCCGGGGAAGGGCTCGACACCGAGCGGCATTCCGCATCGCTCACCCGCGGCACGCCGGGCGTCTTGCACGGCGCCCTGAGCTATCTGCTGCAGGACGACGCGGGACAGGTTCACCCGGCGCACTCCATCTCGGCGGGCCTGGACTACCCGGGGGTCGGACCGGAGCATTCCTTCCTGAAGGACAGCGGCCGGGCAACGTACGTCTCGGTGCGCGACGACGAGGCGTTGGACGGGTTCCGGACGCTGAGTCGCCTCGAGGGAATCATCCCGGCGCTCGAGACGGCGCACGCCGTCGCCTGGGTGGTGCGGGAGCGGAGGCGCTGGAGCGGGGACGACGTGGTCCTCCTGTGCGTCAGTGGCCGGGGCGACAAGGATGTGGCGCAGGTGATGGAAATGGGTATCTTGGACGCGTGACCACCCCGTCCGCCCCAATGCAGGCAGGGGAGCTGGATAATGCACAGGCGCCTGTCGGCATCGCGCTCGTCCAGGAGCTTCTGAAGCTCTTCGGCAAGGCGGCACGAGCGCACCAGCTCTACCTCCCGAACAACCCGATCTACAAGCAGGCGCTGGAGAATCTCCGCGCCGGTTTCCGTCCGATCTGGGCGGAGACCGACGAAGTCGTGCTGACCTTCACCGAGAGTGAGGTGAAGTACGAGGGGGAGACGGTGCTGGAGGAGCGGACGAAGGGGAGCGACAGCCTGCCCTGGCTGTTCTACAAGGACGGCGTGCGCGAGCTGCGCTTCGCGCGGGGCTTCGACGAGGAGGAGCTGCCGAAGCTGCTCGACATTCTCCAGCGGGTGCGCAAGGCGTCGCCCACCGAGGACGACCTGCTGACGATGCTGTGGCAGGGCGACTTCGCCTATCTGCGCTATCGCTATGTGGACATGTCGGTGGAGCCGACCACGCCGCTGGGCGATGGGGGCGAGAAGCTCGCCGACAGCCAGATCGATACACGGCTGCTCGCCGAGGAGGAGGCGGTGGAGGGCGAGGAGACCCTCGACTCCTCCCCGCGGAGCGGCGTCGTCAACATGTCGGACTTCGACGGAACCCTCTACTTCCTCGACGAGAAGGAGATCGAGTACATCCAGACCGAGGTGCGGCGGGAGTACGAGATCGACCTCCGGCAGAACGTCCTGGCGTTGTTGCTCGACATCTTCGAGCGGCAGGGCGATCCGTCGATCCGCGACGAGGTCGCGGGGATCCTCGACAACTTCATGCTGCACATGCTGTCGGCCGGTCAGTTTCATAACGTCGCCTATCTGATCCGGGAGTCGCTCGTCGCGTCGCAGCGGGCGGCGGACATCGTGCCGGCACAGCGGGATCGGCTGTCGCAGATTCCGTCGCGGCTGAGCGCTCCGGAGGCGCTCGGCCAGATCCTCCAGTCGATGGACGAAGCGACGCAGCTGCCGTCGCAGGCGGAGCTGGTCGAGCTGTTCGAGCAGCTACGGGGAACGGCGCTGGCAACGGTGCTGGACTGGCTTGGCCGGCTGCAGAACTCGAAGCTTCGGCCGTTGCTCGAGCAGGCCGCGGAGCGACTCGCCGCCCAGCACACGACCGACCTGGTGAAGCTCGTGCTCTCCCCGAAGCACAACGTCGCGATGGAAGCGATCAAGCGCGCCGGCGCGCTCAAGACGCCCGCCGCCGTCGGGCCGATCTCGAAGGTGCTCGCCGAGGCTGAGACCGAGCTTCGAGCCGTGGCCGTTGTCGCTCTGAACGCCATCGGCTCGCCGACGGCGCTACAGGCGCTCGAGCGGGGCGTCGAGGATCCGGAGCGGGAGGTGCGCGTGTCGGCAATCCGCGCGCTCCAGGCGCGCTCGTATCGAGCCGTCCTGCCGCGACTCGAGGCGATCGTGAAAGGGCGCGCCATCCGGGACGCCGACCTGTCCGAGAAGATGGCGGTGTTCGAGGCGTATGGAACGCTGTGCGGCGACGCCGGCGTCGTGGCGCTGGACGGAGTGCTGAACGGCAAGTCGTTGTTCGGGCGGCGCGAGGAGGCCGAGATGCGGGCCTGCGCCGCCGTCGCGCTGGGGCGCGTGGGCACCCCCGATGCGCAGGCGTCGCTCCGCCAGGCGGCCAACGAGAAGGACGTCGTGGTGCGCAACGCGGTGGCGCGCGCGCTGCGGGGACAGCCGGCATGACGGCCCCGCGCACCGGGCCGGCGTCCGCCCTGCCTACAGAACAGGCGGCCCGTGTCGGGGCACCCTTCGGGAGCGACGCGGGGAGCGACGCGTACATCCGGCGCGCCGGCAAGGGGCTGATCCTCGCGTTCTACGCGGCGCTGCGCGCGATCAAGATGTATCCGCTCGAGAATGCTGCGGTGGTGAAGTCGGCGGACGATCTCGCGTCGCTCGCCAAGGAGCTGCTCGCCCGCGAGCAGGAGCTCGAGATCCGCGTCTCGGGCGAGTTCGTGTTCATCAACACGGTCCGGCTCCGTCTCGATCTCGACAACTACGCGAGCTTCAGCCACCTCCTGTCGGTCTTCCGGTCGTCCGGCGTCGGCTCCCTGCACCTGCGCAGCGCGCCGCCCGTGAAGGAATGGTCGCGGTTTCTTGCGCTCCTGCTCGTGCCGTCGATCGATCCGCCGGAGTCACGCTTCAATCAGCTCGTGATCAAGCTCGCGCAGCAGCAGCTCGCGGCGTTCGAGGTGGGCGAGCCGATGGAGCAGAAGGCGGACGACGAGACGCGCCAGAAGTCGAAGGAACTTGCGAAGCGGACGTACGCGCACTCGGTGGCCGTGACGAAGGACCTCATGACGTCCATCCGGCTCGGCGGCAGCCCGAACATCAAGAAGATCAAGCGCGTCGTGCAGGGGATCGTCGATCAGATCCTCACCGAGGAAACGTCGTTGATCGGGCTGACGACGATCCGCGACTACGACGAATACACGTTCACACACAGCGTCAACGTCTGCATCTTCTCGGTGGCGCTCGGCAAGCGACTCGGTCTCGGCAAGATCCAGCTCTACGATCTGGGGATGGCGGCGCTCTTCCACGACATCGGGAAGTCGCGGATCCCCGCGGAGATCATCAACAAGCCAGGCAGTCTCACCGACGACGAGTGGCGCCTCATCGCGGCGCATCCGTGGCTGGGAGCGGTCGCCCTGTTCCAGATGCGCGGATCGCAGGATCTGCCGTACCGGGCGATGGTCGTGGCGTACGAGCACCACATGAAGATCGACGTCACGGGCTATCCGCGCCCGGTGCGCCCGCGCACGCTCAGCATGTTCAGCAAGATCGTCGCGGTGGCGGACAGCTTCGATGCTGCCACCTCGCGTCGCGCGTATCAGACGACGCCCCTGTCGCCAGCGCAGGTGATGCAGGAGATGCGCGACAATGCGCGCCGCGGCATGGATCCGGTCGTGGTGAAGGCGTTCATCAACCTCACGGGCATCTATCCGGTGGGGACACTGGTCGTGCTCGACACCTTCGAGCTGGGGATCGTGCACGCCGTCAATCCGATTCCCGAGATGCTCTCGCGCCCCGTCGTGCGAGTGATCAGCGACGCGCGCGGCAACCTGATGCATCCCGGTGTGCTGGCCGATCTGGCCGAGCAGAGCGGCGAAGGCGTCTATCTGCGCACCATCATCAAGACGGACAATCCGGATCGCTATGGCATCACGGTCGGCGACTATTTCCTCTGACGCGATCGCGCTGCGCTTCGCGCAGCTGAAGCTGGAGGGACGCCGCGCGTTCGTCCCGTACGTGACGGCGGGTCATCCCGACCCGGTGCGCAGCGTCGCGCTGCTTCAGGGTCTGGAGGGCGCGGGCGCCGACGTCGTCGAGGTCGGCGTGCCGTTCTCCGACCCGCTCGCGGACGGCGCCGTCATCCAGGCCAGCTCGCAGACGGCGTTGGAGCAGGGTGTCCGCTTCGACCAGGTGCTGCAGATCATCTCGGACGCCCAGCTGACGATACCGGTCGTGCTGTTCAGCTATCTCAACCCGCTGCTCCGCGGCGGTGACGATGCCCTGCGCCGGGCGGCGGAGGCCGGCGCGCACGGCGTCCTCGTCACCGATCTGCCGCTGGGCGCCGACCCCGAGCGGGAATCGTGGTTCGCCCGGAGCCCACTGGCATTCATTCGGCTGGTGGCGCCCACGACGCCAGCGGCACGCATGGCGGAGATCGCGCGAACCGGCAGCGGGTTCGTGTACCTCATCAGCCGGCTCGGCGTCACGGGCGAGCGCGGCGACCTTCCGCCGGAGCTTCCGGCCACGGCGGCGCGCCTTCGCGCCGCCACGTCGCTGCCGCTGTGCATCGGGTTCGGCATCTCCCGTCCGGACCAGGCCCGCGCGGTGGCGCGCCTGGCCGACGGCGTGGTGGTCGGCAGCGCGATCGTACGCGCCGCGGGGGAGAGCGTGGACGCGGCCATCCGGCTCGCCACGTCGCTACGCCGCGCCATCGACGACGCGTGATGCGGAGCTTCCTCTCGGGCTACGCCCGCGCTGTCGGTACCCTCGGGCTCGCGCTGCTCGTCGCCGCGCTCCTGGCCGATCGCAGCTGGATGACCCAGCGCCTGGGCATCGCCATTCTGATCGTCGCCGTGATCGCGCTGCGCCTGCAGCAGATTCCGCTCACCAAGTACGGCGCGCTCAACCTGCTGGCGATTCCGGCGCTGGCCGGCGCGCTCATCCTCGGTGCGCCGGCGACCGCGCTCGCGATGTGGGTTGGTATCGTGATCGGCGACGCGCTCCTGCTGCGGCGAGGGGCGCAGGTCGCTTTCATCAACGCGGGCCGCGAGGTCGTCGCGCTCATCGCGTCGTTCGGGATCTACTCCTGGGGGGTCGTCACCCTGAGCGGCAGCGAGTCCGGGCTGACGACCGAGACCCTGCCGGCCCTGGCGACCTTCGTCCTCTCGTACTTCCTGCTGAGCCGACTGCTGCTGTACTTCACGCTCCTCGTCCGCGACAAGCTCGTGGACGAGGAGAAGTCGCTCATCCTGCGCTACGAGGTGATCGCCTTCGGCGCCGGCGCGATTGCCGTCGCTGCTATCCTCCTCGCCGTGATCAACATCCGGCCGATGGGGTGGGCGGTGGCCGGCGTCGCCCTCCTCGGAGCGGGGCTGCTGCTGAAGAAGATTCTCGAGGAAGCCATCGCCGCCGAGGAGCTGAACAAGATCCTCGCGATGGAGCAGGTCGTCTCCTCCGACGTCGAGCTGGCCGATGCCTTCCGCCGGATCGAGCTCCTCGCCCACCGGCTCGTGGACTGGCAGCGATTCCGCATCGCCCGGCTGGACGGGGGCGTGATCCGCGTGGTGTGGGACGACGGCGAGGGTCACGTGGCCGAGCCGCGTGAGCCCGACGACGTGTTCGCTCAACTGCGCGAGGAGGTACTCAAGACCGGCGAGCCCGTGACCGTGCGCGATGCGCAGCGCGACGAGCGCGTACCACCGGGCCGCACGACGATGCGCAGCGTGATCGTGCTCCCGCTGCGATTCGGAGACCGCATCCTGGGGTTGCTCGAGCTGGAGCATCACAAGCCGGACACCTATCTGCCGAAGGAAGCAGCGCTCATCCGGCGGTTCGCCAACCAGCTGGCCACGACGCTGCACATCCACGATCTGCGTCGACCGCTGCTGGAGGCGATGACGCGGGTGAGCTCGCAGTTGGAGACACTGACCGCGTCGGCGCGGGCGCTGCGCGGCGGGGGTGAGTCGGTGGCGCGGACCATCGGCGACATCACGCGCGGCATCGCCGAAGAGGGAGAGCAGGTCGATCGCTCACTCGAAGTCACCCAATCGCTGCACTTGGCCACGCAGGGTGTGGTGCGCGAGGGAAGCGCGGCGGCGGCCGAGAGCCAGCGCGCGACGGAGATCGCCGCCGAACACCGGCACACGATCGCCACCGCCATCGAGCGCCTCGTCGGCGCCAAGACCTTCGTCGGGGAGAGCGGGGCCCAGATCCAGGCGCTCTCGCTCACCGTCCGTCGCATCACCGAGTTCATCGCCGTCATTCGCGAGCTGGCAGACCAGACGAACCTGCTGGCGCTCAACGCGGCGATCGAGGCGGCGCGGGCGGGCGAGCACGGCATGGGCTTCGCCGTCGTCGCCGACGAGGTGCGCAAGCTCGCGGAGCAGAGCGCGCGCGCGTCCGACGAGGCGGGCGACATCGTCGGGGCGTTCGAGGAGCAGATGCGGCGCGTCGCCTTCCAGATGTCGCGCGGCGAGACGATCGTGCAGGACGTCGAGATGCTCTCGGAGCAGGCGCGCCACGCCCTCGACCTGATCGTCGACGCCACAGCCAGCGCGGCGATGGGCGCCCAGCGCATCGCGCTCACGTCGCGGGAGCAGGAGCTGGCGTTCGCAAGCCTCAGCGACCGGGTGCGGCGCATCTCCGCCATCGCGGGCCGCAATCGCGAAGGGGCCGAGCAGGTGACCCGGAGCGCGCGCGACCAGGCGGCGGCCCTGCGCGAGCTCGAGGGAGCCACGCACGAGCTGCGCGGCGTCGCCAACTACCTGAACGAGCTGACGCGCCGCATCACGAGCGTCGTCTGATCGTGCCCGCCGCGTCCAGCCTCGAGATCACCCTCGCCGGCATGCGCTTCCATGCGCGCGTCGGCGTCCTGCCCCACGAGCGGGAGCTCGCCCAGCCGCTCGAGATCGACCTCACCGTGCGGCGCGCACCAGGCGTCGACGCGGTGCTCGACTACCGCGCGCTGTACGCCGTCGTGCGTGAGGTCGTCGCCGACCAGCCGCTCGACTACCTCGAGTCGGTGGGCGGCGCCATCGCGGCTGGCGTGCTGGCGCTCGGCGGCGTCGCGTCGGTCCGGATCGCCGTCCGGAAGCCGCACGTCATGCTGGGTGGGCCGCTGGCCTACGCCGAGATCGTCGTGGAGCGACGCACGTGAGCGAGCGGGCCTTCGTCGCGCTGGGCTCGAACCTGGGCGATCGCGCCGGATGGCTGGCGAGCGCTCGCGCCGCCGTGACGCTTCTCCCCGCCACACGCCTCGTCGCCGCCTCGTCGGTGGAGGAGACGGTTCCCTTCGGCCCCAGCGCGCAGCCGTACCTCAACCAGATGCTCGCGCTCGATTGCGCGCTCGCGCCCGCGGCGCTGCTCGGCGCCCTGCAGCAGATCGAGCGCCGCCTGGGACGGGTACGGCGCGAGCGCTGGGCCGCCCGGACGATCGACCTCGATCTGGTGCGCTACGGCGCCGCGGCGTTGGCGACGGAAACGCTCACCCTGCCGCATCCCGGGCTCGCGTCTCGCGAGTTCTGGCGGCGGGAGCTGGCCGAGCTCGACGACCTGCTGGAGCGCGCGGCGTGACCACGGTCGAGCACGAGCTGCCCTCCTGGTCGCGGGTCTCGGAGAAGCGCATCGCCCACATCGGGCGCGTCACGGCCCTGCTCGACGAGTGGGCCTGCGCCCTCGCGCTGCCCGCGCCCGAGGCGAAGGCGTGGCACGATGCCGGGCTGTATCACGACGCCCTTCGCGACGCGCCGGAAGCGCAGCTGCGCGCGCTCGCCGGCGATCACGCCGGATACACGACCGAGATGCTGCATGGCCCGGCCGCCGCGGCCCGCATGCTGTCCGGCGGCGAGTCGCGCGCCGAGGTACTCGACGCCGTCCGGTTCCACACGGTCGGTTCGTCGTCGTGGGGCCGGCTCGGTCGCGCGCTCTACATGGCGGACTACCTCGAGCCCGGGCGCAAGTTCTCGCGACGCGATCGCGCCTACCTGGCGGCGCAGGTGCCGAGCGACTTCGACGCGACCTTCCGGCAGGTGCTGCGGGCGCGGCTCGAGTGGTCGCTGCGCGAAGGGATGCGGCTCTTCCCGGAAGCCGTCGCCCTCTGGAACGCGGTGCGGTGACGCGCCTGCGGCTGGCGGCCGTCGTGCTGCTGGTGCTCGTCGTGCTCGGCGCGACTTGGGTGCTGCACGCCCGTGATGGGATGCGTAGCCCGCTCTCGGCCGTGATCCCCCGCGCCGCCCAACCACGTGCGCCGGCCGACGTCCGGATTCGCGTTCAGGTGCTCAACACGACGACGACGCGCGGCCTGGCCCGGCGCGCCACGCGGCTCCTGCGCGATCGTGGCTACGACGTCGTGGAGATCGGCACCACCACCCCCACGCTCGACACGACGCTCGTGATCGATCGGTCGGGGCATCCGGCCTGGGCGTCGAGCGTGGCGGACCTCCTCCAGCCGGCGCGCTCCGTGGCGCGCCCCGACTCGTCACGCTACCTGGACGTCACCGTGCTCGTCGGACGCGCGTGGCGCCCGCCGTCCCATCCGCTCGACCCGTAGCTGACCGCACGCCGCGGCGATGTCCATGCCACGGCTCTTGCGCACTGCCACCTCCACGCCGCGGTCGCGTAGGAGGCGCGCGAACCGGGAGATCTCGTTCGACGGCGTGGGCACGAAGCCCTGCGAGCCGCCCGGATGGAGCGGGATCAGATTGACGAACGCGCCGCAGTCGCGCGCAAGCTGACCGAGGGCGCGCGCCTGCTCGATCCCGTCGTTCACGCCACCGAGCATCACATACTCGAAGGTCACGCGGCGATCGAACACCTTGGCCGCGGCGATCACATCGGCGAGCGGATACTTGATGTTGATCGGCATGAGCTCGCGGCGGAGCTCGTCGGTGGGCGCGTGGATCGAGAGCGCCAGCCGGAACTGCTCCGGCCGCTCGCCCAGGGCGACGATGCCCGGCAGGACCCCGACGGTGGAGATGGTGATGTGCCGCGCGCCGATGCCGAGCGCGCGCGAGTCGTTGAGCAGCGTGAGCGCCGGCGAGACCGCCTTCCAGTTCATCAGCGGCTCGCCCATCCCCATGAACACGACGTTCGTGACCGTGATGGGCTCGTCGAGCAGCCGCATCTCGCGCACCTGCCCGGCAATCTCGGCGACGCTGAGGTTGCGACTGAACCCCATGGCGCCCGTGGCGCAGAAGGCGCAGCGCAGCGCGCACCCCGCCTGCGAGGAGATGCAGAGCGTGACGCGCTTGCCGTCCGGAATGGCGACGGTCTCGATCGCCTCACCGTCCTGCAGACGGAACAGGAACTTCTGCGTCCCGTCGCTGGAGAGCTGGCGCACCGAGAGCTCCAGGCGCGGCAGCACGAACCGCTCGTCGAGCGCCGCGCGGAGCGGCGCCGGGAGCTCGGTCATGTCGGCGAACGAAGGGGCCGGAAGCGCCCAGAGCCGGCGCACCACCTGACCGACGCGGTAGCTCGGCTGGCCGAGCTCGGTCATGACGGCGGAGAGCCGAGCTTCGGCGTCGTCCGGAATCAGATTCAGGAGATTTTCGCGTTCGCTCATCGGTACTCACACTCGTCGGCGGACTCAGCGCTGACGTGGCCGCACCGGCGGCGAACGTCATGCGCCGCATGGAGTTGAGCTTAGTCGCTCGAGGCCCCAAATGCAACCGAAGCGCTACCCCCGCCTCAGTGTCGGCTGTAGGTTTAATGGTTCGACGTGACCGAGCGCACGAATGACGTACCGAGCGCCGATCTCTCCCCTTTCACGCACGTGATGTCTGAATCGGCGCTAGCCACAACTCATCGATCGCATCTGAGCGGCGCGCTTCGCGCCGAGCACGTCGGTACGACCGTTCGCCTCGGTGGCTGGGTCCACCGGGCCCGCGACCTCGGAGGACTCGTCTTCATTGACCTGCGCGACCGCGCGGGGCTCGTCCAGGTCTCCTTCGATCCGTCCATCACCGGCGCCGATCTCGCCGCGCGTGCCGCTTCGCTCGGCGCCGAGACGGTCGTGCTGGTGGAGGGCGTGGTGGCCGATCGCCCGGCCGCCATGCGCAATGCGGAGATGGCGACGGGCGACGTGGAGGTGCGGGCGACCGCGCTGCGCGTCGTCGGGCCGGCCGAGACGCCGGCCATCCCGGTCGCGCGCGGCAAGAGCGAGCAGCTGGCGGCCGAGGAGCTGCGGCTGCGGCACCGCTACCTCGACCTCCGGCGCGACGAGCTGCAGCAGAATCTGATCCTCCGCCATCGGCTCATGCAGCGCACTCGCCGCTTCCTGAGCGATGCCGGCTTTCTGGAGATCGAGACGCCGATCCTCACGAAACCGACTCCGGAAGGGGCACGGGACTACCTCGTGCCCAGCCGCGTGCACGCCGGGGAGTTCTACGCGCTTCCGCAGTCGCCGCAGATCTACAAGCAGCTGCTGATGGTGTCGGGCTTCGATCGCTACTTCCAGCTCGCCCGGTGCTTCCGCGACGAGGACCTCCGCGCCGATCGGCAGCCCGAGTTCACTCAGATCGACATCGAGGCGTCGTTCGTGGCGCAGGATGACGTGACGCGGCTGGCAGAGGGGCTCATTCGCGCGCTGTGGGAGGAGGGGCGCAGTCCGGTGCCGGCGGTCATCCCGCGGATGTCGTACGCCGATGCGATGGAGCGCTACGGCATCGACCGTCCCGATCTCCGGTACGGCCTGGAGATCGAGGATGTGAGCGACGTTTTTCGCGGCGTCGATCTCCCGTTCACGTCGGCGGCGCTCGAGGCCGGTGGTCGCGTGCGCGGCATTCGCGTGCCGGGCGGGGCCGCGCTCTCGCGCAAGCAGGTCGACGAGCTCGACGCGATCGCCAAAAGCGCCGGTGCCCGCGGGTTGCTGCGGGTGAAGCGTGTGAACGGCGCGCTGGAGGGTCCGGCGGCCAAGGTGCTGGACGAGGCGCGCGCCGCCCGGCTGAAGCTGGCTGAGGGCGAGCTCGGGCTCTATGCCGCGGGCGAGGATCGCGTCAGCAGCCCTGCGCTCGACAGAGTCCGCCAGGAGGTGGCGCAGCGCATGCACCTCGTGCCGGAAGACGTGAATGCCTTCGTGTGGATCACCGACTTCCCGATGTTCGAGCGCGACCCGGCGTCGGGCGCGCTCGGGGCGGTGCATCATCCCTTCACGGCGCCGCACCCCGACGACGTTCCCCTCCTGGCGACGGAGCCGTGGAGGGCGCGCGCCCAGGCGTACGACCTCGTGCTCAACGGCACGGAACTGGGCGGTGGGAGCATCCGCATCAGCGATCCCAGCGTGCAGTCGCGGATCTTCACGCTGCTGGGCGTCGACGAGGAGACGGCGCGGGCCCGCTTCGGGTTCCTGCTGGAGGGGCTGCGCGCCGGCGCGCCGCCGCACGGCGGGATCGCGTTCGGGTTCGACCGCATCACCATGCTGCTCGCCGGGGCGTCGTCGCTGCGCGACGTCATCGCCTTTCCGAAGACCACCGCCGCGCGCGCGCTGTTCGAGGGAGCGCCGTCGCGCGTGCCGTCCATGGACCTGAAGGCGTTGCACATCAACGTGGAGCCTGAGTGAGCGACGGTTCAATGACGCAGAAGGTGTCCACCGAGGGGGCGGACATGCTCACCCTGGCGGGCGTGAACGATGGCAACCTGGTGGAGCTCTCGCGGCTGTGCGGCGTGAAGGTCGCCCTCCGCGGCGATGCGATGTCGATCACCGGTCCGCAGGAGCTCGTGGAGCGCGCGACGGACATCGGTCGGCGGATGGTGGAGCGGGCTCGCCAGCGCATGGAACTGAGCCCGGACGACGTCCTGCGCCTGAGCGAGGACGACGGCTCGAACGGCGACGGGGCGGGCGCGGATGGCCGCATCGCGCTGCCGGGGATGCGCAAGCTGATCCAGGCCAAGACCAGCGGACAGGCCGAATACCTCGCCAAGATCGCCGAGCACGACATCGTCGTCGGCATCGGTCCGGCAGGCACGGGCAAGACATATCTCGCCGTGGCTGCCGCGGTGGATGCGCTCACGCGCAAGAAGGTGCGGCGCATCATCCTCGCGCGTCCCGCCGTCGAGGCGGGGGAGAGCCTCGGCTTCCTCCCCGGCGACATGCAGGCCAAGGTCGACCCCTACCTGCGTCCGCTGTACGACGCGCTGGACGAGATGATGCCGGCCGAGCGGATCCAGAAGGCACTGGAGACGCGGGTGATCGAGATCGCGCCGCTGGCGTTCATGCGCGGCCGCACCCTCGGCGACGCGTTCGTCATTCTGGACGAGGCGCAGAACGCGACGGCGCTCCAGATGAAGATGTTCCTCACCCGCCTCGGCGTGAACTCCCAGATCGTGATCACGGGCGACAAGACCCAGATCGACCTGCCGAAGCGAGAGGAGTCGGGGCTGATGCAGGTCGAGCGGATCCTGCCGGGCATCGACGGCATCGCCTTCCACTATTTCACCGACGTCGACGTCGTACGCCATCGTCTGGTGCGGGACATCATCAAGGCGTACGCCGCGGACGGAGACTGAGCGTCGTGAACCTGCGCGAGCAGCTGGAGCGGACAACGGGCAGCATGGTGGCGGCCGGACGTGACGTCGTCACGCCGTCGCCGTCGCGCGTGCTCGCGCGGTTCGCCGTTGCCGCCGCGCTTGCCGTGCTCGTCACCTTCGCGCTCGGCACGAGCGGACGGGCGCGGGGCGTGCCGATGCTCGCCGGGGCGATCGCGATGAACCTGCTGCTCGTCGGCGGCATGGCCGTCGCGCTGCGCCAGCTTCGTCCGGCGGAATTCGAGAACGGCAGATCGATCGCGTTGCTCGCCCTGCTCGCCGCGATCGCGATCGGCGCGTCCGCCGCCGCGGCGCAGCTGGTGCCGAACGCGCCCGAGCTCGTCCCCATCGCGTTCGTCGCCATCGTCGTCAGCGCCCTGTTCGACCGGCGGCTGGGGCTGCTCGTGGCGATCTTCCTCGCGGCGCTGATCGGGGTCCAGCCGGCATACCGCTCGGCGCCCTCGCTCACGGTGCTGCTCGTCGGCGGCGCCGCGGCGGCGCTCGTGGTGCGCCCGGTGGGCCGTCGCGATCAATCGTATCTGTGGATGCTCGTCACGGCTGTCGCCACCTCGCTCGCGCTCGTGGCGACGGGATTCGCCGAAGGAAACGACCGTGCGGAGATCCTGTCGTCGCTCGTGCGCGGCGTGAGCACCGTCGTCGCGAGCGTGATCGCCGCGGTGCTCGCGCTCCCGTACGCCGAGCGCTGGACGGGACGCGAAACGCATCTCACCCTGCTCGAGTGGGGCGACCTGAACCGGCCGCTGCTCCAACGTCTGAGCCTCGAGGCACCGGGGACCTACGCGCACACCATCGCGATCGCCAACCTGGCGGAGGCGGCATGCCGCGCGATCGGCGCGAATGCCGTGCTCGCGCGGGTCGGCGCGTACTATCACGACATCGGCAAGCTCGCCAAGCCGCAGTACTTCGTGGAGAACCAGCCGCGCGGCCGCAACCTGCACGACAAGCTCAAGCCGCAGACCAGCGCGTCGATCATCCGGAACCACGTGCTCCAGGGGCTGGAGCTGGCCGACGCCGAACGGATGCCGCGCTCCATCCGCGCCTTCATCACGGAGCATCACGGCACCGGCACCATCTCGTTCTTCCTCGAGAAGGCGCGCGAGCGCGAGGGCACCGTGCCCAACGCGGGCGAGTTCAGCTACCCCGGTCCGGTGCCGCAGAGTGTGGAAACGGCGGTGGTCATGCTCGCCGACGGGGCCGAAGCGGCGACGCGCGCCCTCGCCGATCCCACGCCTGAGCGCATTCGCGAGGTGATCGACTTCGTCGTGAAGCAGCGGCTGGAGCAGGGGCAGCTGCGCGACGCGCCGATCACGCTGCGGCAGCTCATGGTGGTGAAGCAGCAGTTCGCTCGCGTGCTGGGGGGGATGTATCACGCGCGCATCGACTATCCGACGCCGCCGATGGGCGTCGAGGCGATCGGCCGGTGACGCGCCTCGTCGACGTGACGACGCAGGACGTGCGCATCGCCGTGGCGCGCGCGCGCGTGGCGCGTGTGGCCGAGCGTGTCCTGTGGGCCGAAGGGGTGCGCCACGCGATGCTGTCGATCGCGTTCGTCACCGATCGCCAGATCGCGGCGCTCAACTGGCGGCATCTGCGACATCGCGGTCCCACGGACGTGATCTCCTTCGGCTTCGCCCCCGGGGAGAAGCGGGGACCGGTGGTCGGCGACATCTACATCGCGCCCGGCGTCGCACGGCGCAACGCGCGAGAGCACGGCCGCGGTGTGCGGGAGGAGACGCTGCGCCTGGTCATCCACGGCGTCCTGCACGTGCTCGGGCACGACCATCCCGCGGACGAGTCGCGCTACGCGTCACCGATGTGGCGCCGCCAGGAGCGACTCCTGCGATCGGCGTTGGCGGCGGCATGAACGGAGGCTCCCTGCTGATCGCGGCCGCCTCCGTGCTGCTGGCGGCGCTGGCGGCCGGCGCGGATGGCGCACTCCTCGGGGGCGACCCCGAGCCCGAACCATCGCCACCGGTCGTCGGCGTGCTGCGGCGGCGCGAGCGGGCGCATCGCGCGCTCGCGCTGGCGCGCGTGCTCGCGCACCTGGTCGCCGGCGCCGCCTTCGCCCATGGCCTGGGCATCCATCGCGGCAGCGGCCTGCGTGGCATCGCGACGGCGTTCGCGGCGGCGTTGCTCGTCGTGATCGTCGTCGAGGGGATCAGTCGCTCGCTCGGCTTCGCCACGGCGCCCCGGCTGGCCGTCGCCTTTTCGCCGCTCATCCGCGCGCTCGACCTGATCCTCTCACCCGTGCTGCGCGCCGGCGTCGCGCTCGATGCCCTGTTCGAGCGCATCATGCCCGCGCCGTCGCTGGAAGAGCGCGCGGAGCAGCGAGAGGAGGCGACCGAGCAGTTCCGGCAGGTCGTCGCCGCGGAGGCCGACGTCTCCCGCGACGAGGAAGCGCTCCTGCACGGCGTCTTCTCCCTCGGCGATACCGCGGTGCGCGAAGTCATGGTGCCGCGCGTGGACATCGTCGGCATCGAGCACACGACCCACTGGAGCGAGGTCGTGGACCGGGTGCGGAGCTCCGAGCATGCCCGTTTCCCGGTCTACGACAGTACGCTCGACAACATCCAGGGGATCCTGTACGCGAAGGACCTGCTACCGTTCGTGATCGACGACGACGAGCCGATGAACGGATGGCAGTCCCTCGTGCGGCCGGCGACGTTCATCCCCACCTCCAAGGCGATCGACGTCCAGCTCCGGGACTTCAAGGCCGCCCGCACGCACATCGCCATCGTGAGCGACGAGTTCGGCGGGACGGCGGGCCTCGTCACGATCGAGGACGTGCTCGAGGAGATCGTCGGCGAGATCCATGACGAGTACGACGACGAGGAGCCGGAGATCGAGCAGGAGGACAACAAGCGCTTCTGGGTCTCCGGCCGCCTCGGCCTCGACGAGCTGTCCGAGCTGCTCGGTCAGGACTTCGTCCGCGACGACATCACCACGGTCGGTGGCCTGGTGTACGAGATCTTCGGTCACGTACCACGTCCCGGCGAGGCCGTGAAGATCGGCTCGTACAAGATGGTCGTGGAGCGCGTGCGTCGCCGCCGTATCGAGCGTGTGTACTTCGAGCGAGTTCTGACCCCCGCACAGTCGGCGGCCATATGACGTCGCAGACGGTACTGCTCGGGCTCGCGCTGCTACTGGTCGCGCTGCTGACCGCCGGCGGAATGGCGATGCGCTCGGTGAGCCGCATCTGGCTGCGCCACTGGGTGGAGCAGCAGCTTCGCGGCGCGCGGGCGGCGCTCGTGTACCTCGAACGGCCGCAGCGCCTGATCATCGCGTCGAGCGCCACCGTGGCGCTCATCCTCGTGCTCAGCGGCGAGCTGCTCGCGATCGACCATGCGGACGACCCCTGGCGCATGGCGCGCGCGCTTGGCGAGTTCGCCGTGCTCGTCATCGTGGTGGGCCAGCTTCTGCCGCGCGCGCTGGCGCGTCGCTTCGCGCCCGCCGTGGCGTCCGCCCTCTCTCCGCTGCTCGAGGCAGCGGCCGTGATCGCCGCGCCGGTGGTCGCAGCCGGGCGGCTGGCGAGCCGGCCGTTCGAGCGGCAGACCCCGGCCGAACGCGATGCCGAGCGCGACACGATCCAGGACCTGCTGCGCGAAGGGGAGCTCGAAGGAGTGGGCGAGCCGGAGGAGATGGAGATCATCACCGGCGTGATGGCGTTCGGCGAGAAGACCGTTCGCGACGTGATGATTCCGCGCGAGGACATCTTCGCGATCAGCATCGCCGCGTTGCCCCGCGAGATCGCCGAGGAGTTCGCGACCTCGGAGTTCAGCCGCGCGCCGGTCTACGAGGGAACGATCGATGCCGTGATCGGCATGATGCACGCGTTCGACGTCCTGAAGCTGCGTGGCGAGGGCGCGCCCGAGGTGCGGCCCGTCGCCGTCGCGTTCGATACCACCCAGTGCAGCGAGCTGCTCTTCCGCATGCTCCGCCAGAGCCGGCACCTCGCCATCGTACGCGATGCGGACGGCCGCACGACCGGCCTCGTGACGCTCGAGGATCTGCTCGAGGAGCTCGTCGGCGACATCCGCGACGAGCACGACGAGCCCGCGCCGCGTCCCGCCTCCTGACCGCCCTCATGCACGACCGTCTCCTCGCCGACTTCGCCGCGGGCCGGAAAGCCGCCCTGGCGCGCGCCATCAGCATCGTCGAGAACCATCGCCCGGGATTCGAGGAGCTGCTCGCCACCTGGCATCCCCGGCTCGGCCGTGCACGGCGCATCGGCGTCACCGGCCCGCCCGGGGCGGGGAAGAGCACGCTCACGACCGCGCTCACGAGGGCGTATCGGGCACGCGGGCTCACCGTCGGCATCATCGCGGTCGATCCGACGTCGCCGTTCACAGGCGGCGCCCTGCTCGGCGACCGCATCCGGATGGAGGACGTGGCGCTCGATCCCGGCGTCTACATCCGGTCGCTCGCCACGCGCGGCTCGCTCGGCGGACTCTCGGCGGCGACGCGTGAGACATGCGACGTGCTCGACGCCTTCGGCATGGACCGGATCCTCATCGAGACCGTCGGCGTCGGCCAGAGTGAGCTCGACGTCGCCCGCACGGCTGACACGAGCCTCGTCGTCCTCGTGCCGGAGAGCGGTGATTCCATTCAGACGCTGAAGGCGGGGGTGATGGAGATCGCCGACGTGTTCACCGTGAACAAGGCGGACCGGCCCGGCGCCGATCGCTTGCGCAACGAGATCGAGATCATGCTCGGCATGCGCAGCGGCGCGACGATGCGCAATGTGCCGGCGCATCACGGCGTGGATCTGTCGCGCAACAACCTGCTGAAGCAGGTGCGCGAGGCGGCCCGCAACGACGCTCCCGACTCGGGCTGGACGCCGCCGGTGCTGAGCACCGTGGCGGCGAAAGAGCAGGGGATCGCCGAGCTAGTGGAGGCGCTGGACCGGCACTTCGGCTATCTTGAACGGAGCGGTACGCTGCGCGAACGCCGGCGCTCACGGTTGCGGGAACGCGTGGTGGAGGTGGTGGAGGACAAGACGCGGCGCCGGCTCTGGGGCGACGAAGCGACCAACGCCTGGCTGGAGGACCGCCTGCCGGCGCTCGAGGCGGGCCAGGCGACACCGTTCGGGATCGCGGACGCGTTGCTGGAGCGCAGCGCCGACCTTCTGACGCGGACGACGACATGACATCGATGCGAGCGCTGTCGGGCCAGCCCGACGGCATACAGGCAACGCCTGAGGCACTGGAGCTCGAACGGCTGCGCGCCGAGGTGGCCGAGTGGCGGCGCCTGTACGACAAGGGTGCGAAGCGCGAGATCGGCTTCACCAACTCGGCGAAGGAAGTCGAGCCGCTGTACACGGCGCTCGACGTCTCCCCGACGACGGCCGAGGACCTCGGGGTGCCGGGGA
>Ga0193699_10000448_pt1 | contig 18090 bp, 14 predicted proteins | sample L3c2metaG_FD_160095 | JGI IMG/M metagenome (GOLD analysis project Ga0193699, IMG submission 160095) | Soil microbial communities from a riparian zone of the East river system, Colorado, United States - L3c2 | ecosystem: Environmental > Terrestrial > Soil > Riparian zone | place: USA: East...
GTTCTGCGCTTTCATCGCCCGTCAGGTCGCGGGGGTTCACCGCCGCGGCGTCCAGATCGGGATCGTCGTCGGCGGCGGCAACATCTTCCGCGGGCTCGCCGCGGCCGCCAGCGGCATGGACCGGGCGACCGGCGACTACATCGGGATGCTGGCGACCGTCATGAACGGGCTCGCCCTCCAGGACGCGCTCGAACGGGTCGGGATCACGACGCGGGTCATGAGCGCGATCGCCATGAGCGAGGTCGCCGAGCCGTACATCCGGCGCCGGGCGGTCCGCCACCTCGAGAAGGGTCGCGTCGCGATCTTCGTCGCCGGCACCGGCAATCCCTACTTCACGACCGACACCGCCGCCGCGCTCCGCGCCGTCGAGATCGGCGCCGAGGTGCTGCTGAAGGCGACCAAGGTCGACGGCGTCTACGATGCCGATCCCATGACGCACCCGAACGCTCGGCGCTACGCTCAGCTCGAATACGCCGACCTGCTCCGGGACCAGCTCAAGGTCCTCGACGCGGCGGCCGTCTCGCTGTGCATGGAGAACGACCTGCCGATCGTGGTGTTCGATCTCAACAAGCCGGACAACATCACCCGGGTTGCCGTCGGTGAGCCCGTCGGGACCCTGATCTCGGGCGCCGCGGGCGTCCCCGGAGGTGCCCGCGCATGAGCAGCGAGACCCTGTCGTCGGCCGATCACAAGATGGCTCGCGCCGTCGAGGCGATGGAGCGCGACTTCCAGGGCGTCCGGACCGGCCGGGCGTCGACGGCGCTGGTCGATCGGCTCGTTGTCGACTACTACGGGACCCAGACGCCGCTCAACCAGCTTGCCGGCATCAGCGTTCCCGAGGCCCACCAGATCGTGATCCAGCCGTGGGATCGGGCCGTCCTCGGGGCGATCGAGAAGGCAATCCAGAAGAGCGACATCGGGCTGGTCCCCAACGTCGATGGCACGGTCGTCCGGTTGAACATCCCGCCGCTCACCGAAGAGCGTCGCAAGGACCTCGTTCGGGTCGTCCACAAGCGGATGGAGGAGGCCAGGGTCGAGATCCGAGGCATCCGCCGCGACGCGGCCGACGAGCTCAAGAAGGAAGAGCGCGACGGCGATGTCGGGACCGACGAGGCCCACCGCCAGCTCGATACCCTCCAGAAGACGACTGACCGGTTCATTTCCGAGGTCGACCGCCTCGGCGGCGTGAAGGAACAGGAGGTCCTCGAGGTCTAGTGGCCCGCACACCGATCGCCCGCCCGACCGACGCGCCGCCAACGGCCCACCGCAGCGGGCCCGACAGCGAGTCGGCGGTGAGCGTCACGATGGCCACCGGACCAGGCGAAGAGGCCGTCGCCCCGACGGAGCTTCCCCGCCACGTCGCGATCATCATGGATGGCAACCGGCGCTGGGCGCGGCTCCACGATCGGGCGGAGATCGAGGGGCACGCGGCCGGTGTCGAGGCGATCCGGAACCTCCTCCGCCACGCCGTTCGGCGCGGTGTCCCCGTCCTGACGCTGTACGCGTTCAGCCGCGAGAACTGGGCCCGCTCGGATGACGAGGTCGCCGGTCTGTTCGGGCTCCTCGAGCAGGCGATCCGCAGCGAGACCGCTGAGCTTCGCGCCCAGGGTGTCCGGATCCGATTGCTCGGACGGCTCGACGAGCTGCCGGAGGCCACTCGCACGTCCATTGACGCCGCCCTCGCCGAGACCGCCGGCGGCGATCGGCTACTGCTCAACGTCGCGTTCAACTACGCCGGCCGGACGGAGCTCGTGGACGCGTTCCGCCGCCTCGTGGCGACGGGTGTCCAGGCCGAGTCCATTGACGAGACGACGATCGCCGAATCCCTCTACACCGCCGGCCTGCCCGAACCGGATCTCGTGATTCGGACCGGTGGTGAGCAGCGCCTCTCGAACTTCCTCATCTGGCAGAGCGCCTATGCCGAGTTCTACTCGACGGAGGTCCTCTGGCCGGATTTCGGGGCAGAGGCGTTCGACGCCGCCCTGCTCGAGTTCGCCAGGCGGACCCGGCGGTTCGGACGCTGACGGCCTCGTCGGGCGAGGTCGGCGACCGGTCGATGCTCCGCCAGCGCGCAATCAGCGCGGCGGTCCTCGTGCCGCCGCTCATCGCGATCCTCCTGCTCGGCGGGCCATGGATCGTCGTCGCCGTCGTCGCGGCCACGGGACTGGCGGCGATCGAGGTCTTCGCGCTCCTGCGCGGGGCCGGCTACCCGTCGATACCGGCACTCGGCCTGGTGCTGGCGGTGGGGCTCGTGCTCGATGGCGCCACGCCGAGTGTCCTCGAGGGCAGCGGCGTGATGCTGGTCGCCATCGGGGCGATCCTGGCCGCAGTCGGGGCCTTCACCCGCTCGGACCCGCGCGAGGGCCTGCCGACCTGGTTCACGACCATCTTCGGAGCGCTCTACGTGTCGCTCCTCGGGTTCGTCGTCCGACTGGGAGACGCGGGTCCGGAGCTGCCGTCCGGCGCGCCGCTCGCCGCCCTTGGCGCCGAGCGCGGCTGGATCCTTCTTCTCGTGCTCGGCGTGTGGGCATACGACACGGGCGCCTACCTCGTCGGCAAGCGCTTCGGCAAGGCACGATTCCTCACCCACATCTCCCCGTCGAAGACGTATGCCGGGTTGATCGGCGGCCTCGTCGCCTGCACCGCGGTCGTCACCGCGATAGCCGTCGGTCTCGGCCAGCCGATCGGGGGCGGCCTCCTGCTGGGACCGCTGCTCGGCCTCTCCGCCCAGGCAGGCGACCTCGCCGAGTCGATGCTCAAGCGGGCCGCCGGCGCCAAGGATTCCGGGACGCTGATCCCGGGCCACGGCGGCATCCTCGATCGGGTCGATTCGTTCCTGTTCGCCGCTCCCGTCGTGACCCTGTATGTCCTCGCCGCCGTCCACTGAGATCGACCGCCCGCTCGGGGTCGCTGTCCTCGGGTCGACGGGCTCGATCGGCCGGCAGGCAATCGACGTGCTCGAAGGACTGCCCGACCGTTTCCGCGTCGTGGCCCTCGCCACGGGGAGAAATGCCACCGAGCTCGGCGCGCAGGCGGCTCGCCTCCGGCCGGCCGTCGTCGCCCTCGGCGAGGAAGCGAGCGGCGCCAGGCTCCACCTGCCATTCGGGACCGGGCGCATCACGGGATCGGACGCGCTGACGGAACTGGCGACCCGGGCCGACGTCGATCTCGTCGTCGTCGCGACCGGTGGGATCGTCAGTCTCGGGCCTGTCGTTGCGGCCCTGGCCGCCGGCAAGGTCGTCGCCACGGCCAACAAGGAGACGCTCGTCGCCGCGGGACACCTCGTCATGCCGCTCGCCCGCGATCTCGCCGCTCGCGTCGCCGTCGACCGGCCCGGCGACCCGTTCGCAAGCCCGCTCGCCTGGCTTCGCCCGATCGATTCGGAGCACTCGGCGATCTGGCAGTGCCTCGTCGGCGAGTCGCTGTCGGCGGTCGCCGCACTCATCCTCACCGCCTCGGGCGGACCGTTCCTCGACGGCCCGGCGGATCTCGCCGAGGTGACCCGCGAGGAAGCCCTGCGACACCCGACGTGGTCGATGGGCGCCAAGATCACGATCGACTCGGCGACCCTCGCAAACAAGGGCCTGGAGGTCATCGAGGCCCACTGGCTGTACGATGTCGACTACGACGCGATCGAGGTGGTGATCCACCCGCAGAGCGTCATCCACTCCGCCGTCCGCTTCGTTGACGGCTCCCTGAAGGCCCAGCTGGGCACCCCGGATATGCGACTTCCAATTCAGTACGCGCTCACCCATCCAGACCGCCGCCCCTCGCCGGCGGCTGCCGTCGACCTCGTCGCGGCCGGGCGGCTCGACTTCCGGGCGCCCGACGAGACCCGGTTTCCGGCACTCCGGATCGCCCGCGACGCCGGCCTGATCGGCTCTCGAGCGACGGCGACCCTGATCGCCGCCGACGAGGTCGCGGTGTCGCGATTCCTTGCCGGCACACTGCCTTTCAGCGGAATTCCGGCGCTGCTCGAAGCCGCGGTCACGCGCTTCGGGGAGAACGGCAACCAGGCGCCTGATCTCGCGACCCTCGTCGCGCTCGACGCCGAGGTCAGGGCTTTCGCAGCTGGGTCGCCCGGAGCGGGTTCGTGACGGGTCCGCTCGGTGTGGTCGTCACGATCGTCCTGTTCCTGGTGGTGCTGGGTTCGCTGGTGCTCGTCCACGAGCTCGGCCATTTCGTGATGGCTCGTCTGGCCGGTGTCCGAGTCCTCGAATTCGGGATCGGCTTCCCGCCGCGGGCGAAGATCCTGCGGGCAAAGGGCGAAACGCTGTACACGCTCAACTGGCTGCCGATCGGCGGCTTTGTGAAGCTCGAGGGCGAGGACGGCGACGACACCAACGATCCTCGCTCGTTCGTTCGGGCGCGGCTCCCCGTCAAGCTCATCATCCTCGTCGCCGGCGTGGCGATGAATTTGATCGTGTCCCTCGTCATCTTCACTGCGATCGCCTGGCTCGCGACGCCGGTGGTCGGGGTCAGGATTCCCATCGTCGAGGACGGCTCGCCCGCCGCCGTCGCGGGTCTGCAACCGGGTGATGCGATCGTGTCGGTCGATGGGGTCCGGCACGACGTCCTCTCGTTGTCGGAAGGCACGATCCTCGATGACCTGCGGGCCCATCTTGGACAGACCGTAACGCTCCAGATCGTTCACGCGGACGGCTCAAGAGCCGATGTACCCGTCACCCTGAGGACGGCCGCGGAGACGGCGGATCCCGATGGTGATGGCCCACTACCCGGCAAGGGCGCACTCGGGATTCGGAGCGCAGACCAGAAGTCGGGGTTCCCGCCGTTCTTCTCTGGCGACTACAACCAGCACGACCTGCCGACCGCCGTTTCGCTGGGAACGCGCGAGACGACGCGCTGGTTCGGGGTGATCCTGGGTGGTCTCGGCGACCTCGCGAGGCAGGTGGCGAGCAATCCGACAGCGGCCCCTCCGGTCGCCGGGCCGATCGGGATCGCAACTCAGATCTCCGACATCTTCTTCGGCGCCGGTCTCGTGATGACGATCTATGTCGCGGGCATCCTGTCGGCGAACCTGGCCCTTGTAAATGCTCTCCCGTTCCCACCGCTCGATGGCGGGCGCATGTTCATGATCGTCCTCAAGGCGGTGTTCGGCAGGCGGATCACCCTTCGGGCCGAGCGGACGACCTATGCGATCGGTTTCATCGTGTTGTTCGGATTCCTGATCTGGGTGACCGGGTTCGACATCGCCCGGATCATCACGGGCGGGTCGTGAGCGGTTCCCGCCGTCTTCGTCCGGCCCGCCGCGGCTACGCGCGGAGCCAGCGGTGACCTCGGCCGACGCCCTTCGGCCCCGTCGAAGGCCGACCGTCAGCGTCGATGTTGGCGGCGTGCTCGTCGGCAGCGCCCATCCGATCGTCGTCCAGTCGATGACGAACACGGACACGGCCGATCCGGATTCGACGGCGATCCAGGTCGCCCGACTGGCCCACGCGGGTTCGCAGCTCGTGCGGATCACGGTCAATACCGACGAGGCGGCGGCGGCCGTCCCGGAGATCATGCGCAAGCTCCGCGACCTCGGGGTCGAGGTCCCCGTGATCGGCGACTTCCACTACAACGGCCACAAGCTCCTGGTTGACTACCCGGAGATGGCCCGCTCGCTCGCCAAGTACCGGATCAATCCTGGCAACGTCGGGGCCAAGCGGCACGACGAGCATTTCGCGACGATCGTCCGTGTCGCGATCGAGAACGACAAGCCCGTCCGGATCGGGGTCAACTGGGGCTCGCTCGACCAGCAGCTCCTGACCGAGCTCATGGACGTGAACGCCCGCGCCGTCGAACCGCGCGACGCGCGCGACGTGATGATCGAGGCGATGATCGAGTCCGCGATGCGATCCGCCGAACTGGCCGAGCAGACCGGGCTCGGCCACGATCGGATCATCATCAGCGCCAAGGTCTCGCAGGTCCGCGATCTCGTCGACGTCTACCGTCTGCTCGCCGCGCGGTCGGATTATCCGCTGCACCTCGGCCTGACCGAGGCGGGGATGGGCTCGAAGGGGATCATCAGCTCCGCGGCGGGCCTCGCGATCCTCCTCGACGAGGGGATCGGCGACACGATCAGGGTCTCGCTCACGCCGGCGCCCGGCGGCGACCGGACGGAGGAGGTCGAGGTCGCTCAGCAGGTCCTCCAGTCGCTGGGGCTCCGATCCTTCATCCCCCAGGTGTCCGCCTGCCCGGGCTGCGGCCGGACGACCTCGACGTTCTTCCAGGAGATGGCCCAGCAGATCGAGGGCCATCTCAAGGCGCGCATGCCGGAGTGGAAGGAGATCCACCCGGGCGTCGAGGAGATGCGGGTTGCCGTGATGGGCTGCGTGGTCAACGGTCCCGGCGAATCGAAGCACGCCGATATCGGCATCTCGCTGCCGGGGACGTTCGAGGAGCCGGTCGCACCGGTCTTCATCGACGGCAAGCTCGACCGGACGCTACGCGGCGACGGCCTGGTCGACGAGTTCATCGGGATCCTCGAGGACTATGTCGCCCGGCGCTATCCCACGACGGAGACATACCGGCGGCCCGAGCCGGTCCCCGCGCCTACTTCTTGACGCCGCACCCGCGTCCCAGCAACCTCCGCCAGGAATGATCGATGACCCGCCGGTAGCGTCTCGCGACCGCGTTCGCGGCGTGGCCAATCCCTTCGAGGGGTTCGTGCACGATGTCGATGTCACGCGCCTGGATCGTCGAGCTGGTCGAGTCGCGATCCCTCTTCTCGCCCTGACGGTTGCCGGTGTTGCGGTGACGGCCGGCTGGTCCGCGGCCGGCGCGCTCATCGCCGCGATCGTCGTCGGCCTTGCCCTCGCGATCACCTATTTCGAGCGGGAGAGGTGGCGTGCCCAGGACGTCATGATCTGGTTCAACATCGGTCGCATCCGCCGCTGGGTCAAGGACACCGGCAGCATGGCGCCGGTCGGCGATCCGGCGAGGGCGGAGGTCTGGTTGGGTGCCCACCAGGCCGGCACGGTTCCCCAACAATATCGAGCGATGGCCGCGCTTCAAACCGGCGACCCGTTCCGCTCGCAGCGCGAGATCGATGCGATGCCCGATGCGACACCAGGCGATCGCGCGCTGAAGCTCTGGGTGACCGAACGCCATCGATGGATGCGGTCAGGCGTCGCGAAGACCGACGAATTGCGCGCCGTCCTCGATCAACTTCCGGAGTCGGACGACAAGGCGATGATCCAGGAGTGGTTCTCGCAGGTCGATGCGGCAGATCGATGGGTGCGGCGGGAACCTTCATGGCTCGAACCGCTGCTGGCCGAGTGGTCGCGGGCACGTCGATACAAGCTCGGAGTTCGGGGGACGGCCCGCTTGTGGTTCGGTCGCTTCTTCGTGTTACCGGCGTTCGTCGTGCTGTCCCTGGCATGGAGCGCGACGGGGATTTCACTTGGCATCGGTCGGGATCACGTTCCTCCGGAATACGCCCAGACGACGCTGTCGACGAGAGGCGACGTCCCGTCCACTGACTCAGGGGACGTCGGCCTGGCGCTGGTCAAGCTCGCGAAGGCCCTCCCGACTGCCGCTCGGTCGCTCCCGAACCAGCTGGACCACCTGGCGGTCGACGAGCTCCTGGCGGAGAGCCTGCCCACGGTGATCTGGGAGACGGGCGCCATCGACGTCGCGGGTCCGAGCGATGCACCCGGGCGGCGAGTCTGGTCGACCGAGGTCCTCCTTGGGACTTCCACATTCACGGGGACTCCTGCGATAGTCACGTTTGATCGGGCCGATGGACCGTCCTATCTCTACGTCGTCGATGCCGGGGTGGGGGAGGCGTTGCGATCGGCGCTCGGCCTTCCCGCGGGCCAGGGTCGCCGGGCATCTCGCCAGGTTTCAACCAGACCGGCGCCGGGCAACTTTCCTGCCAAAAGCTGCTCACAGCGACCTTGGGCGGGGTTAACGCCGCCTTTCCTGGTCCAGCGGTCGCATCAGACGCCCACTCGGCTCGGAATTAGCCGTGACAGGCTTACGGGACCTATCGGTTGTGTCATCGAGCCGATGTGACCGCGCCGAAGGCTCGCCACACGAGCTTTTGGCAGGAAACCAGCGCTGAACGTGCGGGGGACGGGTCGCCGAGCGGGCGCCACGTTTGAGCGTCCACCCCTCCGTGTGTATACTTCGGCCAACTGAACGGCCGCTCCGTGACGTGGGTGACCCCCACGTCTCTTTTTTCGGCCAAACATCGGACATCCAGTCGGAGGAGCATCGTGAGTCGAGACTTCGTCGGTGCCCTCCTTCAGCTCAACGCGGAGAAGCAGGTCTCCCGCGAGCAGCTGATCCACGCGGTGGAGGATGGCATCCAGTCAGCCTATCGCCGCGTCGCCGGCGACGAGGACATCCACGTCCGGATCGACGCCGAAACCGGCCAGATCCGCGTCTTCCGGGCGCGCATCGCCGTCGCCGAGGTCGAGGATCCGCTCGTCGAGTTCGATCTCGCCGAGGCTCGCGGCCACAAGCCCGATGCCGAGATCGGCGAGCTCGTCGAGACCGAGAAGCTCGATGGCGACGTCTTTGGCCGGATCGGTGCGCAGACAGCCAAGCAGATCGTGCTCCAGCGCATCCGCGAGGTCGAGCGCGACCAGGTGTTCGACCGCTTCGCGAGCCGCGAAGGCGAGATGATCACGGGCACCGTCAACCGGGTCGAGCCGCGAGCGATCATCCTCGACGTCGGCAACAACGTCGAGGCGATCCTGGCGACATCCGAGCAGTCGGCTGTCGAGCACTACCGGATCGGCCAGAACGTCAAGGCCTACGTCCTCGAGGTCCGCCGCTCGACCCGCGGCCCCCAGATCCTCGTCAGCCGGACGCACAAGGGCTTCCTCAAGCGCCTGTTCGAGCTGGAAGTTCCCGAGATCCACAGCGGCACGGTCGAGATCCGGGCGATCGCCCGCGAGGCCGGCAGTCGCTCGAAGGTCGCAGTCGCTTCTCGCCAGGAAGGCCTCGATCCGGTCGGTGCGACCGTCGGCCAGCGTGGCGCCCGCGTCCAGGCCGTCGTCGCCGAGCTGGGTGGCGAGAAGATCGACGTCATCCCGTGGAACGACGACCCCGGCGTGTTCGTGGCCAACGCCCTGAGCCCGGCCCAGGTCATCTCCGTCGACATCGACGAGGAGCACCGGATTGCGAGCGTGACGGTGCCCGAGCGGATGCTGTCACTGGCGATCGGGCGCGAAGGACAGAATGCGCGGCTCGCCGCGCGCCTGACGGGCTGGCGGATCGACATCCGAAGCGACGTCTCGGTTGCCGAGGCAAAGGCAGCCGCAGCCGAAGCCGCCCTGGCGCCGGCCATCGAGCCGAAGGCGACCGACACCGACAAGGCCGCGGCGACAGCGGGTTCGGCCGACGGCGTTGCCGAACCAGCCGCGGCGAGCGCGCCGAAGAAGACGCGCGCCATGAAGGCCGCCGCGACGACCGGCGGCGCGGCCGCCGAAGCCGCTACTGCCCCGAAGAAGCCACGGGCCACGAAGACGAAGGCAACCGCGGACGCGACGATCGCGGACGCCTCTGAGGCGTCGACAGCCGACGCCAAGCCCGCCGCCGCGAAGGCCGCCGCCGCCAAGCCCGCCGCGAAGCCGCGGGCCACGAAGAAGACCGCGACAACGGATGTCGGTGCCAGCGCCAACGGGTCCTCGGCACCAAAGGCCGCCGCCGAGCCAGCGACGAAGAAGCCGCGCGCGAAAAAGGCGACCGCGACTGCTGGGAGTGGTGACGGGGAGGCTTCGTCGTAAACCTCGGGCGGATGGCGTCGCGGAGCTCCGCCTCCAACCTCGGTGAGCAGGTGACTGCTCCACGGGGAGGTCGGCCACTTCGCCGCGTCCCGAGCCGATCGTGCGTGGCATGTCGGACGGTCCGGCCGAAGCGTGAGCTCGCCCGGGTCGTGCGGACACCGAGCGGCGAATTGATGATCGATGAAACCGGCCGCGTGGCCGGCAGGGGTGCCTATCTCTGCCGGGACGCCGCGTGCTGGACAACCGCTCTCGGGCGGGGCGCTCTCGGGCGCGCCCTCGAGGCACCGCTTCCACCGGAGCTGCGAGAGACGCTTCGGGCCGGAGCGGCGATGATGATTACAACGGACGAAGGAGGAGACGGTGGCACGAAGTAGGAGCGGCACGCGCGGAAGGCGCGGGCCGAGGAAGCCGCCGCGGCGTGATGGCAGCGGCGTACCGGGGCAGGTCCAGGTCGCTGACCCGCGCGAGCGTGGCGCGATTGAGCTGCCCGCAACGATCACGGTCAAGGAGCTCGCGGAGCTGCTGACGGTCAACCCGGCCGACGTCATCCGCGAGCTGATCAAGAGCGGGATCTTTGCCACGATCAACCAGCTGATCGACCGCGACACGGCATCGCTCGTGGCCGGCGAGCTCGGCTACGAGGTGGCCGAGGCCATCGCCCCGACGGCCGGCGCGGCCACCGACGGCGACGAGGAGAGCGCCCCCGCGGCGGCGACGAAGGAAGTCCTCTTCGAGGAGGACGACCCGGCTGACCTCCAGCCACGGGCACCGATCGTCACCGTCATGGGTCACGTCGACCACGGCAAGACGAGCCTGCTCGACGCCATCCGCACGACCGAGGTCGCGGCCGGCGAGCGCGGCGGCATCACCCAGCACATCGGCGCGAGCGAGGTCGAGCGCAACGGCAAGCGGGTCGTCTTCCTCGACACCCCGGGCCACGAGGCGTTCACGGCCATGCGGGCACGCGGTGCGAAGGTGACCGACATCGCGGTCGTCGTCGAGGCTGCGGACGACGGCGTCATGCCCCAGACACTCGAGGCCATCAGCCACGCGAAGGCGGCCAAGGTCCCGATCATCATCGCCCTCAACAAGATCGACAAGCCCGATTCGAATCCGGACCGGGTCAAGACCGAGCTGTCCGAGGCCGGTGTCATCGTCGAGGAGTACGGCGGCGACACGCCGCTCGTGCCCGTGTCGGCGCGGACCCGCGTCGGGCTCGACGAGCTGATCGACATGATCCAGCTCGTCGCGGATCTCCAGGAGCTGAAGGCAAACCCGAAGCGCCATGCTGTCGGGACGATCGTCGAGGCCCAGCTCGACAAGAACCGCGGCGCCATCGCGACCGTGATCGTCCAGACGGGCACCCTTCGAGTCGGCGATGTCATCGTCGTCGGCGAGACGTTCGGCAAGGTCCGGGCGCTCGAGAACGACGAGGGCAAGCGGGTCACGAAGGCGGGGCCATCGAGCGCCGTCGTCGTCCTCGGCCTGTCGGCCGTCCCCGAAGCGGGCGATATCCTCCGCGTCGTCGCCGACGAGAAGGAAGCCCGTGCGCTCGTCGAGACGCGTCGGGCCGCCAATGCCGCAAAGAGCGGTGAGGGCAGTGGCCGGGCGACCCTCGAGGATCTCTACAAGCAGATCCAGGCCGGTCAGGCCAAGGAGCTGCGGATCATCCTCAAGGCCGACGTCTCGGGCTCCCTGGGTGCGATCACCCACGCCCTCGACCAGCTCAACCAGGAAGAGATCCGGATCAACGTCCTCCACGAGGGCGCCGGTGACATCACCGACAACGACATCATGCTCGCCTCCGCGTCGGACGCGATCATCGTCGGCTTCAACACGAAGATCACCGAGACGGCCCGCCGGGCCGCCGAGTCCGAGGGCGTCGACGTCCGCCTGTACGACATCATCTACAAGCTCACGGACGACATCTCAGCGGCGCTCCAGGGGCTTCTCGAGCCGGAGATCGTCGAGGTCGTCGAGGGTCGGGCGGAAGTCCGCCAGATCTTCAAGGTCGGGAAGAGCACCGTCATCGCGGGTGCGTTCGTCACCGACGGTCGGATCATCCGATCCGGCGCTCGTGTCTGGCGCAACGGCAAGGTCGTCGCGACCGACCGGATCGAATCCCTGCGCCGCTTCCGTGACGACGTCCGCGAGGTCCAGCAGAACTACGAGTGCGGCATCGGTCTCGCCAACTACCACGACCTGGAAGAGGGCGACATCATCGAGTGCTTCAGCTCGCAGTCGGTCTCCAGGGTTCTGGCCAGCTGAGCGGCAGTGACAACGGTCGCGGCCCCGACCGTCCATGCGTGCGTTGACGCCTGCGGTGCTCGCTCAGGACCTTTCCTCGGGCCGATGGCTCGCGGAGCGTCGCCTCGGACCTCGGAGGGGGAGTCCGCTCGCTCCGCTCCTCGGCGTCGCCTTCGCCTGAACGGTCGGGACTCGCGAGACCAAATCGGAGTGGCATGACCGCCAGAACGGACAGGATCGACGAGCTGTTGCGGCAGGAGATCGGGGCGATCATCGCCCGGGAGATTTCCGATCCGCGGGTCGGGTTCGCCACGATCACATCTGTCGAGACGGCCCCGGATCTTCGCCACGCAAAGGTCTTCGTGAGCATCATCGGCCAGCCAACCGAGCGGAAGGAGGCCCTTCGGGCGCTCGGTCGGGCGATGCCGTTCGTCCGCCACGAGCTTGGCAAGCGGCTCCGGCTCCAGCGGATCCCGGAGTTCCATCTCGAGCTCGACGAGACCCTCGAGCGGGGGACGCGCGTCCTTCGGCTCCTTGACGAGATCGAAGCGGGCAACAACCCGGACGAGCTGCCGCCCGTGGGCGAATCGCTGCCGACACCGGTCAAGCGGCTGCCGCATCTCGGCGACGCGGAGCCGGTACCCGGTGAGGAGCCGGTGGTACCGCCGGGTCCCGGGGTCCGTCGCCGCCAGTTCCGGACGCCAAAGCATCGGCCGGTTCCGGGTCGACGGCCGCGGTGATCGACCTCCAGCCATGGCTCGGCGCCGTTCCTGAGGCGGTCGTCGAGCGGATCCGCTCGGCCCGCAACGTGCTGGCCGTCGGCCACGAGAACCCGGACGCCGACACGCTCGGATCGACCCTCGCCGTCTGCCGGCTCGTCGAGCACGCCGGGGGCCGTGCGACGGCCGTCTTCGCCGATCCGATCCCCCCGATCTACGACTTCGTCGCCGACGTGGGGCGGGCGCTGACGGATCCGGATCCTGAAGCCGTGTACGACCTCCTCGTCGTCTCCGATTGCGCCGGCCTCGATCGGATCGGTGCGGTGCGCGACCGGCATCGCGAGCTGTTCGAACGACTGCCCAGGGTCGTAATCGATCACCACGCGTCGAATGGCCCGGCGGGTCCGGCCGACTGGGTCGAACCGGCGTCCGCGGCGACGTGCGAGATGACCGCGTTGCTCGCCGTCCGGCTCGGCGTCCCGCTCACCGAAGGCGACGGTGCGCTGGCCGGTCAGTTGATGGCCGGGATCGTGATGGACACCGCGACCTTTGCCCATCCGAATTCGACACCGCGAACCCTCGCCGTCTCGGCAGCGCTGGTCGAGGCGGGCGCTCCGCTGTCGGATATTTCGCGGCGGCTCTACCGGACCAAGCCGGAGCCGCAGCTGCGCCTGTTCGGGCGGGCGCTCGAGCGGCTCGAGACCGACGCCGACGGGCGGATCATCCATACGAGCTTGTTCGACGCCGATCTGGAGGCCACGGGCGCCATCCCTGCCCACACCGAGGGCATCATCGACCTCCTCGCCCAGGCAGAAAGCGCCGACGTCGCGATCGTCTTCAAGGAAGCGGGTCCCGCGACCCGGATCAGCGTCAGGACGAAGCCGGGCGGGGTTGACGCGACCGTCCTGACCGGCGCCTTCGGTGGCGGTGGGCATGCACGGGCAGCCGGTGCGACGATCCAGGGCCCGGTCGACGTTGCCCGATCGGCGGTCCTCGCCGAGGCTCGCCGGCTCGTTGCTGCCATCCGGCGCTAGGCGCCAGCCCACCCATGGACGGCGTTCTCGTCATCGCCAAGCCGGCCGGACCGACGTCGCACGACGTCGTCGCCCTCGTCCGCCGCCTCGCGGCGACGAAACGGGTGGGGCATGGCGGCACGCTCGATCCATTCGCGAGCGGGGTGCTGCCGCTGTTCCTGGGGCGGGCAACGCGGCTGGTCGAATACCACCTGGGCGACCGGAAGGGTTACCGCGCGACGGTCTGTTTCGGGGCGTCGGCGACGACCGACGATCTGGAGGGTGAGCTCACGCCGACCGATGCGCCCGCACCGACGCGGGCAGGTGTCGAGGCGGCACTCCTGACCTTCCTGGGCCCGATCTCGCAGCGCCCGCCCGCATACAGTGCGATCAAGGTCGCCGGGCGGCGTGCCTACGCGATGGCGAGGGCAGGGGAGCATGTGGAGCTCGCGAGCCGCGACGTGACGATCCACAGCCTGGAACTCCTGGAGTGGGACGACTCAGACCCGGACCGGCCGATCGCCGTCGTCGACGTCGAGTGCTCCGCGGGAACCTACATCCGGGCTCTTGCCCGCGACCTGGGTGAGGCCGTCGGGGGAGCGGCCTACCTCGGTGCCCTCGTCCGGACGGCCAGCGGCCCGTTCCGGCTCGACGACGCGGTTTCGCTCGAGCGCGCTCGTGAGGCTGCCGGAGACGGCGCCGACGAGCTTGCGGCGCTCCTGCTGCCCGTCGATGCCGGGCTCGACGCGCTCCCCGAGCTCGTCGTCAGCGACGAAGAGGTCCAGGCGATCGCACGCGGCCAGTTCGTCCGGCCCAAGACCGTGGTCTCGACCGCCGGATCGACAGCCATCGCGGCGGCGGCAATCGACGGCCCGATCCGGATCCGCGATGGCGCCGGCCGCCTGGTCGCGATCGCGACGTTGACGGACGGCCGCCTCGCGCCCGACAAGGTCCTGATCGACAGCGCGGCCGCCACCCACGGTGCCTGAGGTGGCGGATGAGGCTGTCGCCATCGTTGCCGGTGTCGATCGGCTCGAGGCAGATCATGGGCCGATCTTCGCCGTTATCGGAGTCTTCGACGGCATCCATCTCGGGCATCAGTACCTGCTCCGGCACCTGGTGGCAGAGGCTCGCGAGCGCGGCGCCCGACCGGCCGTGATCACGTTCGACTCGCACCCCGATGAGGTGATCGTCGGTGCGGCCCCGCCGCTGCTGCTCGACCCCGTGGAACGGATCCGGCTCCTCGACGAGGCGGGTGTCGAGGTCATCGTCGTCCAGCATTTCGACGCGGCCCTCCGGATGACCGAGTACGACCAGTTCCTCCATCGGATCACCGCACGAACGCGGCTCGCGGGGCTGCTGATGACACCTGATGCGGCATTCGGTCATGACCGGAAGGGGACGGCGCAGGCAGTCGCCGCGCTGGGCGAACGTGATGGGTTCGACCTTGTCGTCGTCCCGCCGTTCGAGGTCGGCGGACGGTCCGTCCGGAGCTCGGATGTGCGCGCCGCCATCGCAGCCGGCGACCTCCGTCTCGCTGCCGAGCTGCTGGGCCGGCCGTACGCGATCGTCGCGACGACCGCCCGGAACGGGGCACTGCGTTGCGCGATGCCGGTCGCGCTCCCACCGACAGGCTCCTATCGGGTCGCGTTCAGGTGCGACGATGCCGCCGAAGCAAGCCCGGCAACCCTGGACGTGGGGGTCGGAGCCTCGCTGCGTGTTGAACCAGCGGGCTCGAAGACGGATGGCACGCGGATCCAGGTCGCGTTCCAGGACGGCTGAGCCCGACCGCGAGCGTTTGCTGCATCCGGTGGGCCCTGCTACCATCCGGCGGTCATAACAGAACAGATGGAAAAACAGTTTCGTGTTCGGAGGAGCGAGTGCCGCTAGCGCGGGAAGAGAAGCAGGAGATCATGACCGGGTATGCCACCAAGGAAGGTGACACCGGGTCGCCGGAGGTCCAGGTTGCGCTCCTGACGGAGCGGATCAAGGGGCTGACCGACCATCTCAGGAGCTTCCCAAAGGACAACCATTCCCGTCGCGGCCTCCTCAAGCTCGTTGGCCAGCGCCGTCGTCTTCTTGCCTATCTCATCAAGAAGGACAACACGCGCTACCGGACCGTCATCGGACGGCTGGGGCTTCGCCGCTAGGGTTCCGCGCCTTCGAACCTCGGGCATGACCCGGGGTTCTTTCGCGTCAGACGCTCTTCGGCCGCCGGCTCTCGCGCCGCAGGCTCGCTCTCTCCTTCACGATGAAGGAGGATCCCATTCCCGTGTCTCAGACTTTCGAGACAGAACTCGGTGGCCGCACGCTGACCATCGAGACCGGCAAGCTCGCACGCCTCGCCGGCGGCTCCGTCACCGTCCGATACGGCGACACCATGGTTCTCGGTACGGCCAACCGTTCCGAGCCCCGACCCGGCCTTGACTTCTTCCCGCTGACGGTCGACTTCGAGGAGCGGATGTACGCCGCGGGCAAGATCCCGGGCGGCTTCATCAAGCGCGAGGCGCGCCCGTCCGAGAACGCGATCCTGGCGGCACGCCAGACGGACCGGCCGATCCGCCCGCTCTTCCCCGAGGGCTACAAGGACGACGTCCAGCTCGTGATCACGGTCCTTTCGACGGACCAGGAGAACCTCCCTGACGTCGTCGGCACGATCGCCGCGTCGGCAGCCCTGACGATCAGCGAAATCCCGTTCAACGGCCCGATCGCCTCCGTGCGTGTCGGCCGGATCGACGGCGAGTTCGTCGTCAACCCGACCTTCACCCAGCTCAAGGACTCGGATCTCGACCTGATCGTCGCGGGCACCCGCGACGCGATCATGATGGTCGAGGCCGGCGCCAACCTCCAGCCCGAGGACGTCATGGCCGAGGCCATCCTGTTCGGGCACCGCTCCCTCCAGCCGGTCATCGACCTCCAGCTGGAGATCCAGAAGGCCGTCGGGAAGCCGAAGCGCCTCCCGTACATCGAGCCGTCCACCGCCTCGGTCGTCGATTTCGCGAGCGCGACCGATGCCAAGCGCGAGCTCGTCGTCATCGACACCGAGACGACCGGCACGGATCCCAAGATGGCGGATCTCGTCGAGATCGCCGCGGTCAAGATCAAGGGCACGAAGATCGTCGATCGCTGGTCGACGTTCGTGAACCCCGGCCGACCGATCATCGGCAACCAGATGCACGGCATCACGGACAAGGACGTCAAGGGCGCCCCAAGCCCGAAGGAGGCAGCCGACAAGCTGCTGGCCTTCGTCGGTGACGCCCTCGTCGTCGGCCACAACGTCGGGTTCGACCTCGGCTTCATCGAGGAGGCCAAGGGCGACGGGTTCCGCTTCAAGCCGGGCACCTACCTCGACACGCTGGTCATCGCTCGCGAGGGCTATCCCGGCGCCGAGTCGTACAAGCTCCCGGACCTCGCCCGGTTCTTCGGCGTCGACCTGACGCAGAGCCACCGAGCGCTTCCGGATGCCGAGGCCACCGCGAATCTGTTGCTCTGGTTCGCGAACGACCTTCCGGGTCGGATCTCGGCGCTGCGCGAGTCGATCGCGGACGCCGTTCGAGCCAATCGGACCGGTGGCGACACCACGAAGCTGCTCGAGGCCGCTCGACGCCAGGCGCGGGTCAGCAAGAACCTCTTCAGCTTCGTCCAGAAGAAGACTGTTCGCCGCGTCGTCCTCGACGAGGGCATCCGCATCGACGGCCGCGGCCTGACCGAAATCCGACCGATCACGGTCGAGGTCGGGCTCATCCCGCGGGCGCACGGCTCCGGCCTGTTCACCCGTGGTGAGACGCAGGCCCTGACGGTCGCGACGCTCGGTTCGTCATCGGACGTCCAGCGGATCGACACGATCAGCCCGGAGACCGAGAAGCGCTACCTCCACCACTACAACTTCCCGCCCTACAGCACCGGCGAGAACAAGATGATGCGCGGGCCCAGCCGGCGCGACATCGGCCACGGCCACCTCGCCGAGCGGGCCCTGGTCCCGGTCCTGCCGAGCCACGATGAGTTTCCGTACGTGATCCGTCTCGTCAGCGAGTGCGTGACCTCGAACGGCTCCACGTCGATGGCATCGACGTGCGGCTCGACGCTGGCGTTGATGGACGCCGGCGTGCCGATCAAGGCTCCCGTCGCCGGCGCGGCGATGGGCCTGATCAGCGAGCCGGACGGCCGCTTCGTCGTCCTTACCGACATCCTCGGCAAGGAAGACTCGATCGGCGACATGGACTTCAAGGTGACCGGTACCCGGGACGGCGTCACCGCCCTCCAGATGGACATCAAGGTCCAGGGCATCAGCGAGGCGATCATCCGCGATGGTCTCGCCCAGGCCCGGACGGCCCGCCTGTCGATTCTCGACAAGATGGCCGAGGTCCTGCC
>Ga0193699_10000449_pt1 | contig 18083 bp, 18 predicted proteins | sample L3c2metaG_FD_160095 | JGI IMG/M metagenome (GOLD analysis project Ga0193699, IMG submission 160095) | Soil microbial communities from a riparian zone of the East river system, Colorado, United States - L3c2 | ecosystem: Environmental > Terrestrial > Soil > Riparian zone | place: USA: East...
CCGGTTCGATGAGCGGGATGTGGAAACGGAGCCATGGTGGAACCATTGAGGCACCGCCAGACGAAAGGGGCGGCAACAGATATGTTCTACCTAACGCCACCGCGCCACATCTCGACTCTACCAAAAGCGACGATTGAGCAACGTCCGCGGTACTTCCGCTTTACCTCTGAAAGCCGACATTGATGGCAAGGTTCGGCATGTCCGAAAAGTGCCAGAAGCCGAAAAGAATCCGAGCACTTTGACCGTTCGAAAATTCCGGACTGCCCGTTATTCTGGCAATCCTGCTCTCCGCAGGCCATCAACCCACAGTGCGAGAACCTCATTCTATGTGTAAGGAAGGCGGCTTCTGATGCCGTGAAGGCAAAAATTTGGATCGAGTTCTCGGACTCGCCTCATGCGCCAGCCGCTCTCAAGATTTCCATGCATCGCATTTGCTGCGGCAGCGACAAGTGCAGCTATAAAGTTATTCGATTGTTCCAGCATCGCCGTCTTTGAAATGAAAGGATGCCGCGTCAAACCGCCCCGCTGCAAAATGCGCGCCCGCGATTGCGGTTAAAATTCCAGGCCGCTGCGGGTCAATGGGACTAAGACGAACGGCTCGTTCCAAGTGTTCGATTGAAATGTCGTGCTGACCAAGGAGGGATCTTATCCACCCACATAGATGGCTAAAGCACCCTGAGCAACGACTAGCCTGTAGCTGGCAGTCGGCGTATAAGTATCCCATGAGTTGGGATGCGAAAGACGTAGCACTGCTCAAAAAACTCTGGGCCGGTGGCCACAGTGCCGGCCAAATCGCAAGTCGGCTCGGCTACAGCCGCAACGCCGTGAGCGCCAAGTTGAAGCGCATGGGCCAGAAGCGCGGTCGCAAGCCGCCAACCGCCAGCCCCAAGATCGTGTCGGTGCCGAAGCGTAAGCCAGCGCTGCTGGCGGCCTGTGCCCGCCCGGTGGATAGGGTAGCGTCTACGCGCAAGCCGGTAGCGAGGCAGCCTAAGGCATTCACCAAGCGCCAACTTTACGCCATGCTGGCTGATGCGGTCAGGAATACGGGCTGACGCTAATTTAAGCGGACATCAAACAGGCCGCGGCACAATCGGCGAAATCCTCCGACAATTACGCCCACCGAATGCACCAACTATTTCCGAAACTCAGCCTATGCCCAATCCTAAAAGCATCATGCCCTAGCCTTCGTCCGGCTCCCGCACGACCGGCGGTTCATCGGCGCGGTCGTCTTCCTCTTCGTCCTCATCCTCTTCGTCTTCATCAGGATCTCGGGGCGGCATCGTGTTGCCCATGATCACGAACGGACTCCAGTCGAGCAATCTGGTGGAAAATTCCTCGGGGATGTGTGGGGTCATGCTGTTGCTCCTCGGGTGTGGACCCTAGGGGATTTTACCCCTCTGATCCGGTTACCGCATGCGGGTTGACGCCGCACCTTTTGCGGGGCACGCCATCGGTGGTCCGCCTGCGGCGGCTCATGTTCGTGATGCCGAGCTAAGAGGCGGGCATCTCGGTCACGTCGCCAAAGCCGATGACCTTCAACTCTAGTCGGAAGGGCGGGACTTCGTCTATGCGGCGCGGACGATATCTATCTTTGTCCCGCCGGTGAGCGGCGGTCCTATCGCCATACCATTGAAGAGGACGGCAAGACACTACGCCGCTATTGGACGAGGCGGATTTGGTAAGCCGTCATCGTCCATTTATTCCAGGTGGCACCGTTGGGGCGATTCGTCCTGCGATGCGGCATTACATGGCGACCTTGGTCGAACGTCATACGCGTCTTGTGATGCTGGCGAAGGACGGCCACGTAAGACCTTGGCATTCGAAACCCCAGCCGAGAGATTTAACGCCTGTGTTGCGTCGACCGGTTGAGCCGGCAGGGGAAGACCGGACGTAACCGGCAGACGGTCCAAACGGCGCTTTTGACCCTAATGCGACATGCCCCCGCTCACGGCTTGACGAACTTGAGCACGAATTCGTCCTTCGGTTGCGGCGGGTCCGGCGTATTCTTATCTCTGGGATCGTTCGGGTTGCGCAGGAAATTGCCTTCGTCGATCAGCTTGAATCCCGCCGCTTCGACTTCCTGCCGAAGAAACGCCTCTTCGATGCGATGCAAGGTACCGGATTCGGAGATACCGGTACCAGGCCGACCCGAATGATCAGCTATAACGTAGAGGCCTCCCGACTTGAGCGCGCCAAAGACTGCTTTGTTCATCGCCGCGCGGTCCACACCGAGGTGTCCGAGGTCGTGATAGTTGAACATCAAGGTCGCGAGATCGACGCCTTCTACCGCGAGCTCGGACGGAACGGGATCTTCGAACGGTCGGGAGAGCGCGACGATCGGGGCGGCCTGGACGCCATTGCTTCGGAGATTGTTTTCGCGTTCGGCGAGGGCAACCGGCGATGGTCGTGGCGCGCTTGCCGGCGCTGCTGGCGCCGCACTCGGACTAGTGGCTGGGTTGCTGTTGCCCTCGGGCGTCACCGGGGGTGTGGGTGCCCGGTCGGGATCGCGCGGCCGGCTCTGACCATAAACCTTGCCCAAGGGTCCGATCGCACGGGCTAACAATTCCGTGGTGTAGCCACCGCTCGCGCTGAGATCGACCGCGACGATACCGGGACGAATGCCGATGAAGCCCAGCATCTGCTCAGGCTTGCGGCGCTCATCATTGGCGCGATCTGCCGCAGTGCGATCGGAGCTCCTCACGATCTGGGCAATTTGCTCGGATGAAAGTGGCGGCCAACTCTGCTGCGCTGTCGCTGCTTGGGCGTTGAGAAACAGGCCCGCGCTGAAGCCGACTGCAACCAGGAGGCCCTTTGTTCCGCTTTTCATGGTTTTGCTCATTGCTCTCTGACCATTCCCATCTACAGGACCGGCGACGCGACGATCTTAGATGGTTTCCCTTCTCCGGCCAATGATAAGGGCACAATCTGGCGCAATCCAGGAGTCAGAGTTCGCTTCCTTGGCGAGAATATTTATGGCGTCTATTATGCTTTTGGTGACAGCGAAAGTATTTGCATTTCAGGTTGTGGCATGAAGCTGCCGATCCGGGATGCCCGCTCTTCCGCCGCTATCGGGGCTAAACCGGACATGACCCGGGCAGGCCAATCGGGTCGAGAATGACCCAGAGCGGAAGTGGACGGGCCGCCCGACTACTCATGAATTGCGCGCAGACGGCTCAGCGCCGGCGCCGCGACGTCAAGAAACGCACGAACCGCTCGCGGCATGTATCGCGTGGTCGGAACAACGAGATGAACGGGCCACGCCGGGGGCTCGAATTCGCCCAGTAGCCGTACCAGGGCCCCCGACGCGAAATCATCCGCCACTTGATAGGAAAGTGTCCGGCCGATTCCGCGTCCAGCTTTCACAGCAGCGAGCACAGCCTCTACTTCGGTGGCCATGAACCTCGGAGTGAGGCGCACAACTTTGCCACGTCCAGAAGTGCGAAAGCGCCATTCCATTGGAGAAGGCCGATGCGACTCGTAGACGATATCATGCTTAATCAAATCCCTTGGCGTGCGGGGACGGCCGCGCCGCGCGACATAGTCGGGACTTGCAAATAGCACCCAGCGCACTTGACCTACGTGACGCGCAACGAGCCCCGACTCGGTGAGCGGACCAATCCGAACTGCAATGTCGAGACCCTCTTCGACCAGGTCAAGATTACGATTGGTCAGCAACAGTTCGGCCCTGATGCGCGGATACGCATCGAGAAAACTCCACACGAGCGGAGCAATGTGCCAGCGGCCGAACAGGGACGGTGCAGTCACTCGCAAGACACCGTCTAGGGGCGCATCTTGCTCCTCTTTTCCTGTGCGAGTCGCCTGTTCGTAGTCTGCCAGCAGCTGTCTGCACAGATCCGTACGGGCCCAATTCGGGCATACGGCTCCCACCTTGGATGTCTAACGGCGAAGCGACTCTCTGGCCACGGATGAAGGATTCGCGGTTTCGGGAGCCAGTCGTCTGGCGCCTGCGCGATCACGCAAATGCGGCCCGACGACAGGATCCGGCGTAATCCGCCATTGCACGCCGAAGATTGCGTTAACCGTAAGGTGGCGCCCGACTGGATTGCAACTCAACAAGCTGAGATTGTGCTCGCGGGTGCCACATCGATTGCCAGTTCGATGAACAAGCGACTTCTCTTTCTCATATCGTGTGTTGCCTGTTTGGCCGCCTGGGTAGTGTACCGGCCCAGCTGGTTCGAAAAAACATTCGACGACCACCTTGCCAGATTCCCTTTGGCGGCTTTGATGGCATCGCGAGATCCGGGTCTCAGAGAGATTTTTCTTCGCCGGACCGAAGCGGCCTTCAATGGAGGCGGATGGGTGGCGGCCAACAAGGCCCTTCAGATGAGCCTGGCCACAGAGGTAGAAGTCTATGCCGACGACGAGCACATCAACGCGATAACCCGCGCTGAATCGGTGTTGCTGCGCGATCTCGAAAACAAGCCGCTGGCCTGCAGGGCATTTCTGTTCGCGGGTGGAATGGCCGATAACCTCTTGCAGGCGCAGCCAGACGACACGCTGGTGTGGTCGGCGCACCGCGCGGCCATGGAAAACGGCTTCGAAAGAAGAATGAACGGGATCAGATGGACACAACCGGGTGACCAGGAAACCATCGATGTGATGCGTTATCTGAGCCAGGGACCGGTCGCCGCGCTGACAGGCGCCGAACTGAAGGCGACCGCACAATATCTCGACGGCGACCCCGGACTGGCCTGCAGCGCTGCCATCAAGAAATCCAGAAATCTGATGGCGATGCCCGATGGCGATGCGGCCCGGGCCAGCCGCTCTCTGATGGCAAATACAGCGAGAATCGATATCGTCAAGGTCATATCCAGGATATGCCGCGAGCTTAATGACGGTTGGTCCTGCACATAGGACCGCAAGGCCGATTGGCGAAGCGGAATTCGCCTTACGAGCCTTGAGATGAAAACCTATACTGTCCATTTTGTCGCCGACGTCGCAACGGCAGCGCGGAGCCTGTCCTCCGACTTGCCGAAGGCAAGGCCCGGGGGCTCCATCCGGGCTACGCATGGAAAGCACAATGGTCGTTCGCTTGTGCCCGCGTAAGCGAGCCGTCGGCAGTGAACCTCTGCCGCGCGGCCCGCGACAAACAACCGCGATTCGTCGCGAACCGCGGCACGTGCCGCGCCGATCGCGCGCCGCCGATTGAGGTTACCCATGCCGATCGTCAGAATCCTCATGGTCCTTCTCGCGCTCGCTTCGCCGGCGTTCGCGCAGGACGGCGCGCGCGATGCGGCCGCCGCGAAAGAGGCCGCGCAGGCCTTCCGGGTCTATGTCGAAGGGGTGACGAAAACGGGCGGGCGGCCTGACCTGACCCGGCCGGAAGTCGCCGCGCTGCTCGGCCGCGTCTTCGATCTTGACGCCTTGAACGCGCTGCCGCCCGCGCGCAGGCGAACGATATTATTTGGCTGCTCGACTGGATGGATGCCGCAAACGCGGTCAACAAGCTGTTCGCCCGCTACGGCTCGAAGCCGGGGCCGCAGCCCGATTTGGCGGCGATCCAGCGCAACATGACCGAGTACGAGGACCAGTACGCGGTGGCGGTGAACTTCCTGATCCGCGGCTTCGCGCGCGAGGCGGTTTCGAGCAAACTGTTCATGGCGGGCCTCGCGCCGGAGCAGCGCACGCGCGTACGGGAGGAGGGGCTGGCGCGCCTCCGCAGCAGCGCCGCCGAGTTTATCCTGGAGGCCATCTGCTCGGTGATCCAAAGCGGCGGCAAGGCCGCCAACGCCCGCCTGGTGGCGGCCGCCATCCGCGACACGCGCGAGGTCTGGGCGAGCAATTTTCTGCCGCAGGATCGAACCCGCGTGATCGAACTGCTCGCCGACCTTTCCAAGCGGGTGCCCGATGAGACGGCGCGAATCGATCTCGCCGCCTTCACGGCCGCGCTTCAAGCGGTGAATTGATCTGACCTATTGCAGCCTACGCCAGCAACGGCGTCGGATTGTCCGCCGGCGGCGCTAGGTGACCGCTTCGGTCATTCGCGTCGGTTTGAAGATGTCCGAGCCACTTCCGGTCTACCCCGGTAACCGGACATCTTCAGAGCCGGTCCACATTATCAAAGGTGCTCTACACTATGAAAACCCCGCCGTGGCCGGCGGGGTTTTTCGTTTCTCAGCGAGGACCAATTTGCCCGGCGCTGCACCCCACGAAAGTAGGGGCGCATTATTAGGGGACGTATTATGCCCGGCCACGCATGCACCCACTGCAGCACCGGGCAAAGTTGGCCCCTACGGTCTGGCTATCATACTGAAATCGCTCTATCGGAATTTCAACTGATCGCGCACCAAATGACCGATGCCGGGTAAAGTATGTCCCCTAAATACGACGCCTTGCCCGCTCGCCAGCGGCTGACAACGCCAGGCGTCGGGAAACCTCCGCTGTCGCTGGCGGGATTTTCCGTACCACCGATCGGCGCGTGGCCTGAAGCACGTTTTACAACGCTTCAGCCACAAGGGCGCCAGGCCGGGCCCTCGCCCGCAGGCGAGACACCGCCTCGGCCAGCGGAACGTCGGCCTGTGAGCCGTCGCGCTCGCGCAGGCTCACCCGACCGTCCCTCATCTCGCGCCCGCCGACGATGGCCATCACCGGCACCGCCATTTCATGCGCCGCCGCGATGCGCCGCGAAAGGGTATCAGCGCCGTCATAGGCAACGGCCCGAATCCCGGCATCCTCGAACGCCGCCAGCACGTCCGCGCCGTATCCGGCCTGGTCTTTCGAGATCGGCGCAACTGCGACCTGGTCCGGCGACAGCCAGAACGGAAGCACGCCGCCATGTTGCTCGAGCAGGATCGCGATCATGCGGCCGAGCGATCCGAAGATGGCGTGGTGAATTATCACGGGCCTGGCGCGGCTGCCGTCGGGGGCGACGTAGGACACCTCGAGCCGCTGCGGCAGCACACCGTCGAGCTGCACCGTGCCGCACTGCCAGGATCGTCCCAGCCGGTCGCGCAGCGCGAATTCCAGCTTCGGTCCGTAGAATGCACCTTCGCCGGGGTTGATTTGAGGCGCGAGGCCGCAGCGCCGCGCGGCATCGCCGAGCTTCGCCTCCGACCAGTCCCAGGTCGCGTCGTCGCCGGCGCGCGCCGCGGGCCGCGTGGCCAGCGCCACCTCGTGGTCGGGAAAACCGAGGTCTCGGTAGGCCTCGCCCAGCAGGGCGATGAAACGCGCGACTTCGTCCTCCACGTCCTGCTCGCGGCAGAACACATGGGCGTCGTCCTGCTCGAAGGCGCGCGTCCGCATGATGCCGTGGAGCGAACCGGAAGGCTCATTGCGGTGGCAGGCGCCGAACTCGGCATAGCGGATCGGAAGCTCCCGCCACGAGCGCAGCCCCTTGTTGAATATCTGCACGTGACACGGGCACGACATCGGTTTCAGCGCCATCGCCAGTTCGCCGTCGTCGATCCGGAACATGTGCTCGCCGAACTTGTCCCAGTGGCCGCTGCGGCCCCAGAGCTCCTGCGGCAGCAGCTGTGGCGTCCGGACCTCGGCATAGCCGGCTCGGCGCATCTTGCGTCGGACATAGTCCTCCAGCACCCGGTAGACCGCGTAGCCGCGCGGATGCCAGAACACCATGCCCGGCGCGTCTTCCTGAAGGTGCCATAGCTTCAGCTTCACGCCGAGATTTCTGTGGTCGAGATCGTCCATTGCTGTGTTCCTTGTGACGGGAATTAGCGCGGACGGGGACCATCAAAACCCAGAAAAGGCCCCGTCCGTCGCCGGCGGGGCCTTTTCTGGGTGAAGTACGCTTGTCTCTAGCGCGCGCAACCAGAAGGCGATCCGCCGTAAGCGGTCGCCGTGGTGGTCGATTCTGCTGATCGAAGCTTGTTCATGCCCTCTATATGGCGGCAAAATGCTCAAGCGTCAACGCCGGCCGCTTGGCGTCGCGGAATATGGATGATGCGCCGGGACATCAGCACTCCTATGGCGGATGATCCGGCTATCGAGTCAGTCATTGGATTCGCTGTCAATTGCATGCGCCAGTCTTTCCGGTTGACAACGACTTCCCAGCCTCGGTTGCGCTTCCAGTCCTACCTGGTACGATTCCTTCGGGCTGAGGAACGCGCCAGGTGGCTGCAGACGGCATCAATGCGAGCAAGAGTGGCACCGACTGGACGGCCGGCGAGGTCGCCGTGCTGCTGGGTAGCTATTTCTTCATGCTTGCTGACGAGCTTGCCGGGCGTCCCTACAGCAAGAAAGAGCAGTTTCTCGGCGTCATGAAGTTGATCGGTCGCTCAAAGGGTTCGGTCGAATTCAAGCACCAAAACGTATCGGCGGTTCTTGACGAGATCGGATTGCCCTGGATCCAGGGCTACAAACCGCGGGATCACTATCAGGACTCGTTGGCGGATGCCCTAGGACAATATCTAATACTGCACCCGGACCTCCTGAACTTGGCGAAGCCCGGCGCCATAAAAACCCCCGCGGAACGCGACATCCTGGTGGCGCCGCCAGCATTGCTCAACAGCGATCCGGAGAGCCGGCCGGCGGCCATCAGGCGCCTAGTTGGTAAGTTCGACCCCGCCGCCAGGGACGCCCGCAACCGGGACCTAGGGCGCGCCGGCGAGGAGTTCGTGGTGGGGTTTGAGCGACGCCGGCTGGAGCGGGCCGGGCGGGATGACCTGGCCAAAGATGTCCGCTGGGTGTCCGACGTCGACGGGGACGGCTACGGCTACGACGTGCAGTCGTTCGAGATCGACGGCCAGGAGCGCCTGCTGGAGATCAAGACCACCTGCGGCAACGAGCGAACGCCGTTTTGGATGAGCAAGCGAGAATGCGATGTCGCGGCGGAGCAGGGGGACATCTACCGGGTCCGGCGGGTATTCCACTTCCGCAACGAGGTGAAGATGTTCGACATCGCGCCGCCGCTCGAAGCTCGACTGGTATTGACACCGGCGACGTTCATGGCGGCGCTGAGGTAGTTCTGTGCGCAGCGCAACTCCGATCACCTGACGTTTCAGTGGCAGTAAAGAGGAACGCCGAGTTTATGCGACTTCGTAAGATGAACGAAAACGCCTCCAAGACAGACCAAGAGATATTGGAGATGATTTTATGAATCGATTCTTGATCTTTCTGCTCCTCTTTCCTGCCGTTGCCACAGCCTCGTTCTACGCAGTGACGTACATCCTGACGGGCGCAGCGCAGGACAGTGGTTTAGGGCCGGTTTTCATGTATCTCGTCTTTATTGTGCCCGGGCTCTTGGTCGCTTTGCTCGACTGGCTGGTTGCCAAAACGTCTATTCCTGCTGTCATTGCGACGACGCTTCTTACCTACGGGTTATCAGCGCTGGCTCTAGCTTGGGCTCTCGGGTCTAGTAAAGAGATCCTGGCACTCGGTCTTCTCGGCGCATTTCCAGCCGCGGTGTGTTCGTGGCTGTCAAATAAACCAAATGGAGGGACACAATGAGTGGAACGCGGGAAGATTGTTTTCGAGAACGGGTCCGAGAATTATCAGGAAGCCGAAAAGGAACTGGATAAGAACATTGCCAAGGCGCTGCGCCAAATCGAGCAGCGGAAACGCCGGCCTTACCCTACTGGCGAATTCTATGTGGCCAAGCCGGTCGAGATTGAGAAGTGAGCAAACCCTCCGCCGCCGAGTCAAAATACCTGGAGGTAATCCGCGCCAGAATGGCTGAGGGCGACATAAGGTCGGTCATCAACGACGAGTTCGCCACAGATCCTCATCACCCTTTGGGAAATGCGTTCTGGGAGACCGGCAAGAGCCTAAAGGCGCACGACTGGTTCGTTAGCCTGGAATCGCCGCACTCGCTGCACATCTCGCTTTAGCAGTAGTTCACCCCGGCGAGCCGGGTTTGGTCCAAGTTGCGCTTCGCGCTTCTCCGTCGGCGAAAACCGGTGTTCGGGCTCCGCGGTTTTCAGCGCGGTCGCGGCGTCGCCGTGGCCGAGGAGGGCGGTCGGGGAGGAGGGTGAAACGTGTCCGGAGCCTAGTTCGGTGGCTCCAGTCGGCGGAGTGAGCTTCCGACTCTTCTTGCGAAAGGCGTCTTGCTGCGGTCTACAACGAGCCTCAGCTCGGCCGAAGCCGACGCCCGTCGAAATCCATCGATCAGATGGGCAGGCCGAGTTGCGGTTCTACCTGATCGTTGCCCTGCAGCGAGGAGAGCGATATCCCCAGAAGCCGGACCGGCTTCGGAAGGGGTATCTCGCTCTGAAGCAAAGCGATCGATAGGTGTTCGAGGTCGCTCCGACTGGAAACCGCGACGGGTACGGACCTGCTGCGCGTGATGATCTCGAAGTCGTTGAACCTCATCTTCAGGGTCACCGTCCGGCCGCGCGAGCCCTGGTCGTTGCAGTGCCGTCAGACCTTGTCGATCAGCGGCTGAAGTTCGGCAACCATGGCGTCGAATTCGGTGAGGTCGATCGAGAACGTGTTCTCGGCACCGACCGACTTCCGGATCCGGTTCGCGCGGACTTCGCGGTTGTCGACGCCCCTGGAGATCCAGTAGTAATACGCGCCCGCCTTGCCGAAATTGGCCTGCATGAATTCGAGAGACTGGTTGCGCATGTCGAGGCCGGTGTAGAGCCCGAGGGAATTCATCTTGGCGCTGGTCGCCGGCCCGATACCGTGGAATTTGCCGACGGGGAGGGATTCGACGAACGCCGGCCCCATCTCCGGCGGGATGACGTATTGGCCGTTCGGTTTGCGGTGGTCGGAGGCGAGCTTGGCCAGAAACTTGTTGTAGGAGATGCCGGCCGAGGCGTTGAGACCGGTCACTTCCTTGATTCTTGAACGGATCGCCAGCGCGACGTCCCGTGCCAGCGGAATCCCCTGAAGATTTTCCGTGACGTCGAGATAGGCCTCGTCCAGCGAAAGCGGCTCGATGATCGGCGTGTGCTCGGCGAAGATCTCGCGGATTTGCTGCGAAACCTCCCTGTAAACCTCGAAACGCGGCTTCACGAAGATCAGGTCCGGACACTGTCGCTTGGCCGTCACCGACGGCATCGCCGACCGCACGCCGAACTTGCGGGCTTCGTAGCTTGCCGCCGCCACGACGCCGCGCTCGCGGGATCCGCCGACGGCGACAGGCTTGCCGCGGAGATCCGGATCGTCCCGCTGCTCGACGGACGCGTAGAAGGAAAAAGCTCGCTCGCGAGTGTCAACTGAGAGAGAGAACACACGACCTTTCAGGACCTTACGTCGTTTTGGGCGGCCGGAGGTGGTGAATCTGTAAACAAAAGCGGTTCCGACCTCGACGCGTTGGGCGAGCGCGCGAAGGCAGTCGCGGCGGTGGACGACTAAGTGCGAACACCACATACATTCATACATTGGCGTGCGTTACAGAAGTACCTCCGCATCTATCGCACTTCATGCAGGTGCCATTCCGCACCAGTGTGAAGTTGTCGCACTCGTTGCACTTTTGATGGTCGCGCCACGGGAGCTTCCGAGATGGGTGAACGCTAGGCCACCCGTCCCGCAAGCCAGCTTCTGGCCAGTTCGACCGTGGCGGCCCAGGATCGCGCAACAATGGGCTTCGATCGCGTGGGCCTAAAATCTATCGGCCAGCATTCGAGCATAATGAGATGAGTTCGCGCTGAGTCGACCGAACTCCCGAAGGTCGGAAAAGTCTGAAAATGCGGCGCAGCATAATGATACAGTACCGCGCTTCAAGAATGCGGTGGCGAGAAGAGACCCCCCTCGGTTTTCTGAGCGCTCATAACGAGACGAAAAAATCTAGGGAAAATTCTTCAACCAGGACAGCGGGATAGATAATCGAGTCGCTCTCAAAGCCAAAATCGAGTCGCTCTTAAAGCGAAATCGAGTCGTTCTTTCGTAGTCCGCACACATCTGATTTTATTGGTGGGCCCGGCAGGACTCGAACCTGCAACCAGACCGTTATGAGCGGGCAGCTCTAACCATTGAAACAGCCGCGCCCCCGAGGAAGTGCGACGGTGATGAGCAGGCCCTCGTCATCTCGCAGAGTGCGTTCGAGGCCTGGATAACCTACCTGGGGCAAGCGGCTGCGGTCATCAATGATTACTGAGCGCTTTTAAGCCGTTCCGGACCCGTCCGGTCGAGGCGGTGGTCACGCTCATTTTGCCACGATGCTTATTGAGCGCTTGACCCGGTCGCTTTTCGTGCGCATTTCGCCGATCGTAGACAAGGGCCTCCGTGTGGCCCGAGCCATGGAAGGAGGTGGTCACGCTCCCTTCTGCGCCGTCGTGTCTGGGTCCATTCGTAACCCTCTTATGGGGTGTTTGACGCACTTATGAGGTGCACGACACAAAAACAGACAGAGGGCTCGCCTTTCGAGTTCGGTTTCCCAATAGAGATAGTCGAACCAATTGTAGAGCAGGTAGCGGAAAGCCAAGCAACAGACCAAAGCGCGTCGGCCATGCCTCCGACACACTGGGTTCGAAAGAACATTATTGTTTAGGAAGAGCTATGTTGTTTAAGAAGAACTATATTGTCTCCAGACAACCCCATCGGCGCGACCGGTTCCATCCTGATCGGCACCATTCTCGACGAACTGGAGCGTCGCGACCTCAAGCGCGGCCTCGTGACTATGTGCGCCGCCGGCGGCATGGCGCCGGCCATCATCATCGAACGCGTGTAGATTGGGGAGGCGCGGCAAGTTCGGAACGAACGCCAGCCTCAGTGTTGCGCCGCAAGCTTCCGGTATGCCGCCGCCGCTGTCCTTATCAGCCGTCTTTCGCGCTTTCGGTCGAGGAATTGTATAGGCGGCCAGGCGGCGTTTCGCCTCAGACTAGCCGCCAGAGACTGGCCTTGCGCATCGTCGTTCAACTGACCCAACGATTTCTGCGCTTTGCGCAGGTATTTCAGCGCAGCCTTCTGTCCGGAAAATCCCTTGTCCGGAAACAAGTCTTCGAAAAATCCGATCGAATAGCTCAATTTCTTGTTCAACAAGCGCAGCCGATGCCGCTTCTTCTGACCCATTTCCAGAAGCTTGTGGCGCTTCTTCAGAAGTTTTTTCTGCCAGCGTGCCAGCTTGTCCGCGCCGTATACTGCAATTGCAGAAGCGCGCTGCTTCGCAGCCTGCGCTCCCCGCTCGATGGACCAGGGTCCATTTTCAATCCAGCGGGATGTGCCTTCGATCAGCCGCCGATATCTGGCTGAACGAAGCGCTCGCGCCAGCCGTCGATGGTTGGCCGCGCGCTGCGCATCCCAGGATGGATTGTTGGATGCTGCTTGCGGCTGCTGCTTGTTGATGGCCTTGAGCCGCTCGATGGCGACGTCCAGATCGCGCACGGCGCCAAGATTGGCGTTCACCCATTTCAGTTCGCGCCCTATTCGCTCCCGCTTGGAGTCGTCAACCATCGGCGAGAAAAACGATAGGGCCGTACGCAGGCGAGTGAGCGCAATGCGCATTTGGTGCAGGGCGACAGGGTCGCCCTTGCATGTCGCTTCGTGATCTGCTGTCAAGCTCACAAGACAGCGACGCGCTACAACTCGAAAGGCGGTGTCGCACGGCATCATTGCATTCAGTCTCAAGTGTGGCTGCGTCCGTTCGGCGCGGGGGACGGCCTTGCTTGCTGGTTTAGGAGACGGCGACATGGCTGTTTTACGCGACCGGATGGAGGGCGTCATAGCTGGCGGAACCGCATGGACGGCAGGATAACGCATATGGCCCGGGTTCGGCGAGCCCCTTGACCTCAATCGAATGCCGGACGGTTGGATCAACTACGAACTGGAAAGAACTGCCGTTGTCTTGATGAAGATCAACAGGACTTGCATCCGGTAACCTATCGTTGCGGTCAAAGGACAGTGCATGCCGATCAAGGATATCCTGTTGCCGCTTGTCGGCGAACCCAGCGCGGCGGCAATTGCTGCGATCGACAAATGTACGGCGGTAGCCGGTGACTTCGGTGCCCGTATTACCGCCGTGGCCGTTGAGCAGGACATTTCGGTGCGACCGCAGGTGACGATCCCGACCGGCCCCGACAATACGGCGGTAGCCGGGGAAGTACGGAACTTATCGAACGCGCATGGCTTGTTGCAGGCATTCGACGCCGCGGCAAATAGATTTGGCGTACGCAATCAGCAACGGCGGGAAGGGTCTGCCGCGGCGGATTTCGCCGCGAATATTGCGGCGCATGCGCGATTAAGGGATCTGTCGATCGTTCCGGTCAAGCCCTACGATGCGCGATCGGAGAAGATCGTCGAGGCGCTGATATTCTCTTCGGGCAGGCCGATTCTGATCTGTCCGGAGGAATTTGTCGCCGACCTGGCCGTGGCATTCGGTGATGTCGCGATTGCCTGGGACCATACGGCGCCGGCCGCTAGAGCCGTTGCCGACGCGTTGCCTATCCTGCAGGCGGCTGCGAACGTGCGTGTCATCACGGCAACTGATACGATGACACCGGCGGAACTGGATTCCGGAGCTGCGCTGGTCAACCATCTCGAAGAGCACGGCATCAAGGCTACGTTTGAAACCGTGAAAATCGACGGCAGCTCGATCGGAAAGGTGTTCGAGGGCTATGTAAAGGCTCACGCGATCGACCTTCTGGTTATGGGCGCGTATCGCCACTCCCGGCTGAACGAATTTGTGTGGGGTGGCGCGACAAAAACCGTCATAGGACGGCCGCCGTGCTGGGTTATGATGTCGCGCTAGTGGCCGGACCGAGTAACGCGTCAAGATTAATCCTGTCCGGGCCAGCGCCAGTCGGGCAATCGAACTGATGTCCACCTATCGTTTGAAAAACCTGCTGTCGCCCCGTTCGGTTGCGCTAGTCGGCGCGAGTCCGCGGAAAGGATCTGTCGGCCGCGCCATTCTTGCGAATCTTCAAAAGTCGGAATTCAAGGGCGAGCTGGGGCTTGTGAATCCGCGCCATGCCGAAATCGATGGCGTTGCGGCGGTCAGCAGCCTCGGCAAATTGCCGTTCGTGCCCGAACTCGTCGTGATTACGGCGCCGGCAACCGCGATCGCAGGGCTGATCGATGAGGCGGGGAAGCGGGGCGCGGCGGGCGCGCTGATTATCACCGCCGGGCTCGGACATGGCGAGGGCTCGCTGGCCGAGGCTGTCGAACGCGCCGCGCAAAACTATGGGATGAGGCTGATAGGGCCCAATTGTCTGGGCGTGATGATGCCCGGCGCCAATCTCAACGCAAGTTTCTCGGTGCACATGCCACGTCCGGGAAATCTGGCGTTGATCTCCCAGTCGGGCGCCATTGCCGCGGGAATGGTGGATTGGGCGACACAGCGCGCGGTAGGCTTCTCCGGAATTGTCTCCATTGGCGACCAGCTCGACGTCGATATCGCCGACCTGCTTGATTACTTCGCGATGGACGGCAAGACCCGGGCAATCCTGTTGTATGTCGAGGCCATCAAGGACGCCCGCAAGTTCATGTCCGCGGCGCGCGCCGCCGCACGAATCAAGCCGGTCGTCGTCGTCAAATCCGGCCGAATGGCGCAAGGCGCTAAGGCCGCAGCGACCCACACCGGTGCGCTGGCGGGTTCCGACGCGGTCTACGATGCCGCGTTCCGCCGCGCAGGCGTCCTGCGGGTGTCAGACCTGCGTGAATTGTTCGACTGCGCCGAAACCCTGGGACGCGTGGAACCGCCGCCGGGAAAGCGGCTGGCGATCCTGACCAATGGCGGCGGAATCGGTGTTCTTGCGGTCGACCGGCTGGTCGAACTGGGAGGCGTGCCGGCGGCGATCACGCCTGAGATTCGGAAGAGGCTGGATGCAGTGCTGCCGCCGACATGGTCCGGGTCTAATCCTATCGATATCATCGGCGACGCCGATCCCGCACGTTACGCGGCGGCACTTGAGGTGTTGCTGGCTGATCCGGGCAACGATGCGATCCTGGTGATTAATGTTCAGACCGCGATCGCTTCGGCTGATGACATCGCCGCTACCGTGACCGCCGTGGTCGGCAAGCACCGTCAGCAGCAGCGCCAGTCAGCCAAGCCGGTGCTCGTGGTCTGGGTCGGCGCCGACCAGAAGATCGGCGATCTGCTGAGCGGGGCCGGAATTCCCAACTACCCAACAGAAGACGATGCGGTGCGGGGCTTCATGCATCTGGTGCAGCATCGCGAGGTCGTGGCGGCGCTGGCGCAGGTTCCGCCCGCCATGCCCAGCGATTTCGCGCCCGATGTCGATACCGCGCGGCAAATCGTTGCCGCAGCACTCGCCGATGGCCGTCACTGGCTTGATCCGGTCGAGATCAAGCGGTTGCTTCAGGCCTATGACATCCCGATGGTGCCGACGTTTGCGGTTGTTGATGCCGAACAAGCCGTCGGTCACGCCGCGACGCTGTTCGCGCAAGGCGCGACCGTGGTGCTCAAGATCATGTCGCGCGACATCGTTCACAAATCCGATGTCGGCGGCGTCGTTCTCAATCTCACCAGCGCCGATGCGGTGCGTAAGGCGACGGCCGACATCCTGGCGCGGGCCAGGGCGCTGCGCCCGGAGGCGCGGATATCCGGCGTCATCGTGCAGGCGATGATGGTGCGGCCAAAAGCGCGCGAGTTGATTCTCGGCCTCGCCGACGACCCGACCTTTGGCACCGTCATTGTGTTCGGTCGCGGCGGCACCGCGGTCGAGATCATCAACGACAAGGCGCTGGCGCTGCCGCCGCTCGATCTGCAACTGGCCCGCGACCTGATCGAGCGCACCCGGGTCTCGCGGCTATTGCGCGCCTATCGGGATGTGCCCGCGGTCAAGCCGGATGCCGTCGCGTTGGTCCTGGTCAAGCTGGCGCAGATGGCGGCCGATATTCAGGAGATCCGCGAACTGGACGTCAATCCGATGCTGGCCGATGAAGCCGGGGTGCTGGCGGTCGATGCGCGTGTCGCGGTCGGGTTGGTGGCGCGAAAGTTTGGGGGGGTAGGCCCTGCCAACTTCGCGGTGCGGGCCTATCCGTCGCAATGGCTGCGTCACCTTGAGGTCAAGGATGGCTGGCGAATCCTGGCCCGCCCGATCCGCCCCGAGGATGAACCGCTGATCCATGAGTTCTTGCGGCACGTCACCAGCCAGGATCTGCGTTTGCGATTCTTCGCGTCGATGAAGGAGTTTTCCCACGAGTTCATTGCCCGGCTGACGCAGCTCGACTACGCCCGCGCAATGGCCTTCGTCGCGTTCGACGAAGCCACAAACGAGATGGTCGGCGTGGTCCGGCTCCACTCGGATTCGATCTACGAAACCGGCGAATATGCCATCCTGCTCCGCTCCGATCTCAAGGGCAGGGGGCTGGGCTGGGCGCTGATGCAGCTGATCATCGAATACGCCAGGTCCGAAGGCCTAAAGGCGATTTCGGGGGATGTGCTTCAGGAAAACACGACGATGCTGACCATGTGCCGTGACCTCGGTTTTGAGGTGAAGGCGGATCCCGTCGAGCGCGGCATTTGCAATGTGAAGCTCAGACTTTGAAGAGAAAGCGTCCCTGCCGATCGTTACTCGAGGCTCTTCATATACGACAGCAAGTCATGAATCTGGTCCGGCTCGAGTTGGAACTCCGGCATGGTCGGATGGCCGGTATTGATGCCCTCGGCCAGAGCTTCGGCGAGGGTTTCGACCGGGTAGCGGTTGTGCAGGCTTCGGAATGGCGGCGCGATTTTCAGCGGGCTTTGAGTGATCCGATCGATGGAGTGGCAGCGCGCGCAATTGGTGAGCGCGAACGTCTTGCCGCGTTGTTCGGCCGGCGAGGCGGCCAGAGCTGGTGTCAGCAGCATCAGCGTGACGAGGGTTTGGCGCAGAAAATATCGCAGCATTGCGGACCGACCTCTTCAAATCGCGGCCTGAGCCGGCGGGACAGGTCTTGATAATGCGGCAAAGTGGGCCCCGCTTGATCTGCATCAATGGAGCGATCGGCAATTCGTTAAAATTGCCCTGAAGCGGCGAACTGGCTGCTTCGAGCCGTCCTCCCGACTTGATCCGGATCAACGACCGTCATTCGATGCGGGGATAATGGCTTTCAGAATTACTGAAGGAGGCCGTCATGTCTTTCGATTCGATGCTGGTGAGTGCAGCGGTGATATCCGTGTTCGTGGCGTTCCCGGCGGTGCTGATCTGGGGCGACTTTTAAACGCGGCCGGCGCGGCTGAAGCATACAAATCCGCAAAGGCGTCGAAGCTTCTGAAACAT
>Ga0193699_10000450_pt1 | contig 18072 bp, 15 predicted proteins | sample L3c2metaG_FD_160095 | JGI IMG/M metagenome (GOLD analysis project Ga0193699, IMG submission 160095) | Soil microbial communities from a riparian zone of the East river system, Colorado, United States - L3c2 | ecosystem: Environmental > Terrestrial > Soil > Riparian zone | place: USA: East...
ATCGCGTTCTTACATGCGAGCCCGACGAGCACGAGGAGACCGATCTGGGTGAAGACGTTGTTGTCGCCCCGAGTCAGCCACACGCCGGCAATTGCGGAAACCAGGGACATCGGCACGATCAGCATGATCACAAGTGGCAGCGACCAGCTCTCGTACTGCGCGGCGAGAACCAGGAATACGAGCAGAATGCAGAGCGGGAAAACGAGGATGGCTGTGTTGCCGGCCAGCTTCTGCTGATACGTGAGCTCGGTCCACTCGTAGCCAATTCCATTCGGCAGCGTCTCGCTGGCAAGCCGTTCCATTATCTGCACGGCTGATCCAGCGCTCGTACCGGGAGCCGCGCTGCCGCTGATGTCTGCGGCGGGGTAGCCGTTGTAGTGTGTGACCTGGTCCGGTCCGTACGACTGCTTCATCGTCAGCACTGAGCCAAGCGGAACCATCTCCCCGCGCACGTTTCTGACTTTGAGCTGAGCGATGTTGTCAGCGCTCGCCCGGTAAGGTGCGTCTGCCTGGGCGATCACCTGATAGGTGCGGCCGAACTTGTTGAAGTCGTTGACGTACTGAGAGCCGAGATAGATCTGGAGCGTCGAGAATAGATCATTCAGCGGAATGCCGAGCTGTTTCACCTTGTCGCGATCGACGTCGGCGTAGAGCTGAGGCACGTTGATCTGGAAGCTCGAGAACGCGCCGGCGAGTCCGGGCGTTTGGTAGACGCGGCCGAGGAGGCCCTGGGTCGTGGCAAAGAGCGTCGAATCGCCCAACCCTGCCTTGTCCTCGATCATCATCTTGAAACCACCGATCGATCCCAACCCGTTCACCGCCGGCGGAGGAAAGACGGCGACGAAGCCCTCCTGGATGGCGGAGAACTTCTGATTGAGCGTCGTGAGGATGGCGTTGCTCTTCAGGTCCTTGGACCTTCTCTCCTCGAACGGCTTGAGTCCGAAGAAGATGACGCCCGCGTTCGACTTGGGACCGAAGCTGGTTATGGACAGGCCGGGAAATGCGACGGCGTGCTCGACGCCCGGCGTCTTGAGGGCGATATCCGACATCCGTCTGATGACGGCTTCGGTTCGGTCGAGCGATGCTGCGTCAGGCAGCTGCGCTATTGCGACGAGGTAACGCTTGTCCTGGCTCGGTACGAATCCTTTCGGCACTCTCGTAAATCCGATGATGCCGATCAGAACGAGCGCTCCATACACGGCAAGCGCCAGGACGGACCGATGTGTCACACGTTGCACGATGTTGCCGTAACGATTGGACGCTCGCCCGAAGAGACGGTTGAAGGGGTCGAACAGCCAGCCAAGCCACCGGTGCATGAAGCGTGTCGGTGCATCTTCAGCTGCACCGCGTGGCTTGAGGAGGAGTGCGGCAAGCGCCGGCGACAACGTCAACGAATTGAACGCCGAGATCAACGTCGAGAAGGCGATGGTGAGAGCGAACTGGCGGTAGAACTGTCCGTCGAGCCCACTGATGAACGCCACCGGAACGAACACCGCGGACAGCACGAGCGCGATCGCGATGATCGGGCCGCTGACTTCCTCCATCGCGCGGTGACTCGCGTCAAGCGGCGAGAGACCCTCCTCGATGTGCCGTTCTACGTTTTCCACCACGACGATGGCGTCGTCGACGACGATGCCAATGGCGAGTACGAGCCCAAAGAGAGACAGCGTGTTGATCGAGAACCCAGTCCCGAGCATCACCGCAAACGTGCCGACGATCGAGATCGGTACCGCGACGAGCGGGATGATCGATGCCCGCCACGTCTGGAGGAACAGAACGACCACGATCACGACCATCAGGGTCGCCAGGAGCAAGGTATAGATCACCTCGCGTATGGAATCGCGTACGAACAACGTCGGATCGTACACGGAGGACCATTCGACACCCTGTGGGAACCGGGTCTTCAGGTCGGCCATCTTCACACGAATCGCGCTGGAGAGAGCCAGCGCATTCGAGCCGGGAGACTGGAACACGATGATGGCGACAGCCGGCTTGTTGTCCAGCAGCGCGCGCAGGCCGAACGTCCCGGGACCGAGCTCGATGCGCGCAACATCGCGGAGGCGAGTGGCGGCTCCCTCCGCGCCGGTCTTGACGATGATGTTGCCGAACTCTTTTTCGTCGGTGAGCCGCCCGCGCGCAACGACCGTCAGCTGGTATGCTACCGGGTCGTTCATCGGCGGAGCGCCAACGGTTCCCGCAGCGACCTGGAGGTTCTGCTCGCGGATTGCCCGGATGACGTCGCTCGCCGACAATCCGTACGATGCCACACGGTTGGGATCGAGCCAGACGCGCATCGCGTAGTCGCCGGCGCCGAACACGATCACCTGACCGGCGCCCGGAATTCGCGACAGCTCGTTGCGGACGTTGAGCAGCGCATAATTGCGCAGATAGACCGGGTCGTAGCGGCTGTCCGGAGAAAACATGTGCACGACCATCGTGATGTCCGGCGAGCGCTTCTGCGTGACTACACCGAGGGCGCGCACCTCTTCGGGCAATCGAGCCAGCGCCTGGTTCACGCGGTTCTGCACCTGTACCTGCGCGAGATCGACGTCGGTACCGATCTGGAAGGTGACGGTGAGATTGAAGGTGCCGTCGGCCGAAGCGGACGATGTCATGTACAGCATCCGCTCGACGCCGTTGATCGCGTCCTCGAGCGGCGTGCCCACCGTCTGTGCAAGCACCGTCGGATTCGCGCCGGGATAGATCGCGCTAACCGTGATGGTCGGCGGTGTGACTTCTGGATACTCGCTGATCGGCAGTTGGGTGACCGCGATCAATCCACCCGCAAGAATGACAAGCGACAGCACGATCGCGAAGATCGGGCGGTCGATGAAAAAGCGTGAGAAACGCACTCGATATACTCCGGTTAGATCGTGCTACCGCGCGGCCGGTGCCGGGGCGGCAGATTCGGCGACAACCATTGAAGCATTTGTGGCGACGACCTTCATGCCGGGACGAACCCGCATCAGGCCGTTGATGACGACGCGTTCTCCGGGCTTGAGCCCGGATACGACCGTACGGAGTCCGTCGATGACTCGACCGGTTACGATGGGGCGATACTCGACGCTGTTGTCGCTCTTCAGCACGAGCACGAATTTCCGATCCTGATCAGTACCGATCGCCTGGTCCTGAACCAAGGTCGCCGGGTGTGGCTGATTGCCGAGGAGGCGCACACGCGCGAACAATCCTGGCGTGAAGAGACCGTTGGGATTCGACAACATCGCCCGAGCGTTAATCGTTCCCGACGCACCATCGACGCGGTTGTCGACGAAGTTGAGTCTTCCCTCGTGCGGAAATCCGGTCTCGTTGGCGAGACCGACCAGCACCTGGCGTCCTTTTGGACCTGTGGACTGCGCGCCCATGTACTTGAGGTACGCCTGCTCGTCGGTATCGAAATAGACGTAGATCGGATCGAGCGAGACGATCGTCGTGAGCAGCGTGGGTGACGGAGCGCCCGCCTGCACGACGTTGCCCCTGGTGATCTCGGCGCGCCCGACGCGTCCGGATATCGGTGCGCGCACGACAGTCCAATCCATGTTTAGTCGCGCGACGCGCACCGCGGCTTCGGCGGCGCGAACTGCGGCGTCGCCTTCAGCGCGGCCACTGGTACGCGCGTCCAGCTCCTCGCGCGAAATCGCCTGCGAGTTCACCAGCTTCTGCGCGCGCTCGACTTCCATTCCGGCGAGCTGGTTCCGAGTGCGGGCCTGCGCCAGCACGGCTTCTGTCCTCGCGAGCTCGGCCTGGTACGGACGCTGGTCGATCACGAACAGGACATCGCCCTGATGGACCATCGCGCCTTCCGTGAACCCGACGCGCTCGACGAATCCGCCGACACGCGGACGGACTTCGACCGAGTTGACGGCTTCGAAGTGTCCAGTGAACTCATCCCAGTCGGCGACTACGCGCTCGATCGCGGCCGCTACGGTAACCTGCGGAGCTTGCATCGGGGGCGGTGCCTTGCCGCAGCCCGATGCGGCAAGGGCGAAAACCCCCGCGGCGGCCCAACCGCCAGCGTGAATTCTGAGGGAGGCTGATCTGGCGCGCGAGAAAGTGGAACTCATGTTGCACAACTCCATGGCAGCGGCCTGCTGCAGGAAACGGCGGTGGCACTTCGTATTGACATGTAGTATGTTACCGATCGGTAACACTCAACAGGCACCCCTATGTTACCGGTCGGTAACATTTTAGTCAAGGAGGGGTACAACATATCGTGAAAACAGATATTTCCAACAACGGGCTGAAAGCGAGAAAAGGTGTCCGGTCCACCATCCCGGTCCGCGCGCGGATTTTGGTGGCCGCTGGAGACCTGTTTCATAAACAGGGGATCCGCGGCGTGGGGGTCGAAGCGATCGCCGAGGCGGCCCAGACGAATAAAATGACGTTGTATCGCTACTTCGATTCGAAGGACGAGCTGATTGCGGAGTGGGTGCGCGGAATGGTCGCGCACAAAGAGGAGGAGTGGAAAGATCTCAACGCCAAGCACCGCGGAGATCCAGAAGGCCAGCTCCAGGACTGGAGCCGTCGCACCGCCGCGAAGCTTCGTGAGATGGAAGAACGCGGCTCGGCCCTTGGCAACGCCTTCGCCGAGTTGCCCGATCCAAACCATCCCGCGCGGCGCATCATGAAGGAGCACAAGCTCAGAACGCACAAGCGCGTCGTCCGCCTTTGCAAAGCGGCTGGATTCCCGGATCCCGTGTTTTCGGCGAATCTGTTCACCATGATGCTCGAAGGCGCCCATTCGTGCGGCACGTGTGTCGGGATGAGGCAAATAGGCGAGCATCTGGTGCAAGTCGTGGATCGCATGGTGGAGAACAACCGGCGGCAGGCGGCGCCCTAGGCGCGTCGCAGCTTCCATTTGTTAGTCGAATGGGAGTCCCCCAAATCGACAACAGCGGCTTAAAGGATTCCGCTGGCGAGAAGCGCGGTGTACCGGCGCGTGCCGGCCCAATGAACAGTGCTCAGAAGGAACGCGCCCGCAACGATTGAAACGAGCGCGACCGGCCACAGTATCGTCGGACGGACGATGCCACTCACGAGGCCGGCAGTAGCTCCGGCGATGGCGAACAGCCAGTACGGGACGACGGCATCGGGATGATTGGATGACCGCAGTCGACTCCCAATGAGCAAGACGGCAGCATAAGAAGCGGCTGCCAAGCCGACGCGCAGAAGCTTGGGCCAGTTGTGGGCGACAGAGAGCCCCACAAGCGCAATCAGTGCAACCGCCCCCAGCACGACAAAGGAATGCCGGAGTGCGGTGACTGAGACATGCTTCTGCGCATTCTGTGGCATCATCCGCCTACCTCCTTGTACCTGAAGCACGTGACGACGTGATCGTTCACCATCCCGACCGCCTGCATGAAGGCGTAGCAGATGGTCGATCCGACGAATTTGAAGCCACGGCGCTTCAGGTCCTTGCTCAGCGCGTCCGATTCCGGTGTCCGCGCGGGCACGCTGCCGAGCGCGCGGCGGTGCTCAGTACGTGGCACGCCACCGACGAACTGCCAAACGTACCGCTCGAATGACCCGAACTCCTTTTGCACCTTGAGAAACGCTTTCGCATTGCTCACGGCGCTCTCCACCTTCTGCCGGTGACGTACGATTCCGGGATCGCTCATCAGCCGCTCCACGCGAGCGGGCGTGAACCCGGCAACGCGAACGGGATCGAAATCGGCGAATGCGAGCCGATAGGTCGGGCGCTTCTTTAGCACGATTGACCAACTCAGGCCGGCTTGGGCGCCTTCCAACGTCAGAAGCTCGAACAACCGGTGATCCTCGTGGACCGGGACGCCCCACTCGGTATCGTGGTATTCGATGTCGAGATCGCTTTGCGGCCAGCTGCAGCGCTTTTTCTGGATCACTGTTCCACCCTGCTGCGTCACACGACGACTGCTTGCCGGGGGACGAGCCTTGTCGCGGCCCATCCCGCCGCTGGAATCAAGATGATCGTGGCGGGCCACAGCCAAAGCGGGTGCGGAATCTTCGCCAGATTCGCGACAGTCGCTACCAGAACAAACAACGCAACGATCATCCCATGAATTGCGCGCGCGTGCGTCGCTAGTCGCGCAGCGAGATAAGAACCGACGCCTGCCGCGAGAACCCAGCCAGTGACGAGAATGACAAACGCCGCAACGGGCAGCGCGGCGACGGCTTGTCGCAGGCTTTCCGGATTCGCGTCGGTCCCGCCTGGCAGGGAATACATGTTACCCACGAGCGTATCCATCAGGATTACGACGAACACCGCGGCAATCACGCCGCCGAGCAGCACGAGCGCGCTTCGAATCGTGGGAGCCATCATTTGGCCTTCTCCTTCTTCCGGAGTAACTCAGCGATGCGCGCCTTCACGAGTCGTTTTACGAGACCGACGGGAAGCGCGTCGTCCAGCGGAAAGCGAACCGTTCCCTTCGAGGTCTCGTATCCCTTGAGCGCGGCCGCGTTGCCGCGCTTCTCGGCTGCGGTGATCGGGTAGAGGCTGGTGTGGTGTTTCCACGCGGCGTACCAAACAAGGATTCGTCCATTGAGTCTGAACGCGGGAATGCTGTAGCTGATGACATCGGTAGCGCCGGGGGCCGCCGCGCGAATCGCCCCGCGCATCTGCTTTAGCCGCGCCCTCACAGCGGGAGGCTGCTTCGCAAAGTAGCCTCGCACCTTCACCGCCTCTTGCTTTGCCTCTTTCGTCGACGACGCGGATTTCATCTCACTGCCTCACGTAGACACGCACATAGTCGACCAGCATCGTCGCGGGAAAGATCGCATCGGACTGTGGATCTCCGTCGAAATGTCCGCCGACCGCCAGATTGAGAATCGCGAAGTACGGCTGGTCGAGCACTGATTTGCCATAGCGCTCCACGGCGTCTCGCGCGATCTCGTAGTGGAGGGCACCGTCGACGAAGAATCGGATGAAGAGCGAATCCCATTCGACGGCGAAGGTGTGGAAGTCGTCCGACAGCGCGCCGCTGGCGATATTGTGCGCGTGAGCGAAAGGCGTCTGCCCGGAGTAACCCGGACCATGGAGCGCCGAGCTCGTCGTGACTGTCTGGCTTCCCTTGTTCTCCATGATGTCGATCTCGCCACAGTCCGGCCATGGCGTCGTGGGAGAAGTGTGTCCCAACATCCAGAACGCCGGCCAAAGACCTTGCCCCGCGGGTAGCTTGATGCGCGCCTCCACTCGGCCTGGCTGAGCCAGCATTTTGCCCCGAGTGGTGATTTTGCCGGACGTGTAGCGGCATGGGCCGTAGTAACACGTGAGTCCAGCCGGAGCACTCCGGGCCACGATCGCCAATTGCCCCTGTCCGTTGAGCGCGATGTTTTCCGCTGCGTCGGTATAGTACTCTTTCTCGGTATTGCCCCAACCGCAGATCCCTTCCTGGCACCCGTCGGCGGTTTGATAGCTCCATTTCGTCTCATCGATGCGCGCGCCGGCTGCGCCATCGAACTCGTCGCTCCAGACCTGAGTCCACGCAACTGGAGACGGAGTCGACACGATTGAAGCGCTGCTGCACGCGCACAAGAACAAGGTGGTGACGGCAAGCGGAACGCATTTAAGCATGGCGCAAAGAGATTGCATCGGGAATTCGACCGCAAGATCGAAGGCGGCTAAGACCGGATGCCTCCGTCTGTTCCTGGAGCCGCGCAATGCTTCCCACACCCAAGCCTGTATCGATTCCGCGCAAACCACCGATAGAACTTGTCGACGAGCGGGCGCGCCAACGGAATTCTGAACAGCCACGAGATCAATCGCCCCTTCGGTAATACGTTAAGCAGCTCCTCGAGCGCCGCTCCCCCTTGCCACGTCGTTCCGTCGCGTGCGCGAACGACCTGTATCGAATCGACGTAAGCGCGAGGAGCAATCCAGGGATACTTCGCTTGCACACCCGGAGTCTGAGACGGGATCATCTCGAGCTCGTGATTCCGGTCCCACCTGGTGAGCAGCTTCACGGAGCGGCCGCACACCTTGCAGTCGCCATCGTAGATCACCGTATATCGCGGCGAATCCTCACCTGCGAGGTTGACCTTCATCTTTGCCGAGAAGTTTCTGGAGGGCCCGGTCGTGCGCCTTGCTGAGCGTAAGCTGCGCGGTTATCGCCCCAATCAACGCGAAAAACATGTCCCATTGGGTGTCCCACACGTCGCCCTGTGTCCCGAGGAATGCATCAGCGCTCTCGCCGCCGGCGAGCGCGGCTCCCCACTCGATGAACTCGTAGCACGCGCTGAAGGCAAGACAAACAGCCGTAACGAGCACGAACAGCCAGCGGCCACGGCGGAGCGGAGAAGTTCGCAGCAGAATCTCGCGCACGAGAATAGCCGGGATGAAACCCTGAGCGAAGTGACCGAGCCGGTCGTAATGATTGCGCGCAAAGCCGAAGAGGTCTTGTACCCAGAACCCGAGAGGCACACGGGCGTAGGTGTAGTGACCCCCCACCATGAGGATCAGCGCATGGACCGCCAACAGCGTGTAGACGAGAGTGGTGAGAGGGAAGCGACGATATGTTGCGACGAGGATCGGTGCTCCGATCAGTATTGGAAAAATCTCGAGCCACCAGGTGCCGCGGTCAGTCGGTCCCAGTCCCGACAGAACGAGCGCGATCGCGATCAGGATTAGCAGAGCGAGCGGATACCGTCGCGGACGCTGAGCCGTCAGCGTGGTGCTCATTTCCCGCCCGCAGCGCCCGCGGGTTGCTGTTGCGTCAGGCAGTGCAGCGTGCCGAGCCCCCACACCAGATCCACCGCGTGAATGCCGACTACCGTGTAGCGCGGAAAGGCCTCCGCGATTCCGTTGAGCGCCACGCGGTCGTTCGGGTCGTTGAACGTCGGTACGAGGACGATGCCGTTGGCGATGTAGAAGTTCGCGTAGCTGGCGGGCAGCCTCTCGCCGTTCATGATCACGGGCCTGGGGAATGGGATCGAGATTATCCGTAGCGGCTGCTTTTTCGCGGCCGCCTTCAACCGGCGAAGGTTGTCGGCTGAGCGCTCGTGATTCTGGTCGGCCGGGTCAGACTCGTAAGCCAGAATCACGGTGTCCCGCGAGCTGAAGCGCGCTATGTCGTCGACGTGTCCATGGGTGTCGTCGCCGACCGCTCCCTCGCCCAACCATATGGTATCGGACACCCCCAGATATTCGCGGAACGTCTTCTCGTAATCGCCGGCCCTCATCCCCGGATTGCGCACCTGCACGTCGGTGAGCAGCCACTCCTCGGTCACGAGCATTCGGCCGGCGCCGTTCACCTCGATGCCGCCTCCCTCGAGAATCAGGCGCTCGCCATTGTCTGGTCTCTTCGGCTCGATGCGCGAAAGCCCGCTGAGCCGTTCGATCTCGCGCCCGATCTTCGCGTCCTTCGCATAGTTGTCGTACTTCGCCCAGCCGTTGAATCCCCAGTTGACCCACTCCATCACTCCGTCGGCGCGAATCACACCCGTTGGAGCGGAATCGCGCAGCCACACGCGATCGCTGGAAACAGGATGCAGCCGATAACTCTTGTCGTTCACTCCGTGCGCGCCGAGCACCATTCTCGCGTTCTCAGCCACGGTCTCGTCGTGACAGAGAATTTCGACTCGCTCGGAATCGCTCAACGCTCGAACGATCTCTCCGTAGACCCAGGGTATCGGCGCGAGCTTGCCGGGCCAATCCGGCTCGTGGTGCGGCCACGCGATCCACGTCGCCTTGTGCTTCTCCCACTCCGCCGGCATCCGCCGCGCCAGCGACAGCTCCATAGTCAAAGCGCCGCTTCCCTTCGGAGCGGCGCTCGCCTTGCGCTTGCTCGTCGAGCTCGAGCGCTTCGTCATCCGATGTAGCGATTGAGAATCGGCGCGTATGCGTCGATGCGCCGGTCGCGTAGGAACGGCCAGTTGCGGCGTGTACTCTCGATGAGAGCCCGGTCGCACTTGGTGACGAGCACTGCCGGCTCCGTTCCCGCTTCGGCCAGAATTCGTCCGAACGGATCGCAGACGAAAGAGTGTCCGTAAAACTCGATGCCGTCCGTGCCAGGCTCGTCCTCGTGCCCAACGCGATTCGGCGATGCGACGTAGACACCGTTCGCGATCGCATGCGCCCTCTGCGCCGTGCGCCACGCTTCCACCTGCGCCTCCCCAAACTCGGCCTTCTCAGATGGGTGCCAACCGATCGCCGTCGGATAGAAGATGATCTCAGCGCCGAGCAGGCTGGTGATGCGCGCGGCTTCCGGATACCACTGGTCCCAGCAGATCAGCACGCCGATGTCGGCGTAGCGTGTCTTCCAGACGCGAAATCCACTGGCGCCTTTCTGATCGCCGTCGTCGGCAATGTGTGAGTCGCCCGGCGTGAAATAGAACTTCTCGTTGAAGAGGGGATCGTCGGGGATGTGCATTTTCCGATACGCGCCGAGCAGTGAGCCGTCGGCGTCTATGACGGCGGCGGAATTTCGGTAGACACCCGCTGCCTGCCGTTCGAAGATCGGTACGATAATTACCAATTCGAGCTCTTTGGCGACCTTCCTCATCCTCTCGATCGTGGGACCGGGAATCGGCTCTGCCAGATCGAAGCGCTCGTGCTTCTGCGATTTACAGAAGTACGGAGCGTTGAACAGCTCCTGGAGGCAAACAATCTGCGCGCCCTTCTCCGAAGCTTCGCGTATGCGCTTGACCGCCCGCTCGACGTTTTTATCGACGTCGTTCGTGACAGCTTCCTGTACGATTCCAACTGTGAACGTAGGGGAGGGCGTGGTAGCCATGAGAGGAAGGTTAACGCGTTGCGCGGACACAGGAAGTGGCCGACTGATTGCGTTAGCTTAGAGCATCGGAGCCAGTCGAGATATGGACGATTTTACGTCGGAAGATATTCGGCCAGGTACGCCGGTCACTGGAGAGCGGCGAGTGCGCCGGAGCGCGGGCATCAGCAAGGTGTTCAGCGCGATCAAAGCGCAGCACTCCTCCAACCGCTCGCAGATGGAGATCATCGCCGATCGCATGATCGGTTTCGCCAGCTCGACTCCGTTCCTGGTGATCCACGCGCTCCTCTTCATCGGCTGGATCTGGTGGAATCTTCCGTTCTCGGGAATGCCGAAGTTCGATCCGTACCCGTACGGCATGCTGACGACGATCGTCTCGCTCGAAGCGATCTTCCTGTCGATCTTCGTGCTGATGACGCAGAGTCGAGAGTCGCGCATCGGCGAGCTGCGGGAAGAGCTGACGCTCCAGGTAAATCTCCGCATGGAAGAAGAGATCACCAAGACTCTCCACCTCGTGGCGGGACTCTACTCGCGGCTTGGGCTGCAGCTAGCGGATGATCCGGAGCTGAAGGCGATGCTCGAGCCGCTCGATCCAAAAAAGATGGAGAACGATCTGGCCGAGCAAATCAGCGCATCGATGCCGCAGTTCCAGCTGAGAAAAAAGAAGACTCCCGTCCCCTAGGGCCGGTCTCTTCCCACCAGCTGTCTCAGCACGTACGGCAGAATCCCTCCATGCCGGTAGTAGCTCATCTCCTCCGGCGTATCGATGCGAGACACTGCCTGAAACTTCTTTTCTGAACCGTCGGCAGCTGTGGCGCGCACTGTCAACAACGCTCGCGGCTTTAGATCGGTTGTCATTCCGTCGATCTCATACGTCTCGAACCCCGTGAGCCCGTGAGTCTGTCGCGTCTCGCCGTTGACGAACTCCAGCGGCAGGACTCCCATCCCAACGAGATTCGACCGGTGAATTCGCTCGAACGACTCGGCGATCACGGCGCGCACGCCGAGTAGCAGCGTTCCCTTCGCTGCCCAATCGCGCGAAGAGCCGGTGCCGTACTCCTTGCCGGCAATGATCACGAGCGGAACGCCGTTCTTTTGGTATTCCATCGCTCCTTCGTAGATCGTGACTGCCTTCTCACCCGGAGCCCGCTGAGTCCAGCCACCCTCGGTGCCCGGCGCAAGCTCATTGCGCAACCGGATGTTGGCGAAAGTGCCGCGCATCATCACCTCGTGATTTCCTCTGCGCGCGCCGTAGGAATTGAAGTCCACGGTCTTCACGCCGTGCTCGATGAGCCACTTTCCGGCCGGACTCGCCGCGGGAATCGATCCCGCGGGTGAGATGTGGTCGGTGGTGATGGAATCGCTGAACATGCCGAGCACGCGTGCGCCCTTGATGGGCCGAATGCCGGGCGGCGTGAGGGTCATCCCGTCGAAGAACGGCGGATTCTTCACGTAAGTCGAATCCTGATCCCACGCGTAGAGATCTCCTTCCGGAACGGGCAGACTCCGCCAGTTGTCGTCGCCGTGGAAGACGTTCGAGTACTGCGCCTTGAACATCTCCGCCTTCACCGAGCGCAGAATCTCTTCCTCGACTTCTTTCGGCGCGGGCCAGATGTCGCGCAGGAATACCGGACCATTCTTACCGACTCCAAGCGGCTCGGTTGCGAAGTCGATGTCCATCCGACCGGCGAGCGCATACGCGACGACCAGCGGCGGCGACGCCAGATAGTTGAAGCGAGTCAGCGGATTGATGCGACCCTCAAAATTGCGGTTGCCCGACAGAACGGCGGCGACGACCAGCTTGTTCGCCTCGACCGCGTCGGCGACCGGTTGGGGGAGCGGGCCCGAGTTGCCGATGCACGTCGTGCATCCGAAGCCGACGACATTGAAGCGGAGCTTCTGGAGCGCCTCCATCACGTTGGCTTTCTTGAAGTAGTCGGTCACGACCTTCGACCCGGGGGCCAAGCTGGTCTTGACCCACGGCTTGCTCGAGAGCCCGCGCTCGACCGCATTGCGCGCCAGCAATCCCGCCGCGAGCATCACGCTGGGATTCGAGGTGTTCGTGCAGCTCGTGATCGCGGCGATCACGACCGAGCCGTGACGAATCGAGAACTTCTCTCCATTCATCTCCACCGGCACGCTCGTGTACTCGGCGGCCTGCTCGTCGGGATCCGTCGCGACGACAGAGGGTGACAGCTGCGGGGACGCGGCGACGTTCATCGCCTGTTTTGCGGCAGCGACCGCGGCCACGGTGCCCGTGCGCTCGAGATCCGCGGCCAACGCTTCCCTGAACATTTTCTTCGACAGCTTGAGCGGCACTCGGTCCTGCGGGCGCTTCGGCCCCGCCAGACTCGGCTCCACCGTTCGCAGGTCCAGCTCGATGGTGTCGCTGAAGACAGGATCGGGCGTCGCGTCGGTGCGGAAGATTCCCTGTGCTTTGGTGTACGCCTCCACGAGCTGGACTTGCGCTTCGTCGCGTCCGGTGAAGCGCAGATACTTGATCGTCTCCGCATCGATTGGAAAGAAGCCCATGGTCGCGCCATACTCCGGCGCCATGTTGCCGATCGTCGCGCGATCCGCGAGGGAGAGACTCGAGAGGCCGGCCCCGTAGAACTCGACGAACTTTCCGACGACCTTCTTCTTGCGCAGCATCTCGGTGACGGTGAGCACGAGATCCGTTGCCGTCGCGCCAGGCGGAAGGGCTCCGTGGAGCTTGAAGCCAACGACTTCCGGAATGAGCATCGAGACGGGTTGTCCGAGCATCGCGGCTTCCGCTTCGATACCGCCAACGCCCCAGCCCAAGACGCCCAGCCCGTTGATCATGGTGGTGTGAGAATCGGTGCCGACGAGCGAGTCGGGGTACGCGTAGATCTGCTTGCCGACCTGCTCCGTGAACACTGCCTGCGCCAGATACTCCAGATTGATCTGGTGCACGATGCCCGTGTCGGGCGGAACGACGCGGAAGTTGTGCAGCGCCTTCTGCCCCCAGCGCAGGAATGCGTAGCGTTCCTGATTGCGCGCGAACTCGAAGTCCGCATTGATCAGGAGCGCAGCCTCGCTTCCGTATTCGTCGACCTGCACTGAGTGGTCGATGACGAGATCCACCGGCTGGAGCGGGTTGATCATTCTCGCGTCTCCGCCGAGTCGGGCGAGCGCGTCACGCATAGCGGCGAGATCGACGACCGCGGGAACTCCGGTGAAATCCTGGAGCAGCACTCTCGCGGTGCGAAAGGCAATCTCCTTTTCGACTTTCCCCTTCATGTCCCAGGTCGCGAGAGCGCGCACGTCGTCAGCTTTGACGAACTTGCCGTCTTCGTTTCGGAGAAGGTTTTCGAGGAGGATCTTGAGGCTGAAGGGGAGTCTGTCCGCGTTCCCGTTGGCGAGAGAGGACAGGGAATCGAGCCGAAAGATCGTGTACTGCCGACCCGCAACGTCCAGCGTTGATCGGCTACCGAAGGTATTCGGGTGTGTCATTTGATTTTTTTCCGAACTTGGCCGCGTCATGCGCTGGCCGTAGTGCGCGGAGCCACTGCCGAGCGGAATTTCTGGCTCGGCAGGCTACTCTAAATGTAATACATCAACCGGTTTTCGTTGTCGGCTCACTCGTCGGATCGACGGTCGTCTTCCCCTCACGCCCAGTCGCCATGTCCAGTCGCGTAGCTTCAATCGCGAGCGTCGGGCAGTGGTGCACGAAATCGCCGTCCGCCGGCGACCATTCGACTACCGGCGTGAGCGGGTACGCCTTCTGGTGCGCATCCATCGCCATCACATCAGGGGCGAGAGCCGCGCACAGCGTGCACCCGATGCACTTGTCGCGGTTCACCCTGATCTGCATCGCCCTGCGCGGGAAGACGCCGATGCCCCACGTGATGCACTCCTCGTAGTGCTTGCAGGCTTCCATCGCCGCCGTGTAGCCCGCCTCCAGCAGCTCTTCGGTGTGCGAGAAGCTGAACCATCCGATGTGATTCACTTTCGGTCTGATGAGAATCATCGGGGGACGCGTCCAGTTGGCGAACGGCGCCAACTGCAGTGCATGCATCATCGTCGTCGCCGCCCGCACGTAGATGGACGCGAATCCGGCCGTCGCGATGTCGTTTTCCGGTTCGAGATCGCTCGAGCCCGTGTCCACCGCGATTACGGCGTCCATCCCCCGACCGGCGATCGAGACTGGGAGGTTGTCGAGCACGCCGCCGTCGACGCACAACCTTCCGCCGACGAGACCGGGCGGGTAAAACCCGGGCAGCGCGCACGATGCGTACACAGCGTCGGCAACGCTCACATCGCGCAGGCCGGGCAACCCCCACACGATCTGCGATCCCCGGGTGATATCGACGGTGTTGACGAGCAGCGTCCGCTTCAGCTGATCGAATCGTTTGTCCGTCGCTACGGACTTCACGACACTTCTGAGGGGATCCTCGAGGTAAATCGCCGGCGAGTGCTGTCGCTCGAGCAGCATTCCCATCCGGTTCAGACGGAAGAGATCACGGCGCTTGAGCGCGCGCGCGCGATCCGTCATCTCGCTGATGTCCATTCCACGAGAGTACGCTGCGGCGATGAGCGCGCCGATGCTCGTGCCCGCGACCACCGTGGGCTCGATTCCGAGCTCCTTCAGGGCCTTGAACACGCCGATGTGGGCGAAGCCTTTCAGCCCGCCACCGCCCAGCACCAACGCGATCTTGTGCGCCTTGGATCGCGGCTTGGCGGGCGATAGTCGTTTCGCGCTGCGTGGGGTCTGGCGGGGCATGCTAAGGTTGGGTGCGGGAAGCTATAATGTACTGACGTACACCACACACACAGAGTAAATCGATGACTCGTTCCTGCGCTGTGCTCTCAATTCCGTTCGCGCTCTTCATTTCAGCCGCCTCCACCCATGCGCAGACCGACAACGCCCCCAGCCGGATCACGCCGCAGGAAATCGACGCGCACCTTCGCTTCCTGGCCTCCGATCTCCTGGAAGGCCGAGCACCCGCCACGCGCGGTGGACGAATCGCCGAAGAATACATTGCCACCCAGCTCCAGGCCTTCGGTGTAAAGCCAGGCGTCGGAGACAGCTCGTACTTCCAGCGCGTGCCGATCGACGTCGTAAAAGCCGACCCAAAGACCATCCGCGTGGTTGCCTCGGGCAAGGCGAACGCCAACCTGCGATTCACCGATGACGTAGTCGTATGGCCGGGCTCGGCGACCGAATCAAGCAGCGCCCGCGGCGAGCTCGTGTTCGTCGGCTACGGTGCCGTCGCGCCCGAATACAAGTGGGACGATTTCAAGAACGCCGATGTGCGCGGGAAGATCCTGCTCGTCCTGGTCAACGATCCACCTGCCCCCGCGTCCGAGCCGAATCTCTTCGGCGGAAAGGCGATGACGTACTACGGTCGCTGGACGTACAAGTACGAGGAGGCGGAGCGCCGCGGCGCTGCCGGGGTGTTGATCGTGCACACCACCGGGCCAGCGGGCTATCCGTGGCACGTAGTAGTCAACTCGAACTCGACCGAGCATCGCTTGCTCCCACGCGACCCTGCCGCACCGGCTCCAATCGGAGTGCGCGGCTGGATTACGGACAGCGCCGCGACCGTGCTGCTCGCGCAGGCCGGCCTCAACATGGCGCAGCTTCGCCGGCAGGCGGAGTCTCGCGATTTTCGTCCGGTCTCGACGGGAATCATGATCGATGCGTCGATGCAGAACAGCATGCAACACATGTCCGCCAACAACGTCGTCGGCGTCGTGCGTGGCATCGACCCGAAAGTGCGCGACGAGTACGTCGCCTACAGCGCCCACTGGGACCATTTCGGAATTGGCCCCGTCGTTAATGGCGATTCCATCTACAACGGTGCAGTCGACAATGCGTCGGGAGTAGCCACCGTTCTGGCGATTGCTCACGCCGCGGCGGAAGGCGTGAAGCCGCGCCGCTCGCAGCTATTCGCCTTCGTGACGGCGGAAGAGTCGGGTCTGCTGGGCTCCGCATATTTCGGGGAGCACCCGACAGTGCCGGCTAACAAGATCATCGCCGCGCTCAACATGGATGTGGTGAACGTGAACGGGCGCGTGCGCGACCTGAACGTCATGGGCGACAACAAGAGCTCGCTGGGTCCGACGCTCGCACAGATGCTAAGAGCGCAGGGCATTCGCCTATCGCCCGACGCCCATCCTGAGGCGGGGCACTTCTACCGCTCCGATCACTTCTCGTTCGCCAAGGTCGGGATACCCTCGGTTTCAATCGGACCGGGCGTCGACTACGTCGGAAGACCCGCGGGCTGGGGGCAGAAACAAGCGGAGGATTGGACCGCGCACAATTATCACCAACCTTCGGATGAATACCGCTCTGACTTCGATCTCAGCGGAGCCGCGCAGCTTGGCGAGATCGTCTATCGCCTCGGCCTCGAGCTCGGCAACGCGCGCAGCGTTCCCGTATGGAACGCCGACGCGGAGTTCAAAGCGATGCGCGACGCATCGCGGAAGGGTCAGTAAGATCGGGCGCGACCTTCGAGCTGTGAAAAAAGAGAAATCTGGAGCTCCGGATCCGCTCATCGCGTTCCGCGAGGAGTTCCCAATCCTCGAGAAGACGACCTACCTCGTCTCCAACTCTCTTGGACCGATGCCTCGCACCGTTCCCGAAAAGCTCGCCGAGTACGCGCGAGACTGGGGCGAGCTCGGCGTAAAGGCGTGGAACCGCGGCTGGTGGGAGCTGCCGGTCGAGGTGGGAAACGAGATCGCTCCGCTTATCAATGCTTCCGGCGGCGAGATCGTGATGATGCCCAATGTGACCATCGCGCAGACGGCGGTGCTCTCGGCAATGGACTTTCTGCGCGAGCGCGACACGGTCGTGATGACCGAGCTCGACTTTCCGTCGGTTCGCTACGCGTACCAGGAAATGGCGCAGCGGCTCGGAGCCCGTGTTGTGGTCGTTAGATCTGACGATGGTATTACCATCGATCGCGAAAAGCTGCTCGCGGCCATCGACGAAAGGACGCACCTGGTAGCCGTGTCCCACGTTCTCTTCCGCAGCTCTTACGTGATGGACGCAGATGCGATCTGCGCGCGCGCCCACGAAGTCGGCGCGCTCGTCTCACTCGACTCTTTTCACGCGGTAGGGATTCTCCCAGTAGACGTGAAACGGAGCAAGGTCGATTTTCTAACAGGTGGATGTCTCAAATGGCTTTGCGGCGGGCCAGGCGCGTGCTTCCTGTACGTGAGCCCCGACGTGCGGGACAAGCTGAAGCCCGCGCTCACGGGCTGGCAGGCGCACTCGCGGCCATTCGCCTTCGAAGATTCCATGGAATACACGACAGGCGCGTTCCGCTGGCTGAATGGGACCCCCGTAATTCCGGCGCTCTACGCCGCGGCCGAAGGACCGAAGATCCTGCGTCGCGTCGGAGTC
>Ga0193699_10000451_pt1 | contig 17995 bp, 16 predicted proteins | sample L3c2metaG_FD_160095 | JGI IMG/M metagenome (GOLD analysis project Ga0193699, IMG submission 160095) | Soil microbial communities from a riparian zone of the East river system, Colorado, United States - L3c2 | ecosystem: Environmental > Terrestrial > Soil > Riparian zone | place: USA: East...
AACATTCTCGGAGTGCCCGCCCTGCTGGAGGCGCTTGAGCCCTCCTGCACCTAAAGAGAGTTTTGTGGCGCCGCAAACAGCGCTGCGTCCATCAGTCGAAAAATTCCCGACTTTTGATACAGCCTGGTTCGCAGGGACGACGGTTAAAAATGTCCCCCGAACTCGCCTTCCTCCTGACGCTCGCGCTGCGCATGGCGATCACCGCCGCGTTCGTGGTCACTGCATCCGTGATCACCGAACGCTCGGGCCCGGTGATCGGCGCGCTGGTGGCGACGCTGCCGATTTCGGCGGGGCCGTCTTATGTGTTTCTCGCGCTCGATCACGATGCGGCGTTCATCGCCGAGGGCGCGCTGGCGAGCCTGCCGATCAACGCCGCGACGATCTTTCTCGGCCTGACCTATGTCGTGCTGGCGCAACGCCGCGGCGCGCTGGTCAGCTGCCTCGGCGCGGTCGCCGTGTGGATTACGCTGGCGGCGATCATCCGCTCGGTGCAATGGACGCTGGCCAGCGGCCTGATCGCCAATGCGATCGCGTTCGCGATCTGCGTGCCGCTGCTGCGGCGCTTCCGCCACGTCAAGATGCCGCTGATCACGCGGCGCTGGTACGACATTCCGCTGCGCGCCTCGCTGGTCGCCACCCTGGTGGCCACCGTGGTCACACTGTCGGGCTGGGTCGGCCCCAAGATCAGCGGCATCATCGCGCTGTTTCCGGTGGTGTTCACCAGCATGATGCTGATCCTGCATCCGCGCATCGGCGGGCCGCCGACCGCGGCCGTGATCGCCAACAGTGCCGGCGGATTGATGGGATTGGGCATCGCGATCGCCGCGCTGCACGTCACGGCACTGCGGTTCGGCTCGGTGGTAGGCTTAAGCCTGGCGCTGATGATTTGCGTCTGCTGGAATCTGGGATTGTGGTGGAACGGGCGGCGAAGGCTCCCACGCTAACCCCGTCATTGCGAGGAGCCCTTGCGACGAAGCAATCCAGCTTGCTGCAGTAAAGCTGGATTGCTTCGCTTCGCTCGCAATGACGATTTACTTCACCAGCTTCGCCTTCAACGCATACAGCGCCTCCAGCGCGTCGCGCGGCGACATCTCGTCGGGATGCAGCGCCTTCAAGGCTTCGACGAGTTGCTCCGCTTCGCTCGGCGGCGCCGGCTCGGCGGCGGCGCGCGACGGCACCGCGAACAGCGGCAGGTCATCGGCCAAGGCCCGCGCGGTCTGGCCGCGGTCCTGCGCCTCCAGTTTTGCGAGCACTGATTTGGCGCGCGCGATCACCGGCGCCGGGAGGCCGGCGAGCTTTGCGACCTGGATGCCGTAGGAGCGGTCGGCCGAGCCAGGCAGTACCTCGTGCAGGAACACCACATCGCCCTGCCACTCCTTGACCCGCACGGTGGCGTTGAACAGCCGCGGCAGTTTGGCGGAGAGCGCGGTGAGTTCGTGGTAGTGTGTGGCGAACAGCGCGCGGCAGCGGTTGACCTCGTGCAGATGTTCGATCGCGGCCCAGGCGATCGACAGGCCATCGAAGGTCGCGGTGCCCCGGCCGATCTCATCCAATATCACCAGCGAGCGTTCGCTGGCCTGATTGAGAATCACGGCGGTTTCTACCATCTCCACCATGAAGGTGGAGCGGCCGCGAGCGAGGTCATCGGCGGCGCCGACACGCGAGAACAGCCGGTCGACGATGCCGATACGGGCGCGCGTGGCCGGCACAAAGCTGCCGGTCTGCGCCATCAGCGCGATCAGCGCGTTCTGGCGCAGGAAGGTCGATTTGCCCGCCATGTTGGGGCCGGTGATCAGCCAGATCTGGCCGGCCCCCACCCTACCCTCCCCCGCAAGCGGGGGAGGGTAGGGTGGGGGTACCGGCGACAGGTCGCAGGCGTTGGCGATGAACGGCTGCCCATCGCGCTTCAGCGCCTGCTCGACCACCGGATGCCGGCCGCCTTCGATCGCGAAGCTGAGCGAGCCATCGACCTCGGGCCGCACGTAATTGTCATCGACCGCGAGTTTCGCCAGTGCGGTCGCGACGTCGAGCAGCGCGAAGGCATGCGCGGCGGCGCGCAGGTCCTCGCTGGCGGCGGCGACCATCGCGGAAAGCCGCTCGAAAATCTCCAGCTCCAGTCCGAGCGCGCGGTCGCCGGCATTGGCGATCTTGGCTTCGATCTCTCCTAGTTCAGCCGTGGTGAAACGCGTTTGCCCGGCCAGCGTCTGGCGATGAATAAAAGTCGCATTCAGCGGCGGGGTCATCAGCTTGTCGCCGTGCTGCGCGGTGACTTCCACAAAGTAGCCGAGCACGTTGTTGTGCCGGATTTTCAGGCCCTTGACGCCGGTATCGTCGGCATAGCGGGCCTGCATCGCGGCGACCACCAGTCGCGAGGCGTCGCGCAGATTGCGGGTTTCGTCGAGCGCTGTCTCATAACCTTCGCGCACGAAACCGCCATCGCGCTTGATCAGCGGCAGCTGCTCTGAAAGCGCGCGCTCGAATTCGCGCGCGAGATCGCGCGACGGGCGGCGCAACGCCTCCATGATGGCAGCGATTTCCGGCGGTGGCGTTTCGAGCTGCGCGAGCCGCGCCAGCGCGGAATCTGCCGCCAAAATGCCGTCGCGGAGTCCGGCGAGATCGCGCGGGCCGCCGCGTCCGACCGACAACCGCGCCAGCGCGCGCGACATGTCGGGTGCGGCGCGCAGCGTGGTCCGGATATCGTCGCGCGCCGCGCTGTCCGCAACGAATGTCGCGATCGCATCGAGCCGCCGCGCGATCGCGGCACTGTCGGTGAGGGGTGCCGCCAGTCTTTGGGCTAGCAGCCGCGATCCGGCCGGGGTCACGGTGCAGTCGATGGCATCGAGCAGCGATCCGCGCCGCTCGCCGGCCAGCGTCCGCGTCAGTTCGAGATTGGCGCGGGTGGCCGGATCGATCGCCATGGTGGTGCTGGCGGCCTCGCGCGACGGCGGCGACAGCGGCGGGCGCTTTCCGACCTGGGTGCGGTCGATATAGGTGACGGCGGCGGCGGCAGCGGTGGCTTCCAGCCGCGACATCGCGCTGAGGCCGTCCATGGTGGCGACGGCGAAATAATCGCACAGCCGCCGCTCCGCGGTGGCGCTGTCGAATACGTCGCGGGTCAGCGGCGTCACCGCCGGCAATTCGCGCAACAGCGGCCCGAGATCGGGATCGCCATACAGCGCATCGGTGACGATGACCTCGTTGGGGTTGATCCGCGCCAGCGTGGCCGCGAGTTCGCCGGTCGCACATTCCGTGACGATGAATTCCGCGGTCGAAATGTCGATCCAGGCAAGGCCAATGCGGTCGGCGCCGGCCGATCCGCGCGTCCGCGCGATTGCCAGCAAATAGTTGTTGGCCTTGGCGTCGAGCAAGGTGTCTTCAGTCAGCGTGCCCGGCGTCACCAGCCGCACCACGCCGCGACGGACCACGCTCTTGTTGCCGCGCGCCCGCGCCGCTGCAGGGTCCTCGGTCTGTTCGCAGACCGCGACGCGGTGGCCTGCTTCGATCAGGCGGTGCAGGTAATCCTCGGAGCGCTCCACCGGCACGCCGCACATCGGGATATCCAGGCCCTGATGCTTGCCGCGCTTGGTCAGCACGATGCCGAGCGTGCGCGAGGCGATTTCGGCATCTTCGAAGAACAGCTCGTAGAAATCGCCCATCCGGTAGAACAGCAAGAGCCCCGGATGGGCGGCCTTGATCTCGAGGAACTGTTCCATCATCGGCGTGACGCGCGCCGCCGCCTCCGCGCTGGGTGCGGCGTCTGGTGGAACGGGAATGGATTGCTGGATCGTCATTGCGCCGCAAACTACAAAATTTTGCCGGTCGATCCTATTGGTTTGCCGTTGTAATGAGGGTTTTCCACGTTCTCTGCTGCACCTCTTCCGCTTGCGGGGGAGCATAGGCCGCCTTCGGCGGCCGTCCTTAGATAAGGACGCCGAAGCTGAGCTTCGGCTATGGCGCTCGACAGAGCGCGGCGGGTGGGGGAATGCTTCAACAGGCGCCGGCGTATGCTGAGACCCCCACCCCGGCCCTCCCCCGCAAGCGGGAGAGGGGCGATAGAGCGGCAATTGACCTGCCGCGCACCCGCTCCTAAAACTCGCCATCCATTCGGGCCGGGGAGCCGCGGAAAACGCTGATTTCAGGGAGAGATTCGATGGGTGATGTATTTGTATGCGACGCCGTGCGGACCCCGATCGGCCGCTTCGGCGGCTCGCTCGCCAAGGTGCGCGCCGACGATCTGGCGGCGGCCCCGATCAAGGCGTTGATGGCGCGGCATCCCAAGCTCGACTGGGCCGATGTCGACGAAGTCTATTTCGGCTGCGCCAACCAGGCCGGCGAGGACAACCGCAACGTGGCGCGGATGGCGCTCTTGCTGGCCGGTCTGCCGGAATCGATTCCCGGCTTGACGCTCAACCGGCTCTGCGCCTCCGGGCTCGACGCGGTCGGGGCCGCCGGCCGCGCGATCCGCGCCGGCGAGATCGACTTTGCGATTGCCGGCGGCGTCGAATCGATGACACGGGCGCCGTTCGTGATGGGCAAGGCGCCGGAAGCGTTTTCGCGCTCGGCCGATATTTTCGACACCACCATCGGCTGGCGCTTCATCAATCCCCTGATGAAGGCGCAATACGGCGTCGATGCGATGCCCGAGACCGGCGAAAACGTCGCCGAGGAATTTCAGGTGTCGCGCGCCGATCAGGACGCGTTCGCGATCCGCTCGCAGCAGCGCGCCGGCGCCGCGATCGCATCCGGCTATTTCGCCGAAGAAATCACCCCGGTGTCGGTGCCCGGCGGCAAGGCCGGCCCTATCACCGTCGACAAGGACGAGCACCCGCGTCCGGAAACCACGCTCGAAGGCCTGACAAAACTGAAGCCGATCGTGCGCAATCCCGGCACCGTGACCGCCGGCAATGCCTCCGGCGTCAATGACGGCGCGGCCGCGATGATCCTGGCTTCCGAAGCCGCCGTGAAAAAGCACGGCCTGACGCCGCGGGCGCGCATTTTGGGACTTGCCTCGGCCGCGGTGCCGCCGCGCATCATGGGCATCGGTCCGGTGCCGGCGACGCGCAAGCTGATGGAGCGACTGGGGCTGAAGATCAGCGATTTCGATTTGATCGAGCTCAATGAAGCCTTCGCCAGCCAGGGGATAGCCTGCCTGCGGCAATTGGGCGTCAAGGACGATGCCGATTTCGTCAACCCGCATGGCGGCGCCATCGCGCTCGGTCATCCCCTCGGGATGAGCGGCGCGCGCCTCGCCATGACCGCGGTGCACGGCATGGAGAAGCGCGGCGGAAAACGGGCACTCGCGACGATGTGCGTCGGCGTCGGCCAGGGCGTCGCTATGGCGATCGAGATGGTGAACTGACGTTTCAGCAACGTCATTGCGAGCGCAGCGAAGCAATCCATCCCTACTTTCGTTGCTGCTCCATGGATTGCTTCGCTGCGCTCGCAATGACGGGAGTATTCAACCATGACCCTTCTCTACCCCATCGCCAGCAACGCCGCGCATCCGGCGCGGTTGTCGCCCGGTTACCGCAGCACGCTGAAACGTTCGCCGCAGAAACCGCTGATCATCATGCGGCAGACGCTGTCGGAACTGACCGGGCCGGTGTACGGCCACGAGACCGTGCGCGAGAACGATCACGATCTCACCACCCAGCATGCGGGCGAGCCGCTCGGCGAACGCATCATTGTGCACGGCCATGTGCTGGACGAGGACGGCCGCGGCGTGCCGAATACGCTGATCGAGCTGTGGCAGGCCAATGCCTGCGGCCGCTACATCCACGTCGTCGATCAGCATCCGGCGCCGCTCGATCCGAATTTTACCGGGGCCGGTCGCGCGCAGACCGACAGCGCCGGCTATTACAAATTCATCACGGTAAAACCCGGCGCCTATCCCTGGGGCAATCACCACAATGCCTGGCGGCCGGCCCATATCCACTTCTCGGTGTTCGGCCACGCCTTCATCTCGCGGCTGGTGACGCAGATGTATTTTCCCGGCGATCCCTTGTTCGAGTTCGATCCGATCTTCAATTCGGTGCCGGACGAGAAGGCGCGGATGCGGATGGTTTCTTCCTTCGATATGGAAAACACCCAGCCGGAATGGGCGCTGTGCTACCGCTTCAACATCGTGCTGCGCGGGCGCAACGCCACGCCGCGGGAGACCAAATAGTGCCGGAAGCTGCAAAAGGAATTACGCCATCGCAGACCGTCGGTCCGTTTTTCGCTTATGGGCTGACGTCGAACGGCAAATACGACTGGAACGACGCCTTCAGCAATAACCTCGTCACCCCTGACACCTCGGGCGAACGCATTCGCATCGAAGGCCGGGTGTTCGACGGCGACGGCGCGCCGGTGCCGGATTGCATGCTGGAGATCTGGCAGGCCGATGCGCAGGGGCGGTTCTCGGATCCGCAGGACCAACGCGCGCTGCCGAATTCGTCGTTCAAGGGCTTTGGCCGTTGCGGCACCGACGCCAATGGCGGCTACGTCTTCGACACCATCAAGCCCGGTATGGTGCCCGATCCCGACGGCCAACCGCAGGCACCGCATATCCTGCTCGCCATCTTCGCCCGCGGCATGCTGCTGCAAAATTACACGCGAATTTATTTCGACGGCGAGGCCGGCAATGCCGCCGATCCCGTGCTGGCGCTGGTGCCGGCTGATCGACGCGCCACGCTGATCGCGGAGCGCCAGCCAAGCAATGGCAACGCGGTCTATCGGCTCGACATCCGCCTGCAGGGCGACAACGAAACGGTGTTTTTCGATATCTGAACGAGTAAACCCGCGAAAGCGCCAACCTTTGACTCGTCAAGGCTTTCTCGCCGGCTTGATCGGAGCTCCGATTGCGCAACTCGTCGTCCTGTTCCTGATGGTGCTGTTTCCGCCGCTGGTAACGGTGCCAGCAAAATGGTTCGGTGGTTAGCGTACTCGTATTCAGTGCAAAACGGGAGGGAGCGACGATGGCCGCCAAAATCATGATCCTGAACGGACCGAATTTGAATTTCCTGGGTATTCGTGAGCCTCACATCTATGGCTCGACCACGCTGAAGGAAATCGAGGCGAGCTGCCAGGATCTCGCGGACTACCTCGGGATTTCGGTTTCGTTTCACCAGTCCAATCTCGAAGGTGAACTGGTCAGTTTGATCCAGTCGGCCCACGGCAATGCCGATGCCATCATCATGAATCCCGCCGCCTATTCCTTTACGTCGATCGCACTGATCGACGCGCTGAAAATATTCGAAGGACCTAAAATCGAGGTCCATATCTCGAATATCCACGCCAGAGACGAACTGCACCGGCATTCGATCACGTCGAGCGCGTCTACCGCCGTCATCTGCGGTCTCGGCCCTTACGGATACATCGCCGCAATTCTGGCCGCGGTGCAAAGACTGGGCAAGCTGTCGGATACGGTTCCGGCGCCGCTGCACGGCTTGCGGGCCAACAGCAAGGCGTAGTTGAATGGTTCGGGAGGAGAGGGTGATGCGCGGAGCCGGTTTCCTTGCGATCTGGAGCGACGTCGAGCGCGCCAATCTGACCGACTATCGTCATTGGCTGACACGTGAGCACACCACGGAGCGCGTGACGACCAAGGGGTTCCTGGCATCTCGCGTGTTCCGCGCTGATCGCGCCGACATCGATCGCTTCTTCATTCTCTACGAGCTGGAAACGCCGGAGGTCCTCGACGGCCCCGCCTACCTCGCGCGCCTCAACGCGCCTACGCCCTGGTCGCAACGTATCATGCCGCAACTCGGCAACTTCGTTCGCGGCGGCGGTGTCGTGACGGCCCGGGCCGGGCGAGGGGAGGGCTCCACCATTGTCGCACTGCGGATCGAACATTTGCCGGAAACGCCAAAGCGCCTGGCCGGCGATATTGCCGCGCTTGACGGGATAGCGGCGGTGCAGATCGGCGCGACCGATCTTGCCAGGACCTCGGTGCCAACAGTCGAAAAAGGGATGCGGCAGCACGAGGGGGTTTTCACCGGCTTGCTGCTGATCGAAGCGCTCGACGAGAAATCCCTTCGCGACGCGTTGCGCAGGGCGGCCGAAATGGCGCCCGGCGTGATTGGCGATGCCGGCGACCCCGAGATTTATCAGGGTATCTTCGCGCTCGACGCGCGCATCGCCTGGACCGGATAGTGCCGTCATTTTCGCTCGCCGCGCTGACCGCGCTCGAACTGGCGCCGCCTTCCGTCATCGCCTGTTTCGTATTAGCGTTACCGGCGCGGCCACGGTCCAGGGAGTGCGGAATGATCATCGAACGTCAGCAGGATGTCACGGTCGCGGCGACATCGGTGATGGAACAGACGTCCGACCCGCGGCTTCGCGAAATCATGGTATCGCTGGTCAAGCACCTCCATGGCTTTATCCGCGATATCCGCCTGACCGAGGCGTAATTCCGCGAAGCCGCCGCCATTCTGGTCGAGATAGGTAAACTCTCGACCGACACGCACAACGAAGCCATCCTGATGGCCGGCTCGCTTGGCGTCTCGTCGCTGGTATGCCTTCTGAACAATGGCGATCGGGGCAATACCGAAACGTCGCAATCGCTGCTTGGGCCGTTTTGGCGGCTGCACTCTCCGCGAGTCGAAAACGGCGGCTCCATCGTCCGATCCGACACGCCGGGCGCGCCGCTGTTCGTCAACGCCCGCGTGGTGGACCGTGCCGGCCATCCGATCGCGGAAGCGGAAGTCGATATCTGGCACGCTTCGCCGGTCGGTCTTTACGAGAACCAGGATCCCGAACAGGCCGACATGAACCTGCGCGGGAAGTTTACAACCGATGCCGACGGACGCTTCTGGTTTCGCTCGGTGATGATGATCGGCTATCCGATCCCGACCAACGGCGTGGTCGGCCGTCTGTTGAAGCAGCAGAAACGGCATCCCTACCGGCCGGCGCATCTTCACGCGCTGATTTTCAAGCCGGGATTCAAGGTCCTGATTTCCCAGGTCTATGATCCCGCCGACCCCCACATCGACACCGACGTGCAGTTCGGCGTGACCAAGGCGCTGATCGGCAATTTCGTGCGCCATGAAGAGCCGCATCCGGCCGAGCCTGATGCCGGCGCGCCCTGGTACTCGCTCGACTACGCCTACCAAATGGAAGCCGGCGACGCCGTGCTGCCACGGCCGCCGATCAAGTAGCGCGGCCGAAAAAGCACTGTGCCGCGTGACCGTCATTGCGAGCGAAGCGAAGCAATCCAGCTTTTACCGCAGCAAAGCTGGATTGCTTCGTCGCTGCGCTCCTCGCAATGACGGCAGTGGCGCGTGACGGACACAAACTACTCGATCACCGCATGTTCCGGCGCCAGAGATTGCTTGCGCAGGGCGGCCTTGGTCGACCCGATCATGATCGCCAGCGGGATCGCGCACAGCGTGAAGACCATCACCATCTGGTAGTCGTGCGAGAAGGCGATGATCTGCGCCTGGATATTGACCATCGCGTCCGCCATCGCCCGGCCCTTGTCGGTGCTCATGTCGATCAGGGCCCGCACATCCGGCATCTGCATGGCGTGGTTGAACGGGTTGACGTGCTGCGACAGGATCGCGTAGGTGCGCCGCGAGCCCTCCGTCAGCTGCGCGATGACGAGGGAAATGCCGATCGAGCTCGCGACATTGCGCATCAGGGTCAGCATTGAGGTGCCGTCGGTGCGCAGATGATTGGGCAGCGTCAGGAATGCCACCGTGGAGAGCGGCACGAACACGAGGCCAAAACCAAAACCCTGCACGATGCTGATCACCACGATCTCGTTGACGCCGGTCTGGTCGGTCCAGGCCGTCATATAAAACAGCGACAGGCAGGTGATGCTGAGGCCACTGATGATCAGCGTGCGCGCCTCGATATAGCGCATCAGGCGGCCGACCAGCATCATGGCGACAAAGGTGCCGCAGCCGCGGCTCGCCATCAACAGGCCCGCGGTGATAATGGGATAGCCGATCACGTTATGCAAATAGGGCGACGACAGCGCCATGGTCGAGAACAGCACGAGGCCCATCACCGCCATGAACACGCAACCGCCGACGAAATTCTTGTCCCTGAACAGCGCGAACTGGATGAACGGCTTTGAGGTCGTCAGCGAATGGGCGAAGAAATAATAGAAGCCGACGATCGAGACGATGAACTCGGCAATGATCTCGTTGGATTCGGTCCAGCCAAGCTGCTCGCCGCGGTCGAGCGCGATCTGCAAGCTTCCGATGCCGATCGCGAGCGCGGTGAATCCGAACCAGTCGAAGCGCAATTCGCGATTCTTTTTGGTCTCGTCCATGAACACCAAGAGGCCGAGCACGGTGAAGATGCCGAACGGCAGATTGACGAAGAACACCCAGTGCCAGGAATAGGTCTCGGTCAGCCAGGCTCCTAACGACGGCCCCATGATCGGGCCCATCATTACGCCCATGCCCCAGATCGACATCGCCTTGGCGCGCTCATGCAGCGCGTAGGAGTCGAGCATGACCGCCTGCGACAGCGGCACCAGGGCTGCGCCGAACACGCCCTGCAGCAGGCGGAACAGGACCATCTGGTTGATGTCCTGCGCCGCGCCGCAGAGCACCGACGCGATAGTGAATCCCCCAGAGCAAATGATGAAAATGCGCTTGCGGCCGAAGCGGTTGGCGATCCACCCCACCGGCGCGGTCATGATCGCGGCCGCTACGATGTAGGAGGTCAGCACCCAGTTGATCTGGTCCTGCGAGGCCGACAGCGAGCCCTGCATATAGGGCAGCGCGACGTTGGCAATGGTGGTGTCCAGCGCCTGCATGATGGTCGCGGTCATGGCGCAGATCGTCACCATGGTCCGGCGCAGGCCGGGAACCGCGATCGGGGCTGCGGCCGAATTCGGCATCGCCGGTCAGTCCTCCTTCGCCGCCGCCGCCGGCGAGAGTCCGAACAGGGCAGCGAGCGAACGGCGATGGTTGGTGTCGATGGTGGTATAGGCGCTCATGCCGGCCTTCAGCTTGCGGACATATCTGTCGTTGCTGTCGAAATAGATCCGCACCGGCACCCGCTGCACCACCTTGACGAAATTGCCGGTGGCGTTCTGCGGCGGCAGGATCGCGAACTGCGCGCCGGTGCCGGGTGAGAGCGAACCGATGGTGCCCTTGAAGACATGATTGGGGAAGGCGTCGACGTCGATGGTGACGGGCTGGCCGACCGTGACATAGGTGAAGTCGGATTCCTTCGGGTTGGCGTCGACCCAGGGTTTTGAGGTGTCGATGACAGAGAACACCGGCGCGCCTGCCATCACGAAGCGGCCGAGCTGAATCTGTTCGACCTGGGTCGCTGTGCCGTTCATCGGCGCACGTACGGTGGTCAGATCGAGATTGCGCTGGGCGTCGTCGAGCACCGCCTTGGCCTGCATGTAGGCCGGAAACTGCTCGAGCGGCAGATCGGGATTGCCGAGCAGCTGATTGAGCGCGGTCGAGTTCTGCATCTTGACCAGTTGCAACTGGGCCTGCGCGGTGACCAGCGCGGTGCCGCTGTTGTCGAGATCGAGCTGCGATCCGGCATTGCTCTTGACCAGAGAATTCTTCCGCTCGACGTCGCGCTGCTTGAGCGCGATGCCGGCGTTGACGATCTCGATGGTCTGCGCATAGAGCTTGACGTTGGCGACGAGGTTGTCGTGACTCGTCTTGGCGTCATCCAGCTTGGCGCGCGCCTGGGCCACCGCCAGCTTGAACGGCACCGGATCGATCTGGAACATGACGTCGCCGGTCGAGACCTCCTGGCCTTCCTTGACGGCGACGCTGATGATCTTGCCGGAGATATCCGGCGTGATCAGAACCTTCTGGGCGCCGACATAGGCGTCGTCGGTGGTCACGTAGCGGCCGCCGTTGAGGTAGAAGGTCACTCCGGCGATCAGCGCCACCAGCGGCACCACCACCAGCAGCAGTACGCGACGGTAACGCCGCATGCCCGCCATCAACCGGCGGCGCGGCTCCGCGGCAATTTTAACGCGGGGCTTTTCGGGCGGCGCGCCCTTCTGTTCGGGCGGGAATTTGAGGATCGGATCAGCCAACGCGCTGCTCCTTTCTTGGCGGTTCACCGGCCGGATTCTGGATCGCGTTGCGCACGTTTTCCTTGATCTCTTCCAGTTGGGTCAGCAGGCGATGGGCGTCGGCCGGATTGATGCCCTCCAGCGCGGTCGCCGTCAGTTCGGAGCGCAGCCCGCTCAATTTGCCGAGCAGCGGGCGGGCGGCCTTGCGTAGATAGAGCCGGTTGACGCGGCGGTCGGTATCGTCGCTGCGGCGCTCGATCCAGCCGTTGTCGCACAGTCTGTCGATCAGCCGGGTCAGCGTGATCGGCTGCATTTCCATCAGCTCGGCGAGTTCCGTCTGCTTCAGACCCTCGGTGCGTTCCACCTTGGCCAGAACAGCCCATTGCGCGCGGGTGATGCCGTAGCGCGCGGCCTGCTTGTCGGCATAGGCGCGCACCAGGCGCTGCAATTCGCCCAGCGTAAACAGGAAGTTCATATCCACCGAACCGCGGGGCATGCGTGTCGCCTCCCTAAGCCTAGGATATAATAAGCTAGCTTATGAATTTGATTTTTCAAGTTAAAAGACCGGGCAGGTGTCAAGAGAAGGCAGCCCCGCTGGCAGCACATGGCTCGCGTGCCCAAGCGGCTAAAGGGATTTCGGAAAGCCGCTCAGAGTGTTACATGATGCTGCGGTGCCATTTCCTTGTTACGATGCTGAAACGATAGGCGAATTCGAACAAGCGCGTTAAACGGTCGTCTGATGACAGCTCTCAAACCGACTTTCCCGGCGCCCGACCACGATCACGACCGCTGCGCCGCGGACGCGATCGATCATGCCGAACGGGTCTGCAAGCAGAGATCCCAGAAATTCACGCCGATCCGCCGCCAGGTGCTGCAGGCGCTGTTGTCCAGCCATCGTCCGCTCGGCGCCTATGAGGTGATCGATGAGTTGGCGAAATCGATGTCGCGGCCGGCGCCGATCACGGTGTACCGCGCGCTCGATTTTTTGATGGAGAACGGCCTCGTCCACCGCATCGAAAGCCGCAACGCGTTCCTGGCCTGCGCGCATGACCATGACGCGACGTCGATGGTGGCGTTCCTGATCTGCGAGCGATGCGGCTCGGTCGGCGAAATCCCGGCGCTGCCGGTGGCGCAGAGCCTCAACGCCGCCGCCCGCGCGTCGGGCTTTGCGCCGAAACTGTCCGTGGTCGAAATCACCGGCACCTGCGCGCACTGCCAGAAGGCCGCATAAGAACGCTTGAGAACACGGCGCCAAGCCGGTCACGAGGATAAATGTCATCCAATCAAGTCAACCCATCCGCCGGGCGTCCGCTCAGCGCCGTCGCCGTCGCGCTCATGCTGATGCTGTGCCTGAGCTGGGGTTTTAATCAGATCGCGGTCAAGCTGGTGTTGCCGGACGTGCCGCCGATGCTGCAGGCGCTGACCCGTTCGGTCGGCGCATTGCCGGTGCTGCTCATCATCGGCTGGCTGCGCGGCGTCAAATTCTTCCAGCGGGACGGCACGCTGTGGGCGGGCCTGTCCGCGGGCATCATCTTCGGCATCGAGTTCGTGCTGATCTATCGCGGCCTGCTGTTGACCTCGGCGTCGCGCGCGGTGGTGTTTCTCTACACCGCGCCGTTCTTCGTGGCGCTCGGTTCCTATTTGTTTCTCGGCGAGCGGCTGCGCGCCTCGCAATGGGGCGGGCTGGGTCTCAGCTTTGCCGGCGTAGCCCTCGCGATCGGCGTGCCGCAGCCCAATGTCGATGCCAATGTCCTGCTCGGCGATCTCCTGATCGTCGCCGGCGGCGCGCTGTGGGCGGCGACCACGCTGATCGTCAAGGCCACCGCCTTGATCAAGGCGCCGGCGGAAAAGGGCCTCGGCTACCAGGTGGCGCTGTCGATCCCGATCCTCGGTTTCGCCGCGTGGATCTCGGGCGAGCGCATCACCCATGTTCCCGGGCCGCTATCGCTGTCGCTGCTGGCCTACCAGGCGTTCTGGGTGGTCGGCCTGACGTTTTTGCTGTGGTTCGCGCTGGTCAAAACCTATTCCGCCAGCAAGCTGTCGGCCTTTACCTTCATCACCCCCTTGTTCGGCGTCGTCGCCAGCTATTTCATCATGCACGACACATTGACGCTGGCCTTCGGCGCCGCGGCGCTGTTGGTGATCGCGGGACTCTATCTGGTGAACAGGCCGGAGACTTCGAGTCCGAAGGTGGTGCCCGATCCAAATGTGCCGGCGTGATAGGAGCCCGCCACAATCAAAACTGTCGTCGCCCGGCTTGACCGGGCGATCCAGTACCCTGCGGCTTCTCGTCCATTTCAGACGTCTCTGGAATACTGGGTCGCCCGGTCATTTTGCGCGAAAACGCGCTTCGCGCTTTTGCCGGGCGATGACAGCGGTATGTGTGCGAACCGTGCACTTCATTCCCATGAAGTTTGCTACCCCGTCTCGACCGGCAGCGATGCATCCTTGGCCCACTCGCCCATCGAGCCGTCGTAGAGGCTGAGATTGTCGTAGCCGAGCCGGTAGAGCAGGAACAAATCGATGGTGGCTGAGATGCCGCCGCCGCAATAGGCGACCACGCGCTTGTCCTTAGCCAGGCCTTGGGCCGCGAATTTCGCTTCGGCTTCGGCTGATGGTACGAAGGCTTTTGTCGTGGGATCGAACAGCGTTGCCGCCGACACGTTGACGCTGCCGGGAATGCGTCCGGGCCGGCCGTAACGGCTTGGCTCCAGGCCTTTGTGAAATTGCGGTCCGAGCGCATTGACGACGACGGTGTCGCGGTCGGCGCTGGCCGCCAGCGTTTTGTGTTTATCAACGAAATATCCGGCTTGCGGTTTGGCGGCGAAAATCGCCGGCGGATATCCTTTTGCAGGTCCCGTTTCGACCGCGCGGCCCTCGGCCTTCCATTTGTCCAGGCCGCCATCCAGCACCGAGACATTCTCAAAGCCCAGCGATCGCAGCATCCACCAGAAACGCGTCGCCCACATCGCAGTGCCGATGCTGTACAGCACCACCCGGCTGTTCGCCGCGATGCCATGATGGCCGAACGCGGCCTCAAGCTGTGCCGTGGCCGGCATCATGAAGTGAAGCTCGATATTCGGCTCGGAGAATTCGCCCTGCAGATCGAGAAAATCCGCGCCCGGAACATGCCCCGCCTCGAAAGTCTGCCGGCCGGGCACGGCGATATAGGGAATGCCGCTGCCTTCAGGTTGATATTCGAGATAGGTGGTACAATCGAACAGCCGGAGGTCGGGCTGATCGCGGATGCCGGCGAGTTCCGCAGTGGTAATGAGCCCGTCGCGCGCTGGCATGTTTCGCCTCCCCGGATGTTTCAGCCGATGCTAGGGTGCGCCGCCAGCGATGAAAAGGCGGCCGCCGGTGCCCGGTTGCCCTTTAATCCCCGGATTCCGGTCCGATATACCCTGAGAGATAGCGCGGCCGGCAGCCCGGCCTTGAACCGGAATGGCCTACATAAGCCATTGAATGAACAAGAGAAAATTATAGCCTCTGGCTAAGCGCAAACGCCGGCCATTGGCCCCTTGGTGAATGTCACCAAAACCTGATATTCGATGAAGCCATGAACAAGTCAGAAAAACCACCGCAAGACGACGTCGCCGGCCCCAAGGCCCGGCACAAAACCACCCAGGTCATGGTCGGCAATGTCGCCGTCGGCGGGGGCGCGCCGATCGTGGTGCAGTCGATGACCAACACCGACACCGCCGATGTCGCGGGCACGGTGGCGCAGGTTGCAGCCCTCGCGCGCGCCGGCTCCGAAATGGTGCGGATCACGGTCGATCGCGACGAGGCGGCCGCGGCCGTGCCGCATATTCGCGATGAGCTGCGCAAGCGCGGCATCACCACACCTCTGATCGGCGATTTTCATTACATCGGCCACAAGCTGCTGGCCGAGCATCCGGCCTGCGCCGAGGCGCTCGACAAATACCGCATCAATCCCGGCAATGTCGGTTTCAAGGCCAAGCGCGACACCCAATTCACCGACATCGTCGAGATGGCGCTGAAATACAACAAGACCGTCCGGATCGGCGCCAACTGGGGCTCGCTCGATCAGGAACTGCTCACAAAACTGATGGACGAAAACGCGCTGCTCGCCGCCCCGAAGGATGTCCGCGCGGTGACCCGCGAGGCCATGGTGCAGTCGGCGCTGTTGTCGGCCGCGCGCGCCGAGGAGATCGGCCTGCCGAAGAACCGCATGATCCTGTCGGCAAAGGTTTCCGCGGTGCAGGACCTGATCGCGGTCTACCAGACTCTCGCCGAACGTTCGGACTACGCCATCCATCTCGGCCTCACCGAGGCCGGCATGGGCTCCAAGGGCATCGTCGCCTCGTCGGCCGCGCTCGGCATCCTGCTGCAGCAGGGCATCGGCGACACCGTCCGGATTTCGCTGACGCCGGAGCCCGGCGGCGACCGCACGCTGGAAGTCCAGGTCGCGCAGGAACTGCTGCAGACCATGGGATTCCGCACCTTCGTGCCGCTGGTGGCGGCGTGCCCGGGCTGCGGCCGCACCACCTCGACCACGTTCCAGGAACTGGCGCGCAGCATCCAGGATTTCATCAGGGTTGAAATGCCCGGCTGGAAGACCCGCTATCCCGGCGTCGAATCGCTCAACGTCGCGATCATGGGCTGCATCGTCAACGGCCCCGGCGAATCCAAGCATGCCGATATCGGCATCTCCCTTCCCGGCACCGGCGAAACCCCGGCAGCGCCGGTGTTCGTCGACGGCAAGAAGTTCCGCACCCTGCGCGGCCCCAACATCGCCACCGAATTCAAGGCGATGGTGATCGACTATATCGACCAGCGCTATGGCGCGGGCTCGAACGTGCCGGTGACCGCGGCGGAGTAGGGCGCCTGTAGCGCCCGTAGCCCGGATGGAGCGAAGCGAAATCCGGGGACTTTCTTTCTCGTTGCTCGACTGCTCCAGGATTGCGCTGCGCTCCATCCGGGCGACGATAGCTTCGGTAGATTTGAGCTCGAAAGGCGCCGCGAATTCGATGCCACCTCTCCCATCGGGAGAGGTCGAATTGCGCAGCAATTCGGGTGAGGGGGGCCTGAACCCCTCACCCGGCGCTCCGCGCCGGACCTCTCCCGATGGGAGAGGTGAAACCGAGCAAGCGGCACCAGCAATCGTAGCCCGGATGGAACGCAAGCGAAATCCGGGGCCTTTGTCTCAAGTCGCTAGATCAGCCGTATTGCGCGGAGCTTATCCTCGGGCACGCCGGGGGCTTTCGCTGCAGCGGGAACGCCCATCAATCTTCGTAGACCTTTCCCCAATCGGGGTCGGCAGGCTCCGTAAGATCGACTCCTGGCGGCACGAACGTCATGCCCTTCAATGCACCGAAAAGCGGATGACGCTCGGTTTTCTTTGGCTGCGGAAGCGACTCGGGGTTCTCTGATCGAATCTCTTCGTTCACGGCTGCCTCCGTCGGCTCCGTCGGAATGCTACTAGATTTTTCGAGCCAAATATAGTTGTTCCCGGATTGCGCTGCGCTCCATCCGGGCTACGATAACTGAAAGAACAAGTTATCGGAGGATGCCCCATGAGCTCGCTCGCCAGCAAACAAGGCCCGCGCTATCGCCACATCGCCGGTGAGGAAGAACCCTACGAAACCATCGGCGTCGAAAAACTGACCCCGATCATCGGCGCGGAAATATCGGGCGTCGATCTCTCTGGCTCGCTGTCCAATAGGACGATGGATGAAATCCACCGCGCGCTCGCCGAAAACCTCGTGATCTTCTTCCGCGATCAGCACATCACGCCGCAGCAGCATCTCGCCTTCGGACGCCAGTTCGGCGAGTTGCATATCCATCCCGCGGCCCCGCATGAGCCCGGCGAGCCGGCGCTGATGAAGATCTATGCCGACAAGGATTCGCCGCGCGCCAACGGCGAGGGCTGGCACACCGACGTGTCCTGCGACCTCGAGCCGCCGATGGGCTCGATCCTCTATATCCGGCAGTGCCCGCCGCGCGGCGGCGATACGCTGTTCGCCAACATGTATGCCGCCTACGAAT
>Ga0193699_10000452_pt1 | contig 17992 bp, 13 predicted proteins | sample L3c2metaG_FD_160095 | JGI IMG/M metagenome (GOLD analysis project Ga0193699, IMG submission 160095) | Soil microbial communities from a riparian zone of the East river system, Colorado, United States - L3c2 | ecosystem: Environmental > Terrestrial > Soil > Riparian zone | place: USA: East...
TGCAATGGCAGCATGTGGGGCGCAGTGGCATGGGAAAAGACGCCGGGCGGCCGCGACAAGAACAATCCGGATGCCTCAAAACAGAACAGGCCGACGTTGGGCATGCCGATCCTGATCGACATGAAGAAGAAGCCCGGTGTCGATCAATGGGAAGGCCAAGTCTATAACGCCAAGGACGGACAATCCTACAGTTCGACCATCAAGCCGGCCGGCTCCGACCAGCTCGAGATTCAAGGCTGCGTGCTGGGCTTCCTCTGCGGCGGCGAAACCTGGACCCGCATCGCGCCGCCGATTCCCTCGAGCCCCGCCAACAGCATGGCCAAGGGGGCGCCGAAAGCCACGGGTGCGCTACCCAAGACCGCTGGGGCACCCGCCGTACCGAAGACCACTGGCGCCGTCTACCCGGCTCCCAAGCCGCCGGGTCAAAAGCAGGCGGCCGGGCAGCCGGCTGATCAGATCGGCGATATCTGCCTACTTCCCGACATCGCGCGGTTTGCCCATTAGCGCCGGCTGGAACAGCAGCACCGCGGCGAGCGTGGTGACGAGCGAGAGCGCCAACAGCTTGCCCATGCTCGCCGTGCCCGGATGACTCGATAGCCACAGGCTTCCGAACGCGGTGGCCGTGGTCAGCGCGCTGAAAAAAATCGCTCGCGTCAGGCTGGTCTGCAGCAGATTCGTTCTGCCCGACCGCCAGGCGGTGACGTAGTAGATCTTGAAGGCGACGCCGACGCCGAGCATCAACGGCAGCGCGACGATGTTGGCGAAGTTCAGGGGCAGCCCGATCAGCACGCAGATTTCCAGCGTCACCGCCCCCGCCACCAACAGCGGCACCAGCGTCAACAGCACGTCGGTGACCCGCCGCAACGCCAGCCACAGCAACAGGCTGATTACGACCAGCGCCCCGATTCCGGCATGGATGAATGCCTTCACGACGGTGTCGCCGGATTTGAGAATCGATACCGGTCCCCCGATCGCGTTCGGCTCGGCTGATAGCACCGCGTTGGCGAATGTGCGAAGGGTGTCGTTGTCGTTGGGATCGCCGCGCGGCTGCGCCTCGACGCGCATCAATCCGTCCTTGGTCTTCCAGGCCTCGACCAGATTGGCCGGCAGCGTCTTCAGGCTGACCGGCTGCGCCTGCAGCAAACTCTTGAGCTGGTTGAGCACGACTTTCAGCGGCGTGACGAAGATCGCCTGCGCCTTGTCGCGCGTGGCCTGATTCGATTCGGCAAGCTTCGACATCGCGTCGGCCAGCCGCCGCGACGCCACGGCTCCCGGACCCTTGGCATCGCCGGCGGTCTTGCGCAGGCTGTCCACCGAACCTTTCAGGGAGTCGACGTTCTCCGCATCGGTCGGCGGCGCATCGATGGAATCGGGGTTCAGCGCGGGATTTAGAATCTTGGCACCCTGCGCGATCAGCTTGAGCTTGGCCGGCTGGTCCTGCGGCACGAAACTGTCGAGCGACATCACGCGAAGTACTTCCGGTACCTTTTCCAGCCGGGCTTCGATCTTCTTCGCGTCGGCTTCCGAATTCGTCATCACATTGATGGCGTTGGCGCCGGTGTTCGGATCCTTGCGCAGATCGAGGAAGGTAGAGATCGACTCGACCTTGGAATTGCGCAGATTGATCGGGTTGAAGTCGAATTTCATGAAATACAGCAGCGGCAGGCCGGCGACCGCGATCAGCAGCGTGCCGACGATGATGATGACGCGGTGCTTTTCCAGGAAGTGATCGACCGGTGCCAGGAAGGCGTAGCCGACCGGTTCCTTTTCGCCGGGAGGGTTGAGCAAACGCAGCAGCGCCGGCAACACCGTGATGCTGGTCAAGAACGCGATCAGCATGCCGGCGCCGGCGATCTTGCCGAGTTCCGAGATGCCCTTGTAGTCGGTCGGCAGGAAGCAGAGGAATCCGGCCGCCGTCGCCATCGCGGCCAGCGAGAGCGGAACCGCGGAGCGTCCGGCCGCCTTTGCCAGCGCAAACATCAAATCGTCGTTCTTGAAACGCTCCGAGCGGTAGCGGACGCTGTACTGGATGCCGAAGTCAACGCCCAGTCCCACGAACAGCACGGCGAATGCGACCGACAGCAGGTTCAGCGAGCCCACCATCATCAGGCCCACCGCCGTGGTGATCGAAAGCCCGATGAACAGGTTCAGGAACACGGCGAAGATGATCTTCGACGAATGCAGCGCCATCCAGAGAATCAGCAGCACCACGGCGACGGTACCGATGCCGTTGACGATGGCGCCGTCCTGAACGGTGGCGAATTCCTCGTTGGCGATCGGAACCGGACCGGTCAATCTGACGCGGGCGCCGTATTCGCCGGCGAAATTAAGCTCGGTGGCCGCCTGCCGGATAGCGTCGGTCGCAGCCTTGCCGGGCTCCAGCGCATTGAAATCGAGGATCGGCTTGAACTCGATGAAGGCGCGGCGGTCGGAGTCGGTCAGCGGCTTGTCGCTGACGAGCCCGCGCCAGGAGAACGTGGCGTTACCCTTGCTCAACACGTTCTCGACGGTCTGGGCAATCAGGTTGAAGGGACGTTCGGTGCTGTCGAGCTTGACCTGCCCGCGCTTGACGCCGGCGAGGCCGGTTTCCAGCGCGCCGGTCAGACCGCGGATGCTGGGATCGCCGGCCATGATCTCGATCAGAGGGGCTGCCGATGAAAACTGACCGGTCAGCTTGGCGACCTCTTCCACGGGCAGGAACAGCAGCCCGTCTTTTTCGAAGAATTCTCCGGATCCGAGCGGCTGGACCGATTCGAAATGCGTGGTGTCGCCCGACAGTTTCCGCGCCAGCGCGTCCGCGGCCGTGCTGGTGAGTTCCGGCGTCGGTGCTTCCACCACGGCCAGGATGGTTCGCTCCCGGTCGAACGCTTTCTCGAACTGATTGTCGCGCTTGCGCCAGTCCAGATCCGGCGAGATCAGGGTGTTGATGTCGGTGTTGATGGAGAAGTTCCGGGACGTGTAGAAGCCCGCCGCTATCGCAAGGGCGAGCGCGATCAGGACAGTTGGGAGGGCAAACCGCGTGGTGGCTTTGACAATCGATACAACAATACTTGTCAGCACATTTTTTCTTTCTAATGTTAATCGACTTGCCGGAAACGCCCGCTGTCTACCGGAGTTCCGCAGGCCGATCTAATGTTGTTTTTGAGCGGTTTGGCTTCAACGGCACGAACAAGTAGCCCAAAACAGGGCCGGAACCGGGGACCGCTGATATAATCTGGAACGACCCCCGGTAAAGTGACGAATGGTGGCTAAGTGACGATCAAGTGAGGGATGTGGGGGGTCATCCAGCGCGGCTTGGGGAATACTGTATCATATTACCGCCCCTGGGGAGCTTCGATTGAGGCGGATCATTTGCGGTTCCGCCTTTTCTCGCCGATGGTTTTTTGACACAAAGTCCTGTCCCTCCATATGCTTGGCGGGAGAGGATGATTGCGGATACCGGCCGTGGTGCGGATATTGCTGATACCGCGGCTGGGATACAGAACCGGGAATACAGAATGAGTGTGGTGCAACTTGCGTAACGGGCGACCCATGGAAGTGTATCTGGCGCAGCCGCGAGGCTTTTGCGCGGGCGTGGTGCGGGCGATCGAGATCGTCGAGCGCGCGCTCGAGAAGTACGGCCCGCCCGTCTATGTCCGCCACGAGATCGTCCACAATAAGTACGTGGTCGAAAGCCTCAAGAACAAGGGCGCCATCTTCGTCGAGGATCTGTCGGAAGTGCCGCCGCTGGCGGTCACCGTGTTCAGCGCCCATGGCGTCGCCAGGAGCGTCGAGGAGGAAGCCGCGGTACGCGGCCTGCCGGTCCTCAACGCCACCTGCCCGCTGGTGACCAAGGTCCACAACCAAGGCAAGCGCTATATGTCGAAAGGCCGGGCCCTGATCCTGGTCGGTCATGCCGGCCATCCCGAGGTCGAGGGAACCATGGGCCAGGTTCCAGGCCCGGTAACACTGGTCCAGAACGTCGACGATGTGGCCGCCCTGACGCTGCCGGCGGACACCCCGGTGGCCTATATCACCCAGACCACGCTCAGCGTGGACGACACCAAGGACATAATTGCCGCCCTTCAGGCCCGTTTCACAGATATTCAAGGCCCGGACATCCGGGATATCTGCTATGCGACACAGAACCGCCAATCTGCGGTAAGGGACCTTAGCAAGCTGGTCGACGTTATCCTGGTGGTGGGGGCCACCAATAGTTCCAACTCAAACAGGCTTCGCGAAATCGGCACCGAAGTCGGCGTCGCGAGTTATTTGATTGCCGACGGCAGCGAGCTGAACCCGGAATGGCTGAAGGACGCAAAGGCGGTCGGCATCACGGCCGGCGCCTCGGCACCCGAAGTTCTGGTCGATGACGTGATCGAGGCCCTGAGGCGTATCGGACCGGTTCAGGTCTCTGTGCTTCCCGGCCGTGAAGAAAATATCGAATTCCGGCTTCCGGCCGAACTGACTGCGGGCTGATCCACTTCTCTACTTGAGTGCAGAAAGAAAACTTCTAATGGCAATACCCTTCTTCAAAGAGATGCGTATCGGCGGCTACATGATGAAGCAGAAGCTGCTGGGCCGAAAGCGCTATCCGCTGGTGCTGATGCTCGAGCCGCTGTTCCGCTGCAACCTCGCCTGCGTCGGCTGCGGCAAGATCGACTATCCGGACGCGATCCTCAACCGCCGCATGTCGGCGCAGGAATGCTGGGATGCCGCCGACGAATGCGGCGCGCCGATGGTGGCGATTCCCGGCGGCGAGCCGCTGATCCACAAGGAAATCGGCGAGATCGTGCGCGGCCTGGTGGCGCGCAAGAAGTTCGTGTCGTTGTGCACCAACGCGCTACTCCTGGAAAAGAAGCTCGATCTGTTCGAGCCGTCGCCCTATCTGTTTTTCTCGGTGCATCTCGACGGCCTCAAGGAGCACCACGACAAGGCGGTTTCGCAGAAGGGCGTGTTCGATCGCGCGGTGTCGGCGATCAAGGCCGCCAGGGCCAAAGGTTTCACCGTCAACGTCAACGCCACGATCTTCGACGGCCATGCCGCGGAAGACATCGCCAAGTTCCTCGACTTCACCACCGAACTCGGCGTCGGCGTCTCGATGTCGCCGGGCTACGCCTATGAGCGCGCGCCCGACCAGGAGCACTTCCTCAACCGCACCAAGACCAAGAAACTGTTCCGCGACGTGTTCGCCCTCGGCAAGGGCAAGAAGTGGAACTTCATGCATTCCGGCCTGTTCCTGGATTTCCTCGCGGGCAATCAGGAATATGAATGCACCCCGTGGGGCATGCCGGCGCGCAACATTTTCGGCTGGCAGAAGCCCTGCTATCTGCTCGGCGAAGGCTACACCAAGACCTTCAAGGAGCTGATGGAAACCACCGACTGGGAAACCTACGGCACCGGCAAGTACGAGAAGTGCGCCGACTGCATGGCGCATTGCGGCTACGAGCCGACCGCCGCCAACGCCGCGCTCAGCAATCCGCTGAAGGCGATGTGGGTAGCACTTCGCGGCATCAGGACCACGGGTCCGATGGCGCCCGAGATCAGTCTCGATAACCAGCGCCCGGCGCAGTACATCTTCTCGGCGGAGGTGCAGAAGCGCCTGTCGGATATCCGCCGCGACGAGGCGGCCGCCGCTGCCGCCAAGCAGCAGCAGAAGGCATCAACCGCCGCCTAAATCGACCGCGGACAACAAGCAAAATGGGGCGCGATACCGATCGCGCCCCATTTTCGTTTTTATAGCGTTTCGAGCGGAGTGGGTACCGGTTCAGATTTCCGCCGCGACGAGGCCTTCGCTGCCCAGTAGAAAACCTCGGCAACCGCGCAGGCTGCGCAGCGCGCGGTTGAAATCGATCCCGGTCGAGACCAGTGCGCGCAGCGTCGTCGGGTTGCGCGCGACGCCACGCAGCACCTTGCGCAAATCGATATCGCCGTTCGGCTTGATCGCGGACATCGCCAGCGCCGGAAGCGCCCGGCTGGCGGGATCGCTGATCACGCGCAGGGCCGCGAACGGCAGGCCGGCCTCGGCGGCGTAGGCGGCGGCGATATGGCTCTCCATGTCGACGGCGGCAGCCCCGGTCTCCGAGCGTAGTGCTGCCTTGCAGGACATACCGGCGACCACCTGCTCCACGCCCGCAAGACCGCCCCTGACCACCCGCCGGCGCCGCAGCGCGACGCTGGCGATCATTTCCTCGTTCAGGGCTGAGCCGGCCAGCCAGCGGGTGTCGCCAGCCAAGACTTCGGTCGCCACCACGACATCGCCTGATTTCAAGGCGGGATCGAGCCCGCCGGCGACGCCGAAGCTGATGACGCCCCTGAATGTGGTTGAATCCAGCGTCGCGAGCAGCGCCCGCAACTGATTGGGATCGCTGCTGCTGCAGATCACGATCATGCCGGGCCCGGCTGCGATGCGGGCCTCCTGCACCAAACCCGTGACTATCAAAACCGGCCGAGGATCAATCAAGTTATCCACGGTCGCGATGGCCCCCGCCCCCAAATTCACATTCCGACCCCTACCACCCTGCTGTTGGTACTTCTCAAATTTCGATACCGCGCCAGCGCCCAGAGCGGAAAGAACTTCGAGTAGCCATGATAACGCAAATAGAACACCCGCGGAAAGCCCGTAGCCGTGTAGCGCTGCTCGTCCCACAAGCCTTTTTCGGTCTGTGTGCCTTTTAGGTACTCCACCCCTCGTGCGACCGCCGGGTTCCCGACCTCGCCCGCCGCCATCAAACCAAGCAAGGCCCATGCCGTTTGAGAGGCCGTGCTGGGCGCAAGCTCGAATCCCTTATAGTCGAGTCGGTAGCTGGTGGCATCCTCCCCCCAGCCGCCATCCGCGTTCTGGATCGACACCAGCCAGTCCACCGCCTTGCGCATCGCGGGAGCCTGATGGTCGACGCCTGCGGCATTGAGCGCGCACAGTACCGACCAGGTGCCGTAGATATAGTTGAGCCCCCAGCGGCCATACCAAGACCCCTCCACGAGCTGGGTCCGGCGCAGATAGTCGACCCCATCCGCGACGGCCTGGCTGGTCTGGGCGGTTTCACCGAGCTGCGCCAGCATCGAGACGCAGCGCGCGGTAACGTCCTCGGTCGGCGGATCGAGCAGCGCGCCGTGATCGGAGAACGGAATGTTGTTGAGGTAATATTCGAGATTGTTGACGTCGAAGGCGGCCCAGCCGCCATCGCGGCTCTGCATGCCCTCGATCCACTCGCGGCCGCGCGCGATCGCGGCGTCATATTCATGGCTCTGGGTCGCGCGCCGTGAACGGTCCATCGCCATCACCACGACGGCGGTGTCGTCGAGATCGGGGTAGTAGTCGTTGTTGTACTGGAACGCCCAGCCGCCGGGGCGCACGTCCGGCCGCTTCACCGCCCAGTCGCCTTTGACATCCAGCACCTGCTTCGGCAGCAGCCAGTCGAGACCTTTTTTCGCCGGCGGCACCGCTGTCTCACCGCCGGCTTCGAACAAGGCGTGGCAGGTCAGCGAGGTGTCCCACACCGGCGAGACGCAGGGCTGGCAATAGGCCTCGTGCTCGCCGATCACCAGCAGCCTGTCGAGCGCCCTGCGGGTGACGGCGCGCGGCGGATAGTCCGCGGGCTTGCCGAGCACCTCGTACATCATCACGGTGTTGGCCATCGGCGGATAGATCGCGCCGAGGCCATCTTCGCCGTTCAGTCGTTCCTCGATGAAGGCCACCGCGCTGTCGATCGCGCGGGCGCGCAGCTTCTTTGGAAACAGCGGCTCGATCGCGCGCAGGATGCTGTCGAGACCCCGGAACAGATAGAACCAGCCCCAGCTTTGATGCGGCGCCTTGGCGGTCATCCCGATCGAATGCGGCGGCTGCAGGAACAATTCGTCGATGCCGATGCCGCTGACATTCTTCGCCCGCGGCTTCAGCGCCGCCAGCACCATCAGCGGCACGATCGTGGTTCGCGCCCAGTACGAGATCTTGTTGATATGGAACGGCGACCACAGCGGCAGCAGCATGATCTCGACCGGCAGCACCGGCACGCTGCGCCAGGTCATCACCCCGAACATCGCCAGCATGAAACGCGTGAACACATTGCTGTAGACGGCGCCGCCGCGCGCGCGGATCGCCTCGCGCGCCCGCGCCATGTGCGGGGCGTCAGGGGAATCGCCGATCATCTTCAGCGCGAAATAGGCCTTCACGCTGGCGCTCATTTCGAAATCGCCATCATGCACCAGCGGCCAGCCGCCATGGGCGCCCTGCACCCGGCGCAGGTAATTGGCGATCTTGCCTTCCAGTACGGCGTCGACGGGCTCGCCGAGGTAGTGGCGAAGCAGCACATATTCGGCGGGAATGGTGCAGTCGGCCTCTAACTCGAACACCCAATGGCCGTCGGGCTGGCGGTAGCCGAGCAATGCCTCCGTCGCCGAGGCGATGCTCGCCTCCAGCCCGGAAGCCGCGTCAGGTCCGCTCTGTGTTGTCCGCGAATGCATTACGCTTGTACCCGTTCCTGTTCGCCTCGCCTCATCTCGCCGGAAATGCGGCCTCTCAGGCCTTCCGCATGGCGAGGACGAGATCGGCGGCGCGGTCCCCCGAGCGCACCGATCCCTCGATCGTCGCCGGCAACCCCGTATCAGTCCAGTCGCCCGCGAGAAACAGATTTTTGTAAGTCGTGACCGGGCCCGGCCGCAGCGCGTTTTGCTCCGGCGTGGCCTCGAATGTGGCGCGGCGCTCGCGCACGATCTGCCACGGCGGCAGTTCGCCCTGCACGCCCGCGGCCTTGCAGATATCCAGCCAGATCGCCTGCGCCAGTTCCTCTCGCGGCATATCTACTAGCCGGTCGCCATTGCTGATGGTGACCGACAGCCGCTGCGGGAACGCAAACAGCCATTCCACCAGGCCGCCGACCACGCCGAGGATGTCCGGCTGCCCCTTGGGCGGGTCGAAGCGGAAATGCGCATTGACGATGGCGCGGAATTTCGTTGGCGTCTTCAGGCCCGGCAGCAGCAACGCCGCCGGACGCGGCGGCACCGCCATGACCACGGCATCGTCGGGCTGGATCGCCACGCTGTCGTCGCCGAACTTCAATTCACTGAGGCGGTCCGCCGACATCGTGAACTCGCGCAGTTCATGTCCGAACTGGATCGAGGCGCCCTTGTCCTGCAAGAGCTTGATCGCGGGTTCGACCAGCACCGCGCTCAGGCCGTCGCGCGCGATCAGCGGCCGGCAGGCCTGTCCTCCCGCCAGCAGCGTTTCCCGCACGATCGCGCCGGCGAGCCCAGCCGACCCCTCCGGGGGATCGACGTTCAGTGCTGCCAGCAGCAGCGGCTGCACCAGCCGCTGGTAGAGCGTGCCCTCGCAGGGAATCGTCTTGCCGACCAGTTTGCTTTGCGGTGCCCAGATCAGAGGCATCAATGCGAGATAATCGAGCAGGCCGGTGTCAGGCACGCGGCGCGCCTCGTCGAACACCCACAGCGGCAGCCGGCCGTCGCCAAGGTCGAGCTGCCAGCGCCGTCCGGTGGTCAGGTCGACGAACGGAAACTGCGCGCGCTTCGGCCCGACCAGCCCCGCCTCGGTGCCGATCGACTTGGCGTAAGCCACCGCGTGCCGGTTGCCCGACAGCAAGAGATGATTGCCGTTGTCGATGGTGAGGTTGGTCGCCGCATCGAAATAGGAACGGCAGCGGCCGCCGGCCTGCTGCGTGGCCTCGTGGACATGTACCTTGAAGTTCGCATTGGCCAGCCGGACGGCTGCCGACAGGCCTGAAATTCCAGCGCCGATGATGTGGACGGTGTTTGGCATCAGATGAACGCGTAGCGAAGAATGATGGCGATGCGCGCCAGCTTGTTGAGGCGAACCGGCGCGCGCGGCGAAGCGAACCCCCGCGCCACCAGCAGCTTCAGAATGGCCTGATAATATTTCGACATGATCTTCGGGGCGCGCACCACACGCCGGGGATTGCGGCGCATGACTTCGTCGGCCTTCTCGAAATGCATTCGCGCGCGCAACACCAGCGGTGCGCACACCTTCGGCAGCGCCGGATCGGCGATCACCTTTTGCGGATCGTCAGAGGTGATTCCGGCGTGCAGCAGACTTTCGCGCGGCAAATACAGCCGGCCGATCGTAGCGTCTTCATCGATATCGCGCAGGATGTTGGTCAACTGCAGCGCACGGCCGAGGTGATGCGCGAGCAGGATGCCGTCGTCCTCGGCAAGGCCGAACACCCGCACCGACAGGCGCCCGACCGCGCTGGCGACGCGGTCGCAATACAGATCGAGCGTCGCAAGGTCCGGCGCCCTGATATCCTGTGGCACGTCCATTTCCATGCCGTCGACGATGGCCAGGAAATCCTCGCGCTTGAGACCGAACCGCCGGACCGAGGCGACGTAGTCCCGCAGCCGCGCCGGCGGCTGGCCCCGGTACAGCGCGTCGATATCGTCGCGCCATTGCTGAAGGGCTGCCAGCCGTTCCGGCCGCGGCCCATCGGAATCGGCGATGTCGTCGACCTGCCGGCAAAAATCGTAGATCTGAAACATCGCCTCGCGCTGCTCGCGCGGCAGGATGCGCATCGCTGCGTAGAACGAACTGCCGGACGCGGATGTCCCGTCACTCGCATTGGCTGCCGCCGCCTCGAGCGTCATGCGCCGGCCGCCGGTTTGGACACGGGCCGCCGTCCCACCGCCCGGCGGGTGATCTCGCTCGCGATCCCGCCCAGGCTTTGGGCGAGCAGTTCGAGCGGACTGAGATGCACCCTTTCGCTGAGAGGATCGCGCACTTTCAACAATCCGACGATCTTGTCGGCGAAAGCCTGGATCACGGAGATTTCGCACCCCAGCCGCAAATCCCTGACTTCGGCGCTGAGCGATTTGCTTTCATGAAGCAGAAGCTCGGTGCGCACCGCAAGCGCATGCAGGCATTGCAGTAGTGGCGCCGATGCGCGTTCACGGCCCAATTCCTCGACGCTTGCGCCCGCCACCGCGAGCGCGTCGCGCGGCAGATAGACGCGGTTGAGATCGCGAAAATCCTTGCCGCAATCCTGCAAATGATTGTTGATCTGCAGGCCGGCGCAGAGCGCGTCCGAGGCGGCCCAGGTCGAGGTGCTCTCGCCGTGGACGTCGAGCATGAAGCGTCCCACCGGCATCGCCGAATAGCGGCAATAGTGGATCACTTCGTCCCAGTTCTCGTAACGAAGTTTTGTCACGTCCATCCGGAAAGCGATGAGAACATCGAGCGCGTGGCGCGGCGGCATCGAACGTTCCGCCAGCGCTTGCCTGAGACTGACGGCCTCGGGCTGGGTGTCGCCCTGGCCCAGCAGTTCGGCCTCCAGCAGATCGAGATAGCTGAGCTTTTTGTCCGCTTCGAGTGTGGGGTGATCGGCGATGTCGTCGGCGGTTCGCACGAAATTGTAGAACGCGAGGATCAGCGCGCGGTGACGCGGATGAATGATCCACGACGCCACCGGAAAGTTCTCGTCACGGTGGGTCTTGCCGGATCGCAGTTCGCTCGCGCTGGTCATCAAGAACTGGCTACATTCGCTGGAAACAGTGGTTTCGCATGCTTCGCTGCTTGCGCGCATGCCTAGAGATCGCGATCCCCATATAGGGGAATACGTCGCGAAAACCAATGCTGTCTGCGATTTCTCGCCGGGCCCCGCGTCGCCCGAATCAAGCCAATAACGGGCTCGCCGCGGCGACGATCGGATGCCGCCTATTGGCCGTGGTTTTTCAGCACCTGATCGCAGGCCGCGGTCAGCTTGGGACGATTTTGCTGCAGGCAAGCCAGAATGGTGAAATCGCCCTGATCGATCACCGGGCGGCAGAAACGCTGCACGTCGCGCGCGCACGCCTTTTGCTCGTCCGGCGTGCCGCTGCGCTGCTGGGCGACGGCACCGGTGGAAACAGGGATCGACAGCAGGGCGAGTGCCAGGAAAAATTTATGCATCGTGTTCCTTCATTCTGACGGCAGAGATTCCCGATTCCCGCTTAGCATGACCGGGACCGACTTGCTCGGATTGCAATTGCGGCTAACCGCAGCAGCGAGCCGAGCAGAAGCACTGGCAAATGCGGCCAAATTTGCGGCGGCCCGATGCGGCAGGCCGGGTTCCGCCAGCCGGATCAAGATTTGTCCACAACCAATTGATATGTAATCAGTATTTTCTGATTACTCTTTTTGACAATTGGTTGTTGCAGGTGAACGCTACCCGTAGCTAGATGCTTGGCGAAGAAAGCCGAATACGGAAGCTTTTTTGATTTCGCTGAGCGAAAACGGCGTTCGCCTGAGTCAATTGTTCGCGTATTTTTTCGGTATGGCGTCAGCCCGCACGCGCGACGGCGCGGGCCGTCGTTTGAACCTATCACACTGCGACGACACTAAAGCTTCGATGTGGCGAGACTTCTCTTGTTTGAGGACGTCAATTTAAATGGGAAAATTCGATATGAAACTGCTTGGTTCCAGCCTGTTTGGACAGGCTATCAAGGCTGCTGGTGTCGGCGCCGCGCTCATGCTGTCGGTGTCTGGCAGCCATGCCCAGTCGGGGCCATTCGCAGGGTTCGACGGATCATGGGCCGGCAACGGGACGGTTTCGCTTTCCGATGGATCGACCGAGCGGATCCGCTGCAAGGCCGACTACAAGGTCAACGGCACCGGCCTCGGTCTGAAGCAGAATCTGCATTGCGCCAGCGACAGCTACAAGTTCGATCTCAGCAGCGACGTCACGAGCTACGGCGACCGGATTGCCGGCAACTGGAGCGAGGCGAGCCGGAATATTTTCGGCAATTTGCAGGGCACCGCGGGCGGCGGCCAGATCGAAGTGTTCGTCGAGGCTTCGGGATTTGCCGCCAACCTGACGCTGCGGACCACCGGCAACAAGCAGACGGTGTCGATCAGCTCCAAGGGCGAGATCAGAGGCGTCTCGATCACCATGACGAAGGGCGGCTAAGCCGTTCCCCCATCGCCCTACTCCACCGGCTTCGCGCGACCTGATTTCCCGCGAAGCCGCTGCTCCAGATTGATCAGGAACATCGCCGTCGGCCGCAGGATGAAGAGATCCGCGACCAGGGCCGCGACCATCGCAAACGCGCTGAGCCAGCCGAACAGGCGCAGCGACGGCAGGTCGGAAAACACCGTCACGACCAGACCGCAGGCCAGCACCACCGTGGTCAGGATCAGCGCCGGACCGACCAGCACGGTCGCGCGCTCGACCGCCAGCGCCGGATCGATGTCCGGCGTGGTTTCCAGCCGCAATCGGTTGAGGAAGTGAATCGTCGCACTCAGGCCAAGGCCGAACGATACCGTGAGCGCCACCACGCTGGCGAATTGCAGCCCTTCTCCCAGCAACCACAGCACGGTGCCCGAAAGCACCACCGGAAAAATACCGGGCAGGATGCAAGCGAACATCACCACCCAGGACCGGAACGCCAGTCCGATAAAGATGGCGACGAGGGCGAATTCGATGGTCAGCCCGCGGTTGAGCTTGTCGATCATGTTGGCGCTGTTGCGCGCGGCGATCGCGGACAGACCGGTCACCGCAATCTCGTAACCGGGATGCTTCTGGCGCACCGCGTCCAGCGAATGATCCAGCTTTTCGACGACGGGAAGAATCTGGCTTGAATCGAGATCGGGCACCCTGCCCGACACCACGACGGCGCTCTGGTCAGCCGAAATGAATCGCCGGACCAGATGCTCCGGAATCACGCTGACATATTCTTTCAAGGTCGCGACATCGGAACTGCCGGCCTTTTCCGCGAGCCAGCGGCGCAGCGTTTCCAGCGACCAGACGTTGCCGACGCCGGCCTGGGTCTCGACCATCGAATGAACATCGGCAATGGTTTGCAAGGTTTCCGGTGCGTAGAGCGAGGCGCCCTTGGGGAATTCGATCAGCACGTCGATCGGATTGGCACCGGTCAGTTTGGCGTCGAGGCGGCCGCTGGCCGCCACCGCCTGCTGCTTGTCCGGCACCTGATCGGCCAGCCGGTAGCGCGGCTCGAGATTGGCGTAGACGACGGCGAGCCCGCCGACGAACACCACCGCGATCAGACTGAACAGCCCGGGACGGCTGACCATGCGCACCGCGATCCAGTAGCAGAAGGCGCGCAGCGCATTGACGCCGGCATCGGCGGATTTGAATTTGGCGGCGAACACCTGTTCGTTGCGGACCAGCAAGACCCCGAACACCGGCACCAGCGACAATACCGCGAGCAAGGCGATCACGGTGGCCGCAAGCCCGGCCTCGCCGAAGGTGCGGATCAGGTCCGAATCGGAGAACTGCAGCGCGAGGAACGAGATTCCCGCGGTCGCGTGCGTCAGCACGCAGGCCGGGCCGACCACCAGAACGGCGTTGCGGAAGGCCGAGAATCGATCCTCCCCCGCGAGCAGCCGGTCGCGCGCGGCAAATGTCAGCTGCATCGAATCGGAGAAACTGATGACCATGATCAGCGGGGTCATCACGTTGAGGAACATGTTGAGGCTGAAGCCGGCCCAGCCGAGGATGCCCAGCGCCAGCAGAATCGCCAATAGCGGCGGGAACGCCGCCACGATCATGAACGACACCTTGCGGAAGAACAGGATCGCGATCAGGCATCCCGCCAGGATGCCGGCAACGTTGTAGATCAGGCCGTCGCGCTCGACCGCGTTGCGGATTTCGAGCTGCATCACCGGCACGCCGGACAATTCCTTGGTCAACCCGGTATCGGCAAGATCGTCGGCCATGATCTTGCGGATTTCGGTGATGGTGGTTTTCAGCTTGTTGTTGCCGACGATCGCCGGATCCAGCGACAGCACGATCAGCGCCAGCGTGCCGTCTTCCGACAGCAGCTTGCCGCGAATGATCTCGTTGGTTTTGACTGTCTCGATGAATTTGTCGTAGTCGGCGCCTTCAGGCAGTTCCGACGGAAACAGCGCCGCGGGCAATTTGCCGGGCGCCGGCGCCTGCCGCGCCGAGAACAGCGAGATCAGCCCGCGCGTACCTGGGACGAGTTGCAGATCGGTGACGAGGTCACGGATCTTTTCCAGATTGTCGCGCCGCAGCAGGGTCTTGCCCTCGACGACGACCAGCACGTCATATTCGGTCGAGGGGAAGCGCTTGGTGACTTCTTCGTACTGCCGGTATTCCTTGCTGTTGGACCGGAACAACTGGCTCAGCGAATCGTCGATCTTGATGCGCTCGATGCCGAACACCGCGCCGATCACCATCGCGAACAGGATGATGCAGGAGAGCACGGGCTTGCGGATGGCGATCAGACCGATGCGCTCGAGGCCGAAGGCGATGCTGACCCGCGCCGGCTGCTCCAATTTCTTCGCGTCCGGATCGGTGTTTCTTTCGAGCATGCCCTATCCAATTCTCACATCGGCTCAATTTGTCTAGCTTAAGTTCCCGAGCGCAAATGAGGCCAAATCGGCCACGTCTGATCGGCGCTAGCCCTTGAAAACATACAGAAAATTTGCCGCGGGGAGGTTTAGCAGGTCTATGCGGCGTCTCGCAAGCGCAGCCGGTCGTGCAAAATCGCCACGTAAAGCGCCGATCATGGGCTTCAAGTCTCTGATTTGTCACACCGGTTTGAATTCGCGGTGATGCGCCAGGGCGTCGGGCCGCTCTCATCCTTCAGCGCGACCCCGGTGACCTTGCGCCGCAGGCCCTCACGGACCAGCCAGGCGATCCGGAAAGCGGCTTCGTCGCAGCCGATCCCCCTGTCGTGGATATTGGAAACACAATTGCGCTCCGCGTCGGTGAGGCCGACCCGGGGCGCGAAGGTTAGGTAGGCCCCGAGACTATCGGGGGAAGACAGGCCCGGCCGCTCGCCGATCAACGTGACGATCATGCGCGATCCGAGAATGGCGCCAATCTCATCGCCCAATGCGACCCGCGCGCCCGAGGCGACCACGGCATGGCCGATTTCGATACGATCGGCGGCGAGCCGCGGCATGAGGCTGCGGACGAGTTCGATGGCGTGCGCGTTGACCGCCACCGGCGACAGGCCGTCGCCGACCACGATCGCAAGCTCGCACGACGCGGCCTTGCGGCTTGCCAGCGCATGCTCCGAGGCGGAATCGAGCTTTCGTCCGAGATCGGGACGCCGCAAATAGTCCTGCCGGCTGCGCGCGCAACTGAAAACTTCGATCGGCGCGAGACCGAGTTCGCCGAGGCCCGAGATCAGGCTGCCAACATCGAAGGCGGCATGAACCGCGTCGCGGGCTCGCGCATGAGCAAGCGTAAATTCGAGCAACGCCCTGGTCGGCATGCTGGCGCCGGCCCGGCCCAGGCCGACGCGCGCCGGCGTCAAATTCCGCCAATCGCCCAGCGAGCGGGACGGCGGCACCGGCGTTATCGTGTCGTCGTTATTCAGCAGGGACCGATGCCTCGCGCAGCCGGATCGAATAGTTCGAGGCATTCTGCTGACCAACCGACGCGTCCCGCGCGAACATGATCAGATGATGCCCGATCATGGTCGACGCGATCAGGCCCTCGATGTCGCCATGCCGCAGCCGGCCCAGCGCGAACTTCCAGAACACTCTGCGGTAATCACCGAGCACGCCTATCTTCCAGAAGATATTCCGGAGCATGATCAAGCCGCGCTTGATGTTGGCCCAGCTTTTCTGCTCGGGCGTGACCGGCACTTTGATCCGGTTGGCGTAGGTGTAATCGCACTGGTACTGGTAGCGCGCATAGAGTTTCTCGGGCTCGTAAGCGACTTCCATGCATTTGCGCCACGAACTGACGACCTGGTCATAGGGCAGCCGGAAATCGACATTGGAGTCGCGGCTGTCGTCGTCATTGATCAGGCGGCCTTCACGCTCGAGGCGATCCCACAGCGGCGTCTTCGGCAGCGCCTGCAAGAGATTGATCGTCAGCAGCGGAATCCGGGATTCATCGACGAAGGCGAGCAGCGCCTCGCCGGTCTCCGGCTTGTCGGTGTCGAGCCCCATGATGATGCCGGAGACGACCTCCATCCCGAAGCTGTTGATGGTGTGGATGCCTTCCAGGATCGGGACCATCATATTGTGGTCCTTCTGCATCGCCTTCAGCGCTTCGGGATCGGGAGTCTCGATGCCGCAGAAGATGGTGACGAAGAAGGCGTCGCGCATCTTCTCGAGTATCTCGGGCCGCTTGGCGATGTTGAGCGTCGCCTCGCAGGCTAGCCGCATCACATAGCCGGTTCGCTTCTGCCACTCGACGAGGTGCGGCAGAAGATCGAGCGCCGCCTTGCGGTTGCCGATGAAATTGTCATCGACGAAATACACCGAGCCGGTCACTCCGCATTCAAGCAATTTGTCCAGTTCGGCGACGATCTGCTGCGGGGATTTGAGCCGCGGATTGCGGCCGTAGAGGCCCGGGATATCGCAGAATTCGCACTGGTACGGGCAACCGCTTGAATACTGAATGCTGCCGAGAAAGTATTTTTTGACCTCGGCAAGCTCATAGGCCGGAATCGGAAAATCGGTCATGGCAACACGATCGGCCGTCTTCAGCACCACCTGTTGCGGGGGCCTTGACGGATCGCGTGCCAGCCGTGCCAGCAGGTCGTCGGTCGCATCGCCTAACTCGCCGACATGGAGATAGTCGAACGAGGGATAGTAATCCGGACAGGCGCTGACCGAGGGTCCGCCGATCGCCACCGCCAGATCGAACGCATGGGCCCGGCGGCAGATATCGTTCATCTGCTGGCGCTGGATATGCATGCCGCTGACGAACACCGCTTCCGCCCATTCGAAATCTTCCTTCGAGGCGGGACGGATATTCTCGTCGATGAAGCGGACCGGCCAGTTTTCGGGGAGATAGGCCGCGATCAGCAGCAGCCCCTGCGGCGGCATGAAGGCCTGGACCCCGTCCGTCAGCGGATAGGCGTATTCGAAGGTGCCGAAAGAAGACGTATAACGCGGAAAGACGCACAGGATGCGCCGTACAGTCTCAATGCCCTCAGCTCTCATCAAACTTCCTCTGCGCGACCCCGTTATTCCCAGCGCCACGCCGTGATTTAAGCACGCACCTCAAGGCTGGGCTACAAATTCCTCAAGATTGTGGCAGCCCTCTCCAATCCCCTGAGGGCC
>Ga0193699_10000453_pt1 | contig 17973 bp, 15 predicted proteins | sample L3c2metaG_FD_160095 | JGI IMG/M metagenome (GOLD analysis project Ga0193699, IMG submission 160095) | Soil microbial communities from a riparian zone of the East river system, Colorado, United States - L3c2 | ecosystem: Environmental > Terrestrial > Soil > Riparian zone | place: USA: East...
CGAACCAGACCCATATCGCGCTTCCGGGAGAACGAGCGAAGTATTCTCGCCCAACTTGCTGGAGTTCCTCCGGCAGGTCTGGATGAACATCATAAGGGTCGAAGGTAAGCGCATATCTCCAGTCTACCTCAGCGGTCTCTGGATCGATCTTGAGGCCTGCTTCCTTGCGAACTGCAAGCCACTGTTCCTCTTTCATATTGTCATCGTCGAATGTCGTGGCTGTTCTGGTGAGCATAAGAATCTCCATCTATCGATCGGCGCGGATACATCGGGTCGCGCCTTGGTGGGTACTCGATTAATTCAGGTTGGGCGGCTTGTTCTGCTGCTCGCGCACGTAACCACGAACCTGTTCCTTGTAGCCACCGCGCGTCAAATGGCGGACGCGCACAGCCGTCCACCCGAGCTCCGCCATGAGTTTCGCGAGGCGTCGATAGGTGCCGGCTGTGCGGCTGCGCTGTGGCACCTCAAGCACGTCTAGCACCGTTTGACTGCTTACACGTTCCTGGCCATGGAACTCTACCTTGCCGCGGACACGCTGCAACGGTGCCAGCCATGGATCGGCGGACTGCTCAGCCGCAATCGCAGCGTTGGCGTTTTTCAGTTTTGCTAGCAATGACACCTTGATCCCTTCCTAAGGATTTGCCCCGCGAGTGGCGGCCACATTACGTAAGACAACGATTAATCGGGCGTCTCCATACAAGCCCCGGCTGAAGTCCGTAAATCGGCTGCGGAGGAAATTGTTCTATCAGGGCCAAATTCTGTTTAAAGAATGAGGGACATTCGGGCGACGCGAGCACCCCTCGTGCATAGGTCTCGAACGGCGGATGCCCGGAAAGACACCAGGTATCGCATGCGACTGACTGAGCGAAATATGCGAGAAGATGCGAGAGACCCCCGCCTTTCTTCGCGTCATCGATATCCCACACATTGACCGGGAGCGGAGGTGCGCTGGGCGAGTTGTGCGCGTGCCATGCGCGAGCGACCAATGCGCGGCAAGCGGTGCGCTTTTGCGCGGCAATTGAATCTTCGCCTCTCATGCCTAAAACAAACCGATCTCCGGTGACGGGGTTGTTGCAAAGACCACGGGGGCAGTTGCGAAGTGGTCGGAACCACCGATCGACTTCCTTCTGAATCGGAGATTTTGCTTTGGTCATCGATGCCTCCTCGCTTTTTCGCATCCCGGCTCTTGGCCGGTGTGGAGCGATAGAGAGAGTGTTACTGCCAAAGGTAATTATTTTATTCGGAATGAACGTTCGCGGGCGGGGCGGGGCCGTTGAATATTAAAACATTGTCACCTTTGCACCCGCCCAAAACGCACATGGTCAGTGGTTCTGCCGCGGGCAATGTGTCACGACCCAGTTCCGTCTAATTATTTGAAAACGACGTCTGAACGACGGGCAAATGATGACGGGCTAGCTCCGAAGGTGCGTGTCTCGGCTGTCCCACGCACGTCTCGCCCCTGCCGTCTCACCACAAATACTTGTATTCATTGCGCCTGTCCCACCTGTCTCGGCGCAGGGGCTGGGAGCCAACTCATACCTCTCCGTACGCTCTCCACCTTCGTAATTCTGCAGTTTTTATTAGTTTCAGATTAGGTGAGACAGGTGAGACAGTGAGACAAGGGCCGAAGTAGCAGGTATTTATTGCTGTCTCACCCGCTGCCGGGAGCGGGACAGCGTGGGACACGCGCTCAAGCGCCTCGGCGGGGTGGTTTACTTTTTGATCCCCAGTCGGGCATCGAGCTTGCGTTGCCAGGTGTTGCCGGTAGGAACGTCATAACCCCACGGGCGGCGCTTGCTCAAGCCGGTAGGCCCTTGTTGTGCTTTGACGCGCTTACGCGGTCCGAACATCTCGGTGCACGCCTTGCCCAAAACTTCCACATTCACAGCGCGCAGGCCTTGTTGCTTACAGTACCCAGTGCAAGCCCCGCGGAGTGCCTCTGACGCAATTCGTGTTCCTAGATCGTGCGTCATGTCAGACGAATATGGCCCCGGCGCCGCGCCAACGATCGCATCGGCGTTGATGCAGGCGCGCGACCATTCAGACACACTGTCTGCGCTCATCCGCTGTTGTTCTATAGTCTCTGCTGTCTTGAGAATTTCTCGTGGGTGCCAGTCGCCAAGCTTTAGATTTTGCAGAAAGTAAAGAAACTCGCCTATACCGCCATCATTCAAATCCTCGTAAAGCCGGTCGAACCAACCCTTATCGCCCACCCGTTCATCGCTGGCATCGTAGACAACGTTTCGTCGGTCTTGGACGCCCGCTGCGACCGCATGATCGTGGTTCGTGGTGTTCAGCATGTGGAGGCGGTTTGGGATATGGCGCAATCCTCCGAATTTACGTTCAATTGGAAGTGTGGGGGCCGTGGTCATTGATTTGATCTTGTCGGTGGTCTTGGGATCGCGGGCCCACAGAATTTCTTCGCCGACTATGAATGAAATTGTTTCTAGCCAGTCGTTAAACCGGCCAAGCAGGCGTTCTTTGTCATCAATGAGTGCGCCGTGTGGTCCGAAAATTCTAAGCATCACGACACCGAGCGTGCTCTTGCCGGTGCCCTGTTTGCGGCTCTTGAGTACGATTACGACGTCAGGGCGCTTGTCCGGGTTTTGCACGGCCCAGGCGAGCCACCGAATTAGATATACGAATTTGGCTCTGTCGCGCCGACAGATTATCTCCCAAATATGCCGGAAGAAGCGGCGTTGCTTCTGCCAGCCCTTGCGAGCTTCAACTCCAAAACCACGCCACAGGTTAAATTCGTCTGGTTCCGTTGTGCCCTTGGGCTTGAAGACAATTTTACGCTCGTTACGTTTCGGGCTTTCCTTCCAGAATTTCTCGACCGGGAGGGGCTTGCCTGATCCACCGGAGGGTTGGACGAAAACATTGCCGACGTCGAGTTTAAATTGCTCCAAAGGTGCAAACGCCAATGACCCGTCATCCTTGATGCGAAAAATGGCGACTTCTTGCTCCGACTTGCCGATTAGGTAATGCGAGTTCAAAAGCTCTAATGCTTCATCAGGGCTGTAGACGCCACCATGCAGCGATGTTCGTTTTTCCGGCGGCGACGGAGGCTGGCTGGGTGCCTGCCCTGACGAACCCGATGGGGAACTTGTTACCGTGGCGGTAACAACAGGCCTTATGTTAAGCGGCGACTTTCCTCTTGCGATCAGCGGGCACGTCGCGCACGCGCTGCAGCCAGCGCCCTGAATAGTTGAGCAGCTAGGGTACCCAATTCCTCGGTCATGTCGGTCAGCCACCTTCCGATCGTAGAGCGCCTGTGTGTCTGCCTCGGAATAGGTGACGTGTCCCTTAGATATCGCATGCGCGATTTCATTACCCTTCTCCATGAAAGTGGAGGCGAGGATCGACAGGTGCCAAAGCGGGTTGTTGTAATCTGCGCCCCCGGTCTTCAACGCATGGCCAAGGAACTCGCACTGCTTGAAGATCGGCTCGGCCTTGAGCGGGATGTCAGCGTGCTTGTCGATGATGCTTGCGTTGAGGTCAGGCCCGTCGACTTTAAATGCGGGACCGGCCTTGAAGCTTTTCAGGTCCGCGTCCTCGGCAAACGGATTGTGCGGGGGTTTGGCTGTACCTGGCGCGGCGCTCGGCTGTGGCGCGATCTGCGTCAGGAGCGATAGCGAGGTTCCGAAATTATAGGTGACGAGGGGGACATTGAGTAACTGCACTGGCCTAGGTGGATCGTATTTATGATTGTGCGTTCCCGGTACCCGAAGGATGCGCGCGATATCGATCGTCAGGCCAGCGTCGCACTTCACTCCATTCTGCAGGAGAAGCGTCTTGAGGCCGTGAGAGTAGAGCTTCCACTCCTCTGGTGTGAGCGCGGTCTCGCTGATCCAGTAGACGTGGATGCCAGAGCCCGAGCCCACAATCGCGCTGAACGGCGGAAGGCCCACCCTCTCCCTGAACACGATGACGGCCTTGAGCGCGTCTTGGATCGTCACGTATTTCTTCGGATCGTTTGGGCCGACGTCCATGTCGATCCAGATCGACTTCACCTTGAGCGCGTTGTTGGCGAGGCGGACTGCCTTGAGTTTCCCGGTCTTGGGGTCTTTCTTCATCGTGCTCTGCAGCGAGGTACAGAACCATACGTCCTTGAAGTTCGTGGTGCCGTTGACCCACTCAGCTCGGCTGACGAACTTACCGAGGTCACGGAATGGCCACCCCATCCCCTTGAGTAAGGGCTTCGCTGGAGTCGGCTTTGGATTGACCATCGAATAGTGCAGGTTGGCGTAGCCGGACTCGCCTTGAGTCGGCCACGCAATCACCTGCGAGAGAAAGTCTCTTTCATTTCTCCCAAGACAGGTGACACCGGCGGCCGCCGCGGCGATCGATGTTACCGTGGCGGTAACACGGCCAAAATTAGCTGCGGTCGTACTCATTTCTGGGGCGTACGCCGCTGCTTCGGATGTTTCACCTCCAGCTTTGGGAACGATTCGATCCAGCGCTGTAGCTCATTGGCCAGAAAGAGCGTGCGCTTGCCACGCTTGTGGGCAACCAGCTCGCCCGAGTTGATTGCTTCGTAAAGAGCTGTGCGCCCCGTGCATGCAATTTTGCACGCTTCGGCAACACTGAAAACTGACGGGTTCATGGAGGGCCTCGCTGCGTTCGCCAAGATGGCAATGGGCCACCCTGAACATTGCTAACTTCGTGTGAACACAGCGCGGGGGCTCTTAAGATTTCCTTTATTGGGTTTATCGCTAATTGTGCAACGTTTTGGCCGCTGCAGCCTTGCCAGCACTTGCCTTATAGAGCGCACACTCCGGGCTAATTAGCTTCCAGCGATGTATCTGTGGAAGTCGGCCGCTGAAACGAAATGACCTTGGCTGTCTTCGAAGTCGTGCAATAGGCCGCCCAGGCGTCCATTAACTTGCGGCGCTTTTCAAGAGCGTCGCTACGTCGGTATGCCTGTTCAGCTTTGTCGCCGATAACATGGGCCAACGCAGTCTCGATCAGTTCGCGCGAGAAATTCGACACGTTTCCTGCCCAGTCGCGAAAGCTCGAACGAAAACCATGGACCGTCGCATCATGAATCTTCATGCGGCGCAGCATCATCTGCATGGCCATATTGGACAGGGGCTTATTGTGCGCCTGCCCAGGAAACACGAAGTCACCAGTTTTCACTTTCTGCAGTTGCCGCAAAATGGCGTCAGCGCGGGGGGATAATGGCACGCGGTGTTCGCGGCCTGCTTTCATGCGATTTGCTGGCACCGTCCAGATCTTCTTGTCGAAGTCAATTTCGGCCCACCACATTCCCAAGATTTCACCGGACCGTGCGGCAGTCAGGATGCACAGTTCTAGGGCCAGCGCTGCAGTGGCCTCGCGGGTCCGGAGCTTTGCAATGAAGTCGGCCACCTCCTCATAGGGCATCGCGGCGTGGTGACCGCGCGACAGCTTTGAGGGCCGGGGCAAAAGATGGTCGAGGTGACCGCGCCACCGGGCGGGGTTCTCACCGCTGCGCAAGCCTTTAGCCTTGGCTGCATCGAGGACCTTTTCGATCCGGCCTCGTACCCGTGATGCGGTCTCGGCCTTAGTTGTCCAGATTGGTTTCAGAACACTGAGGACGTCGTCCGTCGCGATGGTATCGACAGACTTCCCACGCAAGGGTGCAGCATATGTCTCCAGCGTGGATTTCCACTGTGCCTTATGTTTCTCATTTCGAAAGCCCGCGGATAGCGCCTCGCGCACGTCATCAGCCATCTCACCGAACGTGGGAATGTCACCATCGCGCTTACGCTCATCAATGGGGTTCAGACCCTGGGCAATCTTCCGGCGTGCACTCGCGGCTTTCTCTCGAGCATCGGCGAGGGAAACGGTGGCTGCGCTACCAAGTCCCATTTCCTTGGGCTGACCTCGCCACGTGAACCGCAGCACCCATTTCTTGGCACCGGTTTTGGAAACAACTAGGTAAAGGTTGGCGCCGTCGCCGTATTTTCCCGGCTTGGCAGTTTCGACTTTTCGAGCGGTAAGGTGGCCGGCCATGACAGGGTCCTATGCGGACCCACTAGGTCTGGATGAGCCTAGTCATGAAAGGTCCGCCCCTCTGCCGCGTCGGGCAGCCGGTCCCCAATTCAGTCCCCAAGTAAGACGCGGTTAGCGGTGAACCGCGCCGGACGGCCACGGACTGATTGACGTTTTCGGCCAGGAAACTGTTAACGTATTTAGAGCCTTAGCGGTCGCGGACGAACGCGTCTGGATAGTCGTTCGTCGGTCTCCCTCTCCGCCACCATGAAGCAGCTTCGAGAAATCCCCGTAAAATAAGGCTTTCTTGCACGACCGGATTTGCCGGTTTAGCCCGCCGGTGTAGCCCTGAGGGTAGCCCCAATCTGCCACGAAGGGCGACCGGAGCTCAACAGGTGAGTGAGTGAACCAAGGCTCATTCCAAGAAACCCACCTGCCTGCGCTCTTGCCATAGGGCTGGTGTGGCTTCGGGTCGGCAGGTTCGCCCGGCGTATTGTCTTCCGCTGATTTTGACAACTTCGATGACCTAGGGCGTCGCCGAGCTGTACCAGTGCACTTTCCGCGTGCGAAACGTCGATTGATCTCGTAGTTTGCCAGACCGGTGACCCTGCGCTCGGGGAGCGCAGGCGCACGCTTAGGTTCTCCACCCAGCGTGTGCAGATCATTCAGCGGGTGCTCGCCGATCGCGTCTTCAAGGTGCCTCGCGATCGGGTGCGCGTGGGGGCGCCCGACACCGGCGGCGGCTTCGGCCAGAAAAACGGTCTCTACCCTGAATATGTCCTCTGCCTTGAGGCGTCGCGCCAGCTAGGGCGGCCGGTGAAATGGGTGCCGGACCGGGCCGACGTGCTTAGCGCCGGCTGCCATGCGCGTGACAATCTGTTTTCCGTTTCCGCGAGCCTCGATGCAAGCGGGCGGATTACCTCGATCGCCGCGATCCGGACCATGAACATTGGAGCCTACACGTCGTCGCGGCCTGCAGGCATCGGATATCTTCTGTATCCGCTATTGTTCATGGATATCCGGGTTCGGTGCCCCCGAACGAAGCTATCGGTGCAGATGACCGGGTCATGCGTCCCGGATCGGCGCCCTCCCGGCTAACTAACTTTAGTCGTTTATTCATACATAGTACAATTTGAGAGACGCGTGACGCCGCTCCATGCAAGCGAAGAGTGCCGATAGGTTGAGCAGATATGCCTCAAATATAGCTGGAATAATCGACTATTGCTGAATCCTTCACATGCAGAAGGATTGCGAAGTGCTGTATTTTGTGTAGATATTATTACAACGGATAGTTGTGCCAGAGAGGCTAGGACTTATGGGGTATCGCATTGCCGTGGATATCGGCGGGACGTTCACCGACGGTGTGATTGAGAAGGTTTCGGGCGGCCAAATCTATCTAGCCAAACGTTTGACGACTCCAAGCGATCCTGGCGACGCGCTCTCGAATGTGGTCAACGACCTGCTCGCGGCGGTTGCCGCGCATACGGCTGGAGGCAAGGTTGCCGCCGAAGTGACGGACGTGATTCACGGCAGCACGCTCGTGACAAACTCGCTGATCGAGCGCAAAGGCGTTCCGACCGCGCTGGTCGCCACCGCGGGTACGGCGGATCTGATCGATATCCGGCGCGAGGTTCGCTACGACCTTTATGATCTCGACATCGAGATGCCCGAGCCGCTGGTTCCCGTCGAGCGCCGTTTCGAAATCGTCGAACGCACCACCGCGGACGGCGCGATTCTGGAGCGCCCCGAGCTCGATGCCATTACCAGACTGATCGCGGACCTGCGGGCGGCTAACGTGCAGTCCGTTGCCGTCTCGCTTCTTCATTCCTGCGTCAATGCCGCGAATGAAAATGAGGTGGGGACAGCACTTCGACATGCTTTCCCGGGGATGTGCGTTAGTCTCTCTTCGCGGGTCGCCTGCGAAATCCGCGAGTACGAGCGGACCTCGACCACGATCGCTAACGCCTACGTGCAGCCCATCGTCAAACGATACCTTGGTGAGTTGGAGAGCCGCCTGCGGCAAGCGGGAATCAATGCGAACTTGCGCATGATGGCGTCGAGCGGTGGGTCCACATCTGTGGCGGCCGCTGCGGAGGTGCCGATCTCCACCATCGAATCCGGCCCTGCCGGCGGCGTCTTGAGCGCAGCCAACGCCGGCCGCGCAGTGGGTTTCAACGACGTGCTGGCGTTTGATATGGGGGGCACCACCGCGAAGATTTGCACAATCGTTTCCGGGGTACCTTCTATCGTGCACGCTTTCGAGGCCGCCCGCGTGCGTCGATTCAAGAAGGGCAGTGGGCTACCGCTTCTGGTGGCCAGCATCGATCTCATCGAAATCGGTGCGGGAGGTGGAAGCATTGCGCGGACAAGTGAACTTGGACTTCTTACCGTGGGTCCGCAAAGCGCCGGGGCAGAGCCGGGCCCAGCCTGCTATGGCCAGGGTGGCGAAAATACCACGGTGACCGACGCAGATTTGGCCCTGGGATATCTCAATCCAGATTATTTCCTGGGTGGCCGCATGGTGCTCGATCTTGATGCGGCAAAGCGCGCGCTGGGCGCTTTGGGCAAGCGCCTGAAGCTTCCAGCCGAGTCGGTCGCCAAGGGCATATTCAACGTTGTCAATGAAGCGATGGCGGGCGCGGCGAGGGTTCATATCGCAGAAAAGGCACAAGACCCGCGCCGGTTCACGCTGGTGGCGACCGGCGGAGCGGGGCCAGTCCACGCGGTGGAAATTGCGCGCAAGCTGCGCGTCCCAAGAGTTCTCTTTCCCATTGCTGCCGGGACGGGGTCGTGCCTCGGCTTTCTGGCTGCTCCTGTGCGTGTCGATCGGTCCTGGTCAAAGTCCGCGCGGATCGAGGCCATCGAGTGGACCGAGCTTGCGAGTGTAGTTTCCGGTTTGAAGGCGGATGCCGAGGCTGAACTGAACGCCGCTGCGCCTCGTGACGCTGAGGTGGATTGGCAGCTGCTGGTTGAGATGCGTTATGCAGGTCAGGGCGCCAACCTCACAGTCGCTTTCCCGTTCCGCGCTCTGGATGCTGCTTTTCGTGCCGATCTCACGGAAGCATTTCAGCGCAAATATCAGGAAAACTACGGGGGGCTGCTGCCGTCGGGTACGCCCGAGGTCGTCACCTGGCGCGTCGTCGGCGCGACCCGGCAGGACGTTCGACACTTCGTGTGGCCGGCGCGTCAGGATCGCCAAAGCGCGCCCCGCCCGAAGACGAGAAGAGTCATTTTCTGCACCGAGACCGACACCTTCGAAGAGGTTCCGGTCTACGAACGATATGCTGTGCCCGCGGGCTCGTGTCTGGAAGGCCCGCTGATTCTTGAGGAGGAGGAATCGACCATCGTCGTGCCGATGGCAGCTCAGGTCGAGATTCTGGAGAATCTCAGTGTCCTCGTCCGGCTGGAGGGTAAGTCATGAACGGCATCGATCCGATTTCGCTGGAAATCCTATGGACTCGCCTGGTCAGTCTTGTGGACGAGGCGGCCGCCACCTTGGTGCGCACTTCATTCTCAACGATCGTCCGAGAGTCCAACGACTATGCTGTGGTGCTGCTCGATCGCGATTGCCAACTGCTTGCCCAGTCGAGCCTGAGCATTCCTTCCTTTATCTGCACGCTGCCGGAAACGGTGCGCCATTTCCTGAAGGTCTTTCCGCGTGACAAGCTCCGTCCCGGGGATGTCATGATTACAAATGATCCCTGGCTCGGCACAGGACATCTTCCTGATATCAACGTCGCGGTTCCGATCTTCCGGGGTGACGAGTTGGTGGGCTTTTCCGGCACCGTAGCTCATGCACCCGACATCGGCGGGCGCTTGCGTTCACCGAGCACCGCCGAACTTTTCGAAGAAGGTCTGCGTATTCCTCCCGCAAAGCTGATCGATGGCGGGATTACCAACGAGACGCTGGTCGAAATCATTCGCAATAACGTGCGTGTGCCCGATCAGGTGATGGGCGATATCTGGGCGCAGGTTGCAGCGAACCGTATGCTGGCGCGACGCCTGCTCGACACCCTCGACGATACCGGTTGCGACCTGACGGCGATCGGAAACGAAATGCAAGTCCGCGCGGAAGGCGCGATGCGCGAGGCAATTCGCGCTCTGCCGAATGGCATTTATGAAAACGAAATCAGCGTCGATGGCTTCGTCGAGCCGGTGATTATTCGCTGTCGTATCGACGTTGGTGACGAGGCGGTGAGCGTTGATTATGCCGGTTCATCGCTCCAACTGCCGAAGGCGATCAATGTCGTTCCCATCTACACCTTTGCCTATACGGCCTATTCGCTCAAATGCGTGCTGGCGCCAGCCGTGCCGAACAATAATGGCGCGTTCCGGCCCATCACGGCCTCGGCTCCGCTAGGGTCAATCCTCAATCCACGCTTTCCCGCAGCGGTCGCCGCACGGGCCATGACCGGGCATCTCATTCCACCCGCCATCATGGGCGCCCTCGCGCCAGTGATACCCGGTAAGGTACGGGCGGCTTCCGGCTCGCCCTTGTGGTGCGTTCATCTATCAGGCCAGCACAGCGGTCAGCGCTTCACGTCCACTTTTTTCCTGAACGGGGGGCAGGGTGCCGGTGCGAACGGTGCCGGCCTTCCCACCCTCAGCTTTCCGAGCAATCTCTCCAATACGCCAATCGAGGTCATTGAATCACAGGCCCCGGTGCGCGTCCTGCGTCGCGCCCTGAGACGCGGCACGGGTGGCAGCGGGCTGCACCGCGGCGGCGATGGGCAGATATTCGAATTCTTGTTGCTCACTGACAGTCCGGTCACCGTGTCTTTCATGGCGGATCGGCTCAAGACTCCCGCTCCCGGATTGCAGGGGGGCGGACCTGGAGCAACAGGGCGTGTTCTTCTCAACGGAGCACCGGTAGATCCGCGCGAGGTCTTGATCGTTCAACCCGGTGCCCGGTTGACGCTTGAGACCCCGGGCGGCGGAGGCTTCGGCGCCGCCCGCATCTAGGAACTGGAACGAAAACCTTTGAACCCAAGGGATGACGAAATGAAGACGCTCAAATGGACTGCAGTTGGCGCCGCTGTGCTCTCCCTATGGGTGGGCGTGGTCCAGGCGGAAGAATGGATACCGAAGAAACCGATCGAAATCGTAGTCGGCTTCGCCCCCGGCGGAGGCAGCGATCAAGCAGCTCGGATTATTGCCGCGGCCGCCCAGGAGAGTTTCGCGGTGCCGCTGGTTGTGACGAACAAACCGGGTGCCGCAGGAGTTCTTGCCGCGCAGCAGGTTTCACGATCCAAGCCCGACGGATACACTCTGTTGGTGGCAGGTGGTTCGGAGACGACGTCCGTTCCGGCCCATCGCGAAGTGCCGTACGATCCGAGTAAGGATTTCACTTCGGTCATCCGTCTGACGAACAATCCGTTCTTCTTAATCGTCGCGGCCAATTCTCCGTTGAAAACGATCGACGACGTTATCGCCGCCGCCAAAGCCCGGCCCGGCCAGGTTTCCCTAGCCAATACCGGTCTCGGCGGCCTGTCGCATTCCATCGGGGTGATGATCGAGCGTGCATCCGGCGTGACATTGAAGCACGTCCCGTACCAAGGCGGTTCGCCGGCGATCCAAGCGCTGATCGCGGGCCAGATCGACGTTGCCATCGGCGCGACTGAGGAGATCGAAGGTCAGATGCAAGCGAATACGATCCGCATTCTTGCCGGGACTGGCGCGGAACGCTCCAGCCATTACCCCGACGTGCCGACCTTGAAAGAAGGTGGCTTCGATGTGGTCTGCACTAATATGAAAGGCCTCGTCGGTCCGGCCGGCCTGCCGGCCAATGTCGTAAAGTATCTCCACGACCACTTCCATCAGGCTATGGATCGCGATGTTTGGCGTAAGTTCGCCGAGCGGGTCGGCGAGCCCACTAACTATCAGGACGCAACAGGGTTTGCGTCAGCGCAGCAGGCGCAACTCGGGCGTATCAGTGCAGCTCTCAAGCAGTGAGTCCATCTTCTGAATGCAATGACGTCGGTCCGCCCCTTGGGCTGGATCGCCGGCTGGTATCGACCTTTTTATCGAGAGGATTGAGATGAACCGGGACGTGATTGCAGGATCACTGACGCTTGCAGTTGGCGTAGCGACGCTTTTGCTCGTCGCGCGGCTGCCTGCCAGTGCAGGCGGGACCGCCGGCGCGGCTTACTTTCCCAAACTTGTCGCCTATGGAGTACTGGCGACTGGCGCCTTTATTGGCGCACAGGGTTTGAGGACGCCTGTGAAAATGGTGGCATGGTCATGGCGCCCCCTCAGCGCGCTGGTACTGGGGGTGCTGGCCTTCGGCGTGTTGATCGAACATGCCGGACTCGTTCTAGCCAGCGGCTGTTGCGCTTTTGTGGGGTCGCTCGCCGCCCCCTTTCCGGGCTGGAAGCAGCGCGGTGTCACCATCCTCTTCATCTGCGTTCTGGCTGTCGTAATCTTTAAATATTTTCTCGGACTCAATATCAGCGTGTGGCCGACATGGACCTCCTGAACAATCTTATCTACGGGATGAGTGTTGCGCTCAGTCTGCAGAATCTTGGCTTCTGTTTTCTCGGCGCGACGTTGGGGACATTGATCGGTGTCCTTCCCGGCATTGGCCCCTTGGCCACCTTCTCGATCTTGCTTCCCATCTCCTTTTATCTCCCGCCTGTTGGCGCGATAATCATGCTCGCTGGCGTCTATTACGGCGCCCAGTACGGTGGTTCGATTACTTCCATCCTGGTCAATATTCCGGGTGAAGCATCGACCGTCGTCACCTGTCTCGACGGTCATCAGATGGCGCTGCAGGGCCGGGCGGGCGCCGCTCTGGCGGTAGCTGCGCTGGGCTCATTCTTCGCCGGCTGTGTGGTTACCGTATTCATCGCGGTCGCGGGCCCGACATTGGTCAAGCTTGCGCTGCTGTTTGGGCCTGAGGAATACGTTGCGTTGTTGACGCTTGGCCTCGTCTCCGGAGTGCTGTTGTCTGGAGGGTCCATTGCGAAGGCCATCGCCATGGTGCTGATAGGCATCTTGCTCAGCCTCGTGGGGATGGACGTCAATTCCGGCGTGGAGCGTTTTACCTTTGGGATTTTTGAACTCTCCGATGGGCTCGGCTTTACGGCGGTCTCGATCGGTCTGTTTGGAATCGCCGAGATTGCCAGTAGTCTCGAGGATACTCGCGGCGAGGGGCGCAAGATCGAAAGAATCGTTAGCCTTTGGCCGACCCGCGATGACTTCAAGCGGTCGTGGGCGCCCGTTTTGCGCGGGACTGCTCTCGGAACGTTGCTCGGGATACTGCCGGGCGGTGGCGGGACCATCGCGGCATTTAGCGCCTATAGCCTTGAGCGCAAGGTATCACGGCGGCCAGGAATGTTCGGGCGCGGCGCGGTGGAAGGTGTCGCCGGCCCGGAAGCCGCCAACAACGCGGCGTCGCAAGCTAACTTTATTCCCATGCTCAGCCTTGGCATCCCGCCAAATGCGCTGATGGCGCTCATGATGGGCGCGATGATCACTCACGGCATCACACCAGGGCCGCAGGTCATGGTACGTCAGCCAGATCTCTTCTGGGGGCTGATCGCAAGCATGTGGATCGGCAATTTGATTCTGGTAATCCTCAACCTGCCTTTGATCGGGATTTGGGTTTCACTGCTTCGGATCAAATATGTATTCCTCTTTCCCGGCATTCTGGTGCTCGCCGCAATCGGCGCATTCGCGGAAAGCAATCAAGCCTTCGACATCTATGTGTTAACCGGTTTCGCAGTCCTGGGATACGCGCTCAAGAAATTGGATTTTCCGGTAGCCCCACTGCTGCTCGGCCTGGTCCTTGGTAAACAGCTCGACGAACAACTGCGCCGTGCGCTGCTGCTTTCCGACGGAGATTGGACGGCTTTCATCCGGCATCCCATCGCGCTCGGCCTGTTAATGTTCACCGCCATGCTCGCAGTGTTGATAGCGCTTCCGTCGCTGCGACGTTCTCGGGATGAAGCCCTCCAGGGTGAGGAATCGGCGTCGTCGTCTGCTCCTAAAGTTCCAATCGCGTAGCACGCGAAGCCATTCGTTTAGGAACACGAAAATGCAGATGGCTAACTTGCCGCCACTGGAAGTATCGGATGAGGCTTTCTATCTTGATGACAATCCAGGAAGCGCCGCCTGGCTCGGTGTTGGCGAAGAGGAAGTTGTCGCTTGAATTGAAATCGGACGAAGTTCGCCTAGCTAGCGCACGTTGAACGTCGGAGTTAATCTTGTGACGGGTTCAAGCATCAGAGGCTCTATCCACATGCGCGATGCAACCCTGAGCAGGGTGCAAAGCGACATTGTTGCGAAGATCATAGATTATGTTCGGCGTGAAAACTTGCCCGTCGATTCTCGTTTGACAGAGAGTCAGCTCGCCGAGGAGTTTGGCGTCTCACGCTCTCCGATCCGCGCGGCACTTCAGTTGCTTGCCGAGAAGGGAATCGTGATTTCGGCCGCAAATAAGGGCCATTATCTGGCGTGTGATGGCAGCGCGTTGGGCGACATCGACTTAACCATATCACCGCCGCCAGATGTGTCGCTGTACGACCAGATTGCCATGGATCGCATGCGCGATAGAGTTCCAGAACAGTTCACCGAAGCGAGCTTGATACGACGATACAACGTGTCGCGCGCTCAGCTCGTCCGTACCCTCACAAAGATGTCTCACGACGGGCTGGTCCGGCGGAGCGCCGGGCATGGCTGGATTTTTATGCCCAGCCTCAATTCCGCGGCAGCGTATGCCGCCAGCTATCGCTTTCGCATCATCATTGAGCCTGCAGGCCTGATGGAGCCGACCTTTCGGCTGGATCAGAAGACGATGGCACGCTGCCGCGATGCTCACGAGCAGGTGCTAGTCCGCGCGAGGAACGGCAAGCTAAACGGCAGAGAAATATTCGATACCAATGCCGAGTTCCACCAAATACTGGCGGTCATGTCGGGAAATCGTTTCATTGCGCAAGCGATTGAACAACAGAATAAGCTTCGCCAACTTAGTGAATACTACATTTATGACGACGAGAGTCGTATTCAAACGTTGGTGCGCGAACATTGTGAGATCATGGATGCGCTCCTGGCAGGCGATCAAATCTGGGCAGCTACGCTCTTGCGACGGCATCTAGAAATCGCGAGCCGTTTAGTGCCGCCTTTTGGCGGGATGAGTAGCGAGCGTGCCCCAAAAGCATGAACGACTGCGATCGCGAAAACCGGGACGATCGGTGCCATCTGCAGTCATTTCGACATAGTCGAATGCAGAAATGGCTCTGCGTTCGAGATCGTGTCGGAGTACGGAGCCAAGCATGGAGTTATGCAAGTGTTGCATCTGACAATCGATAGGGGCGTTGCTCGGCTCACATTCGAAAATCCGTCTAGGCTGAACGCCATCAACGAAGCCATGTGGCGCAGCTTTCCGAAGATTTTGGCGCAGGTACAGGATGACATAACTGTTCGTGTCTTGGTGCTTCAGGGCGCGGGTGACCGCGCCTTCTGTTCCGGCAATGACATCGGAGAGTTCGAGAAAGTGCGTGCTGATCCTCTCGCCGCAGCTGCCTACAATGCCTTGCAGCGGGAGGTGGCGACTCGGTTTCGGGCGCTTACGAAGCCAAGCATTGCTGCAATACATGGTTATTGTCTCGGAGCTGGCTTTGAGCTGGCTCTGATGTGCGACCTAAGGGTCTGCACCCACGATGCGCAATTCGGAGTGCCTGCGGTAAGACTCGGTCTGCCCTATCGGCTTGAGGATATAGCAACGATCCTCAATGTGGTCGGGCTGGCTCAGGCGCGGGAAATGGTATTGTTGGGGCGACGCTACGGAGGTGAGGACGCCCTTCGTCTGGGTCTGGTAAACTGGTTAGCTGGCAGCGCCGCCGCGATGCGGACCGTCGTGGACACGGCGGTGGCAGACCTGACGTCTGCTGCACCGCTTAGTGTGGCGGCCGCGCGGATTGCATTCCAGGAACTTGCTCGGCTAGACGGACCGCCGGACGTGGAACGGGCTCAGCGGGCAGCAGATCTATGCTATGCCAGTCGCGATTATGCGGAGGGCCGCGCCGCTCAGCGAGAGAAGCGCAAACCCGCCTTTCAAGGAAATTAACTTGATGAAGTCGGGCCAATTCGACAAGAAAGTTTGAGGCAGGCGTGACAAAGTAACCGGTGGTTTTGCTCGAGAACTCAGGGGCTATTCCGTACAATTCAATACGACCAGAGCGGACGACGGAAACAATGCGCGGTCGCTCGCTGACCGACTCCAAAGCAAGTTAAATCAGGAGACCGAGCGTTTTCTTACGCGCTGCGGTGTTGAATAGGAGAAAGTCCTGGCGCTTTGAGCCTATTGCGGGGCCTCGCCCAAGAGCCAATCGCGGAACGCTCGCAAGGCGAGAATCGGCGGGCTCTTGTCGGGATAGACCACAAAGTATGATCTTGGGGCATAGGGCTCCACGTCGAAGGTGAGGGCAAGGCGGCCGGATTCAAGCTCTTCGGCGAAAAGGAACCGAGGCAATAGCGCCACCCCAAGTCCGGCGGCGGCAGCCTCCGCCACCATGGCCATGTGCTGCAATTCCGGGCCGCGTTGTCCGTCGATTCCGGATGTGCCCGTCCACTTCAACCAGTCGCGCCAGAGCCGGGGCAGGGTAGTGTGCTGCAGCAGGGTCTGCTCCGCCAGGTCTTCAAAGGATTTCAGCCGCCCCTCCGCAAGCAGAGCCGGCGAGCAGACCGGCACGAGGTCCTCCGCCATCAGGCGATGGGCAATGACGCCTGGCCCCGGTTCCGAAGTTGAAAATATCGCCGCGTCAACATGTTCAGCCGCAAAATCCAGCGGCACCGGCCGCGCGCTGTAATTTACCAGATTCACGATGATGTTCGGCTTAGAGGCGCGAAAGCTGCGCATCCTCGGCATCAGCCATCGGGTTCCGAAAGTAGGCGACACGGCGATGGTGAGAGTGCCGCCGGCCCCCTGGTGGGCGAGCAGTGTCTGGGTCGCCGATTCGATTTGGGAAAGCGCCGCCCGGATATCGCTCGCATAATCGGCGCCCGCCGGCGTCAAGGCGAGGCGGCGGCGCACGCGGAAGAACAGCTTGATCCCAAGCAGCGCTTCGAGCTGGGAGACCTGACGGCTGACGCCGCTTTGGGTCAGCTTCAGTTCGTCGGCTGCCCTCGAAACGCTCAAATGTCGCGAACAAGCCTCAAATGCTCGAAGCAGCGGAGTCGGCGGAGTCAGGCGTGGCACGGCTACCTCCCATCAATGCCGGAATGTAATGAACTCATGACGACTTATCAATTTTTACCGCGCCACGCCTCCTGTACAGGATGAACAGGTATGCGGCCTGCATCGAGGACGGCGCCCGGAATAGCGCCGGTCTGTCGATGGCGCATGCAAAAGGACCTGCAGGAAACACAATGGAAAATTACGGTCTGTCTCTGGGAATCGATATTGGGGGAACGTTTACTGATCTCGTTCTTCTCGATCCTCGTGACGGAAAAACCACGATCTGGAAAGAGCCGACTACCGCGGATGACCCTTCGCGCGGCGCGATGGTGGGGCTTGCGAAGTTGCTCGGCCGCGCCGGGACCACGCCGGAGGAAATCACGCGGGTGATCCACGCGACGACCTTGTTCACCAATGCGCTTATCGAGCGCAAGGGGGCAAAGACGGGCCTGATCACAACCGCCGGCTTTTCCGATGTGCTGGAAATCGGCAGCGAGCGGAAGTACGAACTTTACGATATCTTCCTGCAAATGCCGAGACCGCTGGTATCGCGGCCATTCAGGCGGGAGGTTGTGGAGCGGCTGGGGCCTGACGGTTCGGTCGTGAAGGCCCTCGATAACAGGATGGTGCTGCGTCAGGCGCAGGAGCTGGTCGAACTCGACATCGAGAGCATCGCCATTGCCTTTCTTCATTCCTATGCCAATCCGGCGCATGAAAGGCAGGCTGCGGAAATCATTTCGAATCGATTCCCGCAGCTCTCCCTGTCGCTTTCCAGCGATCTATCGCCTGAGATACGGGAATATTCGCGCACCGTCACGGCA
>Ga0193699_10000454_pt1 | contig 17961 bp, 14 predicted proteins | sample L3c2metaG_FD_160095 | JGI IMG/M metagenome (GOLD analysis project Ga0193699, IMG submission 160095) | Soil microbial communities from a riparian zone of the East river system, Colorado, United States - L3c2 | ecosystem: Environmental > Terrestrial > Soil > Riparian zone | place: USA: East...
CTTCAGCGCGCCTTCAAGTTCACGTACGTTCGAGCGGATGTGCTTGGCGATGAAAAAGGCGACTTCCTCTGACAGCTTGAGCGACACCGCTTCGGCTTTTTTCAGGATAATTGCGACCCGCATTTCCTGCTCCGGCGGCTCGATTGCCACGGTCAGGCCCCACGAAAAGCGCGACTTGAGGCGCTCGTCCATTCCTGCGAGATCTTTCGGATAGGTGTCGCAGGTGATGATGAGCTGCTTGTGCGCTTCGATCAAGGCATTGAATGCGTAGAAAAACTCTTCTTGCGTGCGGTCCTTTCCGGTGAAAAACTGGATGTCATCGATCAATAGAAGATCGAGTGAGTGATAGTAGCGCTTGAACTCATCGAAAGACTTCTGTTGATAGGCTCTGATGACATCGGAGATGTACTGCGCGGCGTGGAGGTAGCGCACCCGCGCACTCGGATGCTGCGTTAGAACGAGGTTGCCGACCGCGTGAATCAGGTGGGTCTTTCCCAAGCCCACGCCACCGTAAATGAACAGCGGGTTGTACGAAGTGCCGGGGTGTTCGGCGACCTGCAGTGCGGCGGCGCGCGCGAGCTGATTGGCTTTCCCGGCGACAAAGCCGTCGAAACTGAATTCTGGAATGAGGCTCGAGCGCTCCGCGTGCGCCGATCGGGGCGCGGGAGTGCGCGCGGTGCGGACCGCGGGCGCGGAAGCCTTGACAGGCTCCGGTGCGCCTGCCGCATCGAGGGTAAGAGATACGCGGATTGGGGACGAGAAGAATTCTGCCCCCATCGCTTCAATGCGAGGCACGAACCGCTCCTTCACCCACTGCAGCACAAAGCGGTTGGGAGCGAGCAAGCGCAACTCCCCGGATGGTGCCGCTGAGGCGTCCAGTTTGAGCGGCCGGATCCAGGTATTAAACTGCTGAGCGGGAAGCTCTTTTTCGAAGCGACTTAGGCACGAAGCCCAGAAACCCTGCATGGAGACTTACTTATATTTATGATGGTTCGGTTCGGGGAAAACAGCGCAGTGATTTTACCTGTTTCCGGGAGAGTTATCCACAGCCGGTGAGAGCTAGCAGGTCCAACAAACCGGCTCACTGCCAGAGAGGTAATTCGTTGACAATTCTGGCTAAAATATCGTCTAATCAAAGGTTACTGTCCGCATCAGGAATCCCTTAAATGAAACGTACTTTCCACCCTTCGGTCATTCGCAGGAAGCGTACTCACGGGTTTCTAGTTCGCATGCGCACGCGCGGGGGTCGGGCCGTGCTTCGGGCACGCCGCGCGAAGGGGCGTGCCCGTTTGAGCGTTTGAGCGCTCACAAGCGCTACGCTCGAAGGCAGCGGCTCGGAACGGCCGATATTGCATCGCTGCTTTCTGGCGGGCGGGCACTCAAGCGTCCCGGATTCAGCGTGCTATTCAGAGCAAACCTGCTCGGTGTTCCCAGGCTAGGTCTCATCGTTCCCAAGCGCGTTTTCCCGCGCGCAGTCGACCGCAACCGTATGAAGCGCTTGTTGCGGGAGTTGTTCCGTGCCCAGCAAGCGCGGCTTGGAAGTCGGGATATTCTGATTCGCTTGACCGCGGGTACGGTTGCATTGGCGGAAGTCGAGCGATGCCTGGTGGGACCGTCGTGAGCAGACTGTTATCGATCTTGATCCGGAGTTATAGCTACGCTTTGAGCCCGCTTTTCGGCATGCACTGCCGTTTCCATCCCTCCTGCTCCGCATACGCGCTGGAGGCTCTCGAACGCCACGGCGCAGCGCGGGGCATGTGGCTGGTCCTCGCGCGCCTTGGGCGCTGTCATCCTTGGCACCCGGGCGGCCATGACCCGGTCCCGTAATTGTCTGCTCCTCCAATGGATACTCAGCGTCTGATCCTCTTCTTCGTGTTCTCGTTCTCGCTGCTGCTCCTTTGGGAAGCGTGGCAGAAGGAGCATCGGCCTCCCGGGCCTGCTGCCCCTTCGACGCAGACGGCGATCCCGACACCGAGCACCCGGGCAGGGACTCCTGTGAAAGGCGCGGATGCACTGGTCCCGACATCGGCACCGGCAGGCAAGCTCCCGGAGCGCCTGCGGGTTCACACGGACACCATGCTTGCGGAAATCGATACGCAAGGCGGAGACATCGTCTATCTGGAATTGCTCAAGCACAAAGATACGCTCCACGAGACGAAGAATTTCGTGCTGTTTGGACCCGAGCATCGTTACGCCGCGCAAAGCGGCTTGATCGGCGAGGGCTTGCCCAACCACCGGACGCTGTTTCATGCGTCCGCCAGGGAATTTACTCTCGAACAGGGTCAGGACAGGCTCGATGTGCGGCTCCAGGCAAGCACGCCGGAAGGCATCAGGGTAACGAAGATTCTGACGTTCTACCCTGCGAGCTATCGGATCGATATCGCCGAAGAAATCGCAAACGGCACGGCCAAGCCGTTCACGGCCCACACCTATTTCCAGGTCATCCGCGACGGCAAATCCCCCGGGGGCGATCCCTATATGGCGCAGACCTACACCGGGGCCGCGGTCTACACCGAGCAGAGCAAGTTTCAGAAAGTCGGTTTCGAAGACATCGCCAAGGGCAAGACTCCTTATCCGAAGACCGCCGACAACGGCTGGATCGCCATGATCCAGCACTATTTCGTCGCCGCACTCCTTCCTCCGGAGAAGTCACCGCGCGAATTTTATACGCGAAAGCTCGCAGAGGACCTTTATTCGGTCGGAGTGATCGTGCCCGTTGGACCGATTGCTCCGGGTGCCGATACCCGCGTCGTGGTGCCGCTGTATGCGGGCCCTCAGGATCAGGACCACCTGCAGTCGGTCGCCCCGGGCTTGGAGCTCGTAGTCGACTACGGATGGCTTACGGTGATCGCGGCGCCACTCTTCTGGGTCCTCAAACTTTTCCATAACTGGATGGGGAACTGGGGACTTGCCATCATTCTGCTTACCGTAGTCATCAAGCTGATCTTTTTCCCGCTGTCGGCCGCGAGCTACCGCTCGATGGCGAAGATGAAACTGGTCACGCCGCGGCTGATGAAGATCCGCGAGCAGTATGCGGACGACAAGACGAAGATGAACCAGGCGATGATGGACCTGTACAAGACCGAGAAAATCAACCCGCTCGGCGGTTGCCTGCCGATCCTGGTGCAGATTCCGGTCTTCATCGCGCTCTATTGGGTGCTCTTCGAGAGCGTGGAACTACGCCACGCACCGTTCTATCTCTGGATCAAGGATCTTTCGGCGCCCGATCCGTGGTACGTGCTTCCGACGCTGATGATGGCTTCCATGATCGTTCAGACCAAGATGAATCCCACGCCGCCCGATCCGGTTCAGGCCAAGGTCATGATGATCATGCCGTTTGCATTCGGGGTGATGTTCTACTTTTTCCCCTCGGGCCTGGTTCTCTACTGGTTCGTCAACAATATCCTGTCGATCCTGCAGCAGTGGCAAATCACACGCATGATCGGGGGAGAAAAGACCGCCGCCAGCGCCAAACGCTGAGATGCCCCGAGTGGGCAGACGATAACGTCCGGAAGCAACCATGGCAGGACCGTCCGATACCGATGTGATCGCGGCTGTCGGGACCGCGCGGGGAAGGGCCGGGATCGGCATCGTGCGCGTCTCCGGGAAGAAGCTCGAGCACCTCGCATCACAGCTGCTCGGCGCCGTACCGGCGCCGCGTTTGGCCGTGCGCGCGATCTTCCGGGGCGCCGCCGGCGAACCGATCGACGACGGCATCGCACTTTTCTTTCCCGCACCGGCATCCTATACCGGCGAAGACGTGCTCGAGCTGCAGGGTCACGGCGGGCCCGTCGTGCTGCAGATGATCTTGAGGCGGTGTCTGGAGCTTGGCGCGCGTCTCGCCGAGCCCGGCGAATTCACCCGTCGCGCTTTCCTGAACGACAAGCTCGATCTCGCGCAGGCCGAAGGCGTGGCCGACCTTATCGACGCCGCTACCGAGGCTGCGGCGCGTTGCGCGCTGCGTTCGCTGCACGGCGAATTCTCGGAGGTGATCGGAAACCTTGTGAAGCGGCTCGTCGAGCTGCGCATGCTGGTCGAAGCGACCTTGGATTTTCCCGAGGAGGAAATCGATCAGGTGGAACGGGAGGACGCCCGCGGACGCCTGAGGCACCTTCAGGAAGAGGTAAGCCGTTCGCTTGCTCGCGGCCGTCAGGGCAGCGTCCTTCGGAGCGGACTTCAGGTTGTATTGGCCGGCCAGCCTAATGTAGGAAAATCCTCGCTCCTAAACCGGCTTGCCGGAGAAGACCTCGCGATCGTCACTGAAATTCCCGGAACGACGCGCGATGCAGTGCGCCAGACCATTCAGATTGAGGGCGTGCCCGTCAATATCATCGATACTGCTGGTCTGCGAGACACTGCCGACAAGGTCGAGGCGATCGGCATCGCACGCACCTGGGAGGTGATCGGACACGCCGATGCGCTGCTTCTTATCGTCGACGCGCGTACCGGCGTTACCGCAGCCGACCGGTCCATCGTGGACCGGCTGCCGGGGAAATTGAAGCCGGTCACAGTGTTCAACAAGATCGATCTTTCCGGTGATGCGCCGCGGGCGGAGGAAAGCGCGCACGGTTGGCACGTTCATGTTTCGGCCAGGACCGGCGAGGGCCTCGACGCACTGCGCCGCGCGCTGCTCACGCTCGCCGGCTGGCAGTCCGGGGGAGAAGATGTGTTCATGGCGCGCGAGCGGCACCTCGTTTCCCTCGAGCGCGTCGCCCAGGCGCTCGAGCGGGCCGGACAGGCGATGCCACAGAGCGAACTTTTTGCAGAAGAGCTTCGTCTGGCGCAGCGCGAGCTCGGTTCGATTACCGGGGAGTTTTCGGCGGACGACCTGCTGGGTCAAATCTTCTCGCGTTTTTGCGTCGGAAAATGAAACCGATCCCGTTTCGCGAGAGAGCTTATCCGGTCTTGAAGGCACTCGCAATTTGCGCAGCAGGCGGCGCCCTCTTCAGCGCTCTGCGTGCGCCTCTGCCGTGGATGATCGGGCCTTTGCTTGCGATGGCCTTTGGGAGATTCCTGGGCGCTGAGCTCGCTCCTCCAAAAGGGGGCCGATCGACTGGCCAGCTCATAATAGGCTGCGCGCTTGGCTTGTACTTTACCCCGGTGGTTGGCCACGAGGTCGTGGCACACTGGTATCTGTTGATCGCAGCGGCGGTTTTCGCGGTGCTGCTTGCGTACGCGAGCGGGTGGTTTCTCACGCGCAGCACGGGGCTCGATGGGACGACGGCACTTTTCGCCAGCGTTCCCGGAGGAGCCGCGGAGATGACTATCTTGGGCGAGCGCTTTGGCGCCCGACCCGACCGCGTGGTGTTCGCCCAATCGTTGCGCGTCATGATTGTCGTCGTAGTGGTCCCGTTCCTGTTTACTTTTCTCGGCGTGCACGGAGCGGACGACTACCGCCCGGCGCAAGTCGGCGTGGACGCTGCGGGGCTCCTTGCCTTGCTTGTACTGGCGGCGACGGCCGGTGCGCTGCTCGCGAGGCTGGGCGTGCCGAACGCCTGGATGCTGGGACCACTCGCAGCAGCGGTCGCGCTGACCCTTGCCGAGGTGGGGTTGTCGGGAATTCCGGTATGGCTGTCCAACTCGGCGCAGCTTCTGCTTGGATGCGCGCTGGGGTCCGGATTTGATCGACAATCCCTGAGTACGGCGCCGCGCTTCGTTGCCATGGTGTGCGCCTCCGTGGTTCTGGCCATTGTGGTTTCCGCCCTGTTCGCCTGGGGTCTCGCGCTCGCCGGGTCGGTCCCAATCTCGACGATGGTGCTCGCCACGGCGCCGGGGGGCATGGCGGAGATGTGCGTCACCGCCAAGGTGCTCCAGCTCGGGGTGCCGCTCGTCACGGCGGCCCACGTCACGCGAGTGATCATTCTCGTGACCATGACCGCGCCGATGTTCCGGCTTGCGAAACACCTCAGGCGCAACTGGCGGGCGTAACGAGGTGATTGTCTCCTAAGCCCTGGTTCTATAACCGTATTTTCGGCACGCTGCGGATCGTGATAAAGTTTGCAGCCTTACAGTTCTTTCACGACGAGCAGCCCGGACTTGCATGCTGCCAAGTCGTCATCGCGAGGCCCCGAGGATGAATCAACCTTACGTTGCCGCTATTGATATCGGTGCTCCCGCTTACGTTCAGCATCACGGCGTCAAGGAGTGGGTCGCGCGCTTTGCCGCACTGACCAAACCCGACCGGATCCAATGGTGCGACGGCTCACAGGAAGAGTACGACCGGCTTTGCGACGAGATGGTCACGTCGGGAATGCTGAAGCGGCTCAACCCCGAGCTTCGTCCGAATTCTTTCCTCGCGCTCTCCGATCCCAACGATGTCGCGCGCACCGAAGACCGGACCTTCATCTGCTCTCAGAAAAAGGAAGATGCGGGCCCGACGAACAACTGGGTCGATCCCGGGGAGATGCGCACGACCTTGAACAAGCTCTTCGACGGCTGTATGCGGGGCCGGACCCTCTATGTGGTTCCGTTCTCCATGGGGCCGCTGGGCTCGCACATCGCGCATATCGGCATCGAGCTGACCGATTCGCCCTACGTAGTGGTCAGCATGCACGTCATGACGCGCATGTCGAAAAAGGTGTGGGAAATTCTGGGCAAAAGCGGGCATTTCGTACCCTGCCTTCATTCGGTCGGCGCGCCGCTCGCTCCTGGCCAGAAGGATGTGCGCTGGCCGTGCAGCAAGGAGCACAGATATATCGTCCATTATCCGGAAACCAAGGAGATATGGTCCTTCGGCTCCGGTTACGGCGGCAATGCATTGCTCGGGAAAAAGTGTTTTTCGCTTCGCATCGCCTCCATCATGGGGCGGGAACAAGGGTGGCTCGCGGAGCATATGCTGATCCTCGGTGTGACGCCGCCTTCAGGCGAGAAACTTTACGTGAGCGCGGCGTTTCCTTCGGCGTGCGGCAAGACGAATTTCGCCATGCTGATTCCCCCCCCGGCGCTCAAGGGTTGGAAGGTCTCGACCGTCGGGGAAGACATTGCGTGGATCAAGCCGGGCAAGGACGGTCGCTTCTACGCGATCAATCCCGAATCGGGATTTTTCGGCGTTGCACCGGGGACGTCGGAGAAAACCAATCCCAACTGCATGGCGATGATCAGGAGCAACACGATATTCACAAACGTAGCGATGACCCCGGAGGGAGACGTGTGGTGGGAAGGAATGACCGATACGCCTCCCGCAAAGCTCATCGATTGGCAGGGGAAGGAGTGGACGCCCGATTCCCGCAGGAAAGCGGCGCATCCAAACGCACGGTTCACGGTTCCTGCGTCGCAGTGTCCTTCGATCGATTCCGATTGGGAAAATCCGCAGGGCGTTCCGATATCCGCCTTCGTGTTCGGTGGCCGACGCTCCGATACCGTGCCGCTTGTCGCTGAGGCAGCAGACTGGGACTCGGGCGTGTATATGGCCGCAACAATGGGTTCAGAGACCACGGCCGCGGCGACCGGAAAAGTAGGCGTGGTGAGGCGTGACCCCATGGCAATGATCCCATTTGTCGGCTACAACATGGGCGATTACTTCAACCATTGGCTTACGCTAGGCCGCTCGGTGCCCAAGCGCCCCCGCATCTTCTGCATCAATTGGTTTCGTACCGATGCAGATGGAAAATTCATCTGGCCCGGATACGGCGAAAACATGCGAGTACTGAAGTGGATCGTAGAGCGTTGCCAAGGCAAAGGGCATGCTGTCGAAACGCCCATCGGCTATGTGCCCAGCTTCTCGGATCTGGAGTGGAAGGGCCTGGAAAACTTCGACGGCGATAAGTTCAAACGCGTGAGCGCGGTCGACGGCGGGGAATGGAAGCGCGAACTGAACTTGCAGGATGAATTGCTGCGGCTTCTGGGGACCCGCTTGCCGCGAGAACTCGCCGCGCGGCGCGAGACGCTCGCGCGCTCCCTGGGCTGAGGTTGCGAAGGTCCGAATTGCGGTTAGCCGTCTCAGGACGGCTTTCTATTTTAAGATATTGTTTATATTGATATTGTTTATACCATACCGAGCCAAAGTCGTTGTGAATATCGGGTGGGGACCCTGTTAGCAAGCTGTATATTTGCAGGCTAACAAGCTGTGTAATTCGGGTGCAGAACCGGATGTTTCACGTGAAACATTCGCCCGCAGATTGGCTTGCCCCTTCTTCTATTTCGCGGTGGAATCCAGTCCGTCTCCGGACTCTGGAAGTTCCACGTGAAACACTGTCTCTCGTCGCCGAATACCTTTAAGATTCGATTGGTTTTCGTCTATTTTCTTGCTCAAAGCGATGCAATTTCCCACCCAGTTCGATGTCATCGTGGTCGGTGGCGGCCACGCCGGGACCGAGGCCGCGCTCGCGGCCGCGCGGGCCGGCTGTTGGACCCTATTGCTGACCCACAACATCGAGACGCTGGGGCAGATGTCTTGCAACCCGTCCATAGGGGGTATCGGCAAGGGACATCTTGTCAAGGAAGTGGACGCCCTGGGCGGAGCCATGGCGATCGCCACGGACGAAGCAGGGATCCAGTTTCGCATCCTGAATTCCTCCAAGGGCCCCGCGGTTCGAGCGACGCGCGCGCAAGCTGATCGTCTCCTGTACAAGCGCGCGATACGATCGCGGCTGGAGAACCAGCCCAACTTGACTTTGTTCCAGCAGGCCGTGGATGACCTCCTGTTGGAGGGCGACCATGTTGCCGGGGTTGTCACTGAACTCGGCGTTCGTTTTTCCGGCCGCGTGGTAGTGCTGACCACCGGCACTTTTCTTTCCGGACTCATCCATATCGGATTGTCGAACTATCAGGCCGGACGGGCCGGGGACCCGCCTTCGATCAGTCTCGCTGCGCGACTACGCGAGCTTCAGCTCCCGGTGGGTCGCCTCAAGACCGGAACACCGCCCCGGCTCGACGGTCGCAGCATCGATTTTTCGGTCATGAAAGCACAGCCGGGCGATGAGCCAGTGCCCGTCTTTTCGTTTGGAGGAACGCCGGGGATGCATCCTCGCCAATTACCCTGCTGGATTACTCACACCAATCCGCATACGCACGAAATCGTCCGCGGGGGCTTGGACCGCTCGCCGATGTACACCGGGGTGATCGAGGGGATCGGCCCCCGCTATTGCCCTTCGATCGAGGACAAGATCCATCGGTTTGCCGCCAAGCAAAGCCACCAGATTTTTCTGGAGCCTGAAGGCCTCACTACCAACGAATTTTATCCGAACGGAATCTCGACGAGTCTGCCCTTCGATGTGCAGATCGAGCTGGTGCGCAGCATCCGGGGGCTGGAGCAGGCCCATATCCTGCGGCCGGGTTACGCTATCGAGTACGATTACTACGACCCGCGCAATTTAAGGTCGTCCCTGGAAACGAAGTCCATCTCGGGCCTGTTCTTCGCGGGGCAGATCAACGGTACGACCGGCTACGAAGAAGCGGCGGCACAGGGGATCTTGGCCGGCATCAACGCGGCGCTCTTTGTCCGGGACGAGCAGGCCTGGTGCCCGCGACGCGACGAAGGCTATATCGGAGTCTTGGTCGACGACCTGATTACCCGCGGTGTTTCGGAGCCGTATCGCATGTTCACCAGCCGCGCGGAATACCGCCTCATGCTGCGCGAGGACAATGCGGACTTGCGGCTGACCGAGACCGGTCGCAAGCTCGGCGTAGTGGACGATGTCCGCTGGGATGCGTTCAACCGCAAGCGTGACGCGATCGGCCGTGAACAGGAGCGGCTCAAGTCCACCTGGGTCACTCCCAAGTCGCTGCCTGCCGACGTTGCCGAGCGTGTGCTCGGCAAACCGATCGAGCGCGAATACTCCCTCATGGATCTTCTGAGGCGTCCCGGGGTGAGCTACGCCTCATTGGCGGAGCTCTCTGATAGAGGTGCATTCGTCGGCGATGCGGCGGTCGCCTCACAGGTCGAGATTCAAGCCAAATACCAGGGGTATGTCGAGCGCCAGCATGAAGAAATCACGCGCCAGGAGCGCTACGAAACGATGGGACTGCCGCGCGATCTCGATTACCGGAGCGTGCGTGGGCTGTCGATCGAGGTGCAGCAGAAGCTGAACCAGCACAAACCCGAGACGATCGGCCAAGCCTCGCGCATTTCAGGCATCACCCCGGCCGCGATCTCGCTGCTGCTCGTCCACCTGAAGCGTGGGATGGGCACGCCAGAAAGATCGGCGGCATGACGACATTGGTGGCGGGGCTTGCGCAGGCCGAATTGGGCCGACGCCTCGAAAAAGGAGTAGCGGAATTAGGTCTCGCACTGGGTCGTGACGGCAGGAACAAGCTCCTTCAGTACCTCGCACTGCTTGAGAAATGGAACCAGGTATATAACCTAACCGCCATACGGGGCGGGGAGAAGATGGTTAGTGGTCATCTACTTGACTGCTTAGCCGTGATCCCATACATGACTGGAACCCGGGTACTCGACGCCGGCAGCGGTGCGGGATTTCCTGGCATTCCCATCGCGGTGGCCAGACCCGACATTCAAGTCGCATTGCTCGACAGCAATCACAAAAAAGCGGCTTTCCTCCGGCAGGCGGTAGCGGAACTTCAGTTGAAAAACGCCATCGTGGTATGCGAGCGGGTCGAGGCTTGGCACGCCGCCGAAAAATTCGATTGCATCATTTCCCGTGCGTTTGCCGAAATTGCCGAGTTCATCGCCCTGACTGGGCATTTGCTCGCGCCGGGCGGCGTGCTCGCAGCAATGAAGGGTGTCTATCCCTTCGAGGAGATCGAGCGCTTGCAACCCGGTTTCCGTCTGCGGCAGGTGCACGCCTTCGCAGTTCCCGGGCTCGATGCGGAGCGTCACCTTGTCCTGATCGAGCGCGCATGACCCGCATCCTCGCCGTCACCAACCAGAAGGGTGGAGTCGGAAAGACCACGACCAGCGTCAATCTCGCGGCGGGCCTCGCGCAGTCCGGGATGCGCGTGCTGCTGGTGGATCTCGATCCGCAGGGCAACGCCACCACGGGCAGCGGCATCGACAAGGGGACACTGAAGATCTCTGTCTACCAGGTGCTGCTGGGACTGGCCACCGCCGAATCGGCGCGGCAGAAGTCGGAATCAGGCGGGTACGACCTGATTCCCGCCAACCGCGACCTCGCTGGCGCGGAAGTAGAACTGGTCGACCTTGAGCACCGCGAATCCCGCTTGAAAGGCGCGCTGAAATCGATCGCCGGGCAGTACGATTTCATCCTCCTCGACTGCCCTCCCGCCCTCAACATGCTCACGGTGAACGGATTGGTCGCAGCCGATGCAGTGATGATCCCGATGCAATGCGAGTACTACGCGCTCGAGGGGCTCTCCGATCTCGTGAACACGATCAAGAAGATCCGCCAGCGTCTGAATCCGAAGCTCGATATCGAGGGGCTGCTTCGAACCATGTACGATCCACGCAATGCGCTCGCGCAGCAGGTGTCGGCGCAGTTGCAGGAGCACTTCGGCAAGAAGGTGTACGAGACCGTGATTCCGCGCAACGTACGGCTCGCGGAGGCGCCGAGCTTCGGCGCACCCGCCGTGACGCTCGATCGCGAATGCAAAGGCTCGCAGGCCTACATCGCCCTGGCGGGCGAGATTCTCTCCCGGAACGGCATCGCGGTGACGGCATGAGCGGGAAATGCCGGTGAAGCTCAAGGGACTGGGCAGGGGCTTGGACGCTCTCCTGGACAAGGATGGGGAGGGGAGGCCGGTTTCCGAGCAGCAAGCCACGCTTCGCATCGATCAGGTGCAGCGTGGCCGCTACCAGCCGCGCACGAAGATGGACGAAAGCTCGCTTCAGGAGCTCGCAGCTTCGATCAGGAAGCAAGGACTGATGCAACCCATTCTCGTGCGGCCGGTCGGGAGCGACCGTTACGAGATCATCGCCGGGGAGCGCCGCTGGCGAGCAGCGAAGATCGCCGGTCTTGCGGAAATCCCGGCGCTCGTCCGCGAGGTGCCGGATTCGTCGGCGCTCGCCATGGCGCTGGTCGAGAACATCCAGAGGGAAAACCTCAACCCGCTCGAGGAAGCAGGCGGCGTGCAGCGGCTGATCGGCGAGTTCAAGCTCACGCACCACGAGGCGGCGGAGGCCATCGGCCGCTCCCGCACCGCAACCACCAACTTGCTCAGGTTATTGAATCTGCAAAAGGCCGTCCAGGCGTTGGTTTTCGACGGAAAGCTCGAGATGGGACACGCGCGCGCGCTTCTCGCGCTCGACGGACGGCAGCAGGAGAGCGCCGCGAAGCGGGTCGCAGACCAGGCGCTCTCCGTCCGCCAGACGGAGCAGCTCGTCAACGCCATCCTTCACCCCACGGCCAAAGCCAGGCGAAGGCCCGGTACCGATCGCGACATCGCGCGCCTCGAGGAAGAATTATCCGAAGAGATCGGAACCAAAGTCGAGATCAAGCCGAGCAAAAAAGGCGCGGGGAAACTGGTCATCAGCTATTCGAGTCACGATCACCTGGACGACCTTCTGTCCAGGTTCCGCCGCAAGCGGTCCAGTTCCTAACGAGCTGCGCCAGAACTGGAAAGACAGGAATCCATGGGCGCGCTCCACGTATGGCCCAAAGAAGGCATATCCCGCATTCCCTACTGGATCTACTCCGACCCGGAAATCTATGCCCGGGAGCAGGAGCGCATTTTCTGCGGGCCGAGCTGGAGCTACGTCGCTTTGGAGGCGGAGATCCCCCAGCCGGGTGATTTCAAGCGCACTTTCATCGGCGAGAAGCCCGTCGTTGTAGTGCGCGACAAGGAAGACTCGATCAACGTGGTCGAGAACCGCTGCGCTCACCGGGGCGTGCAGTTCTGCCAGAAGCATCTCGGCAACACCGCCGAGTTCATGTGCCCTTACCACCAGTGGACCTACGACTTGAAGGGCAATCTGATCGGGGTGCCGTTCCGGCGCGGCGTGAAGAAGCAGGGCGGCATGCCCGCGGATTTCGATCCGAAGAACCACGGGCTGCGCAAGCTCAAGGTCGCTCGCCGTCACGGCGTGATCTTCGCCTCCTTTGCATCGGATCTCGAGGCGCTGGAAGAGTACTTCGGACCTTCGATGCTGGCGCTGTACGACCGCGTGTTCGACGGCCGGGAGCTCCGCGTGCTCGGATATTCGCGCCAACTGATACCCGCCAACTGGAAATTGATGTTCGAGAACATCAAGGACCCCTATCACGCGAGCCTGCTGCACGTTTTCCTTGTGAGCTTCGGGCTGTTTCGAGCCGATCAGCCCTCGAAAGTGCAGATGGATGCGACCGGCCGTCACGGTGCGCTGATTTCCTGGCGGGGGGATCAGAAGAAGACCGAGGACAACGCCGACATGAAGTCGCTGATCGACAACTTCAAGCTGCAGGATCCCCGGCTCCTCGAGCCGGTGCGCGAGTTTCCCGAATACACCGTCGTCATGACTACGCTCTGGCCCAACCTCATCATCCAGCAGCAGTCGAACACACTGGCTATGCGCCAGCTCATCACGCGCGGCCCGGCGGCGTTCGAGCTCGCCTGGACTTATTTCGGCTATGCCGACGACGACGGGGACATGACCCGGCGCAGGTTGCGGCAGGCGAACCTCATGGGACCGGCGGGATTCGTTTCGATCGACGACAGCGAAGTGATGAAATTCTCTCAGGCAGGTGTCGGACCGTACCCCGAAGGGGCCGGAGTCATGGAGATGGGCGGGCGCGACTGGAAGGACGAGCAGCATATGGTCACGGAATCCGTGATCCGCGCGTTTTACGCCTACTATCGCCAGGTCATGGAAGTCTAACCGCTTGTTACTCTTCCATAAGATGACGTAAATCGAACGTTCGTTCTTTTTATTGATATGACTGCTGCGGAGCGTTATCTGACGTTGAATTCCCGGGACCTGCGCCTGGAGCTTGAAGAGCTCTATGCCGCGTACACCGCGTGCCTGGACGAGGAGCGTTTCGAGGAATGGCCCGAGTTCTTCGTCGCCGAGTGTCTCTACAAGATCGTTCCACGCGAGAACTTCGAGCGCGGGCTGCCACTCGCGACCTGGCTTTGCGAAAGCAAGGGGTATCTCGCCGACCGGGTCACCGCAATACGCAAGACCGCCGTATACGCGCCGCGCTATATGCGCCGCATGGTGAGCGGCGTCCGCGTCCTCGGCTGGAAGGAGGCCGTGCTCGAGGTACGCGCGAACTATGTCGCGTTCGAGACGCTGCAGGACGAGTTCACCCGCGTTTTCAACGCCGGTCAATATCGCGACAAGCTCGTCGTCGAGGAGGGAAGGTTAAAATTCAAGGAAAAGCTCTGCATCTTCGACAGCCTTCTCGTCCCTAACAGCCTGATCTATCCCCTCTGACATGAGCGAGAACTGGGTCAAAGTCGCCGACGCCTCCGATGTTCCCGAAGACGGAACGCTGCTCGTCAATCTCGGCGCGGAGCCGGTGTGCCTGTACAACCTCGGCGGAAAAATCTTCGCTACGCACGACACCTGCACCCACGGGCAGGCGAGCCTCGCCGACGGCTTCATCGAGGGTGAGGAGATCGAATGCCCGCTGCATCAGGGGAGGTTTCACATCGCGACCGGCAAGGCGGTCGGCATCCCCTGCACCGAAGACATTCGCACTTACGCCGTGAAAATCGAAAACGGCGCGGTGCTGCTCAAGGAATAGCGAAGCCGTGCAAAAAGTGTCCCTGACGCTCGCCATGGGCGACTACGATCACACGCGCGACGTCGCGACGGGCCAAGTGCCCGTTCAGGGCGTGAGCCTCAATGTGCTCTACCTGCCCCCGGAGGAAGCGTTCTTTCGCTTCACCTTTTTCCGCGAATGGGAAGTGTCGGAAATGTCCATGGGGAAGTACGTGGCCCTGCGCTCGCAGGATGACGACAGCATCGCCGCGATTCCCGTATTTCCATCGCGGGTGTTCCGCCAATCGATGATCTACGTGCGCGAAGGCGGCAAGATCGACCGCCCGGAGCAACTGAAGGGCAAGCGTATCGGGGTTCCGGAGTGGGCCCAGACCGCTGTGATCTACTCTCGCGGCTACCTCGTTCACCAGGCCAAAGTCCCGCTCGCCTCGGTGGAGTGGGTCCAGGCGGGGGTGAACGAAGCGGGGCGCGTGGAGAAAGTGAAGCTGAAGCTGCCCGAAGGAGTGCGGCTCCGCCCGGAGCCTCAGCGCTCCCTGAACGACATGCTGCTCGCGGGGGACATCGACGCCGTACTTTCCGCACGGCCCCCTCGCGGCTTCGGCAGCGGGATCGGGCGGTTGTTTCCGGATTACGAAGGGGTCGAGGCGGCATATTTCAAGCAGACCGGCGTTTTTCCGATCATGCACGTGATCGTCATCAAGTCCGAGGTGCTGGAGCGCCACCCCTGGCTCGCGATGAGTCTTTACAAGGCTTTCGAGGAAGCGAAGCGCCGCTCGGTCGAGCGGCTTTCGGACATCACCGCTTCGCACGCGCCGTTCGCCTGGCTTGCGCCCTACGCCGAGCGCATGAAAGCGCTGTTCGGAGAAGATATCTGGCCTTACGGGCTGGAGAAGAACCGGACCACGCTTCAGGCCTTCGTCGATTTTGCCTTCGAGCAGGGTGTGTGCCACAGGCGCCTCGTACTCGAGGAATTGTTTCCCAAGCAGGTATTGACCTCGTTCAAAGTCTGAAAATGGGCGCAGACGCAATCTGGATCACCGAATCCGAAGTCGTCCAGCTCATGGACCTGAAGGAGGCGATCGCCGCTCTCGAGGCCGCGCTGCGCGCCGAGGCCGGCGGCGAGGCGCAGAACATGACGAAGACGCTGCTGCAATACGGGAAAAACAACCTGCACGCGATCGGCGGCAAGCTCGGAAATCTGGTGGGCACCAAGACTTGGACCCATACGCAAGGGGGCACTTGTCCGCTTCTGCTTCTGTGGAGCGCCGAGGACGGGTCCCTGGCCGCAGTGATCGAGGCATTTGCCCTCGGCAGCCTGCGCACCGGCGGCATCTCGGGCGTGGCGGCCGACTGGATGGCGCAGCGGGATGCGAAGGTGATGGCGATCGTCGGAACGGGCAAACAAGCGCTCGCCCAGGTCGGCACGATGCGCGCGGTGCGGACCATCGAGCGGCTGCAGATCTACAGCCCCCGGGAAGAATCGCGCCAGGCCTTCGCCGCGAAAGCGCGCGAGGAGTTCGGCATCGAAGCCGTGAGTTGCATTTCGGTGGGCGAGGCATGCAGGGGAGCGCAGATCGTGACCCTGGTGACACGGGCGGCGCAGCCTTTCCTCACGGCGGCCATGCTCGAAAAAGGCGTTCACCTGAACGCGGTGGGCGCGATCGCCCCGGATCGGGAAGAATTCGCACAGGACGTCTTCGAGCGCGCCACGCTCGTGGCCGTGGACAATCTGGCGGGCGTGCAGCAGCTCTCGCGCGAATTCATGACCCGATATGCCTCGTCCGGGTGGGAGGAGGTGGCGCCGCTCTCCAGGCTCATCGCCTCGGGCCGCAGGCGTTCGGGCGCGGATGACGTGTCGCTCTTCAAAGCGATGGGCATGGGCATTTCCGATCTTGCTCTCGGGGTGGAATTGCTGAAGCGCGCGAGAGAGCGCGGCGCGGGCCGCGTCGTTCCCCAGCCGAAAAAGCAGAAGCCGCGGCTCGCGCGGGCGAAGAGCGCGGTTTAAGGAGTACGATTCAACCTCGGTCGAGGAGCTTTGCCATGAACGAATTCAGAAAAGACTTCCAGCAAATGCAGGGGCGGTTTCTGGACCGCTCGGGCCAGGATGCGCGGGACAATAACAGCTACTGGACGCCGATCGTCGTCACCAAAGATGAGATCGACAGCGAAGCCGGGCGGCTGGCGAGCCTGCCGCGGCCGGCGAACGGCCGGCGCGAGTCGCTGATCGTGCATCCGCTCGCCGCGGCCAATGCGCCGGGTTTCGCGCCGGGCATCCAGGTCAGACTCTCGGTGCTCAAGCCGGGCGAGAAGACCGCGGCGTTCCGCCACAACGCCACCGAGGTGAACTTCTGCATCGGCGGCTCGGGCCACACGCTGGTCGCGGGCAGGCGAATCGCTTTCCGGCAATTCGACGTTTGGAACCATCCTTCCTTCGCGGCCTACCGCCATGTCAACGACGGCAAGGATCTCCAGGTCCGCCTGACGTATTCGAACGTGCCCCTCCTTCAGCACATGCAGGTCTATCTTCCGGAGGACGAGCCTGCCGCCGAATTGCGCCCGGTGGAGGACGCGGAGGAGAAAACGCAGCCCGGCGATCCGCGCCGCAAGAGTCCCTACGGGATGATCCGCATCGGCGCGGACGGCGGCATGCTGATGCCGTACGAGATTCTCATCAATCCGGAGGCGGTGGTGTCGAAGCCCCTGCACTTCCCGTGGAAAGAGGTGAAGCGCGAGCTCGACAAGCTCGAGGCGCTCGGGAAAGACTACGCCGGGCGCAGGCTCTACATGATGTACAACCCCGTCACCGGCCGCACCAACGGCATCACGCCGAATTTCTTCGCCACCATGACGATTCGCCCGCCCAAGATCGTCGATAGGCCGCACCGTCACGTTTCCGCCGCGATCAACTATTATTTCCACGGCAAGGGGTATTCGACGGTCGCGGGCAATCGCTATGAATGGGCCGCGGGAGATCTCATGCTCTCCGCTCCCGGTTGGGCGGTGCACAACCACGCTTCGTACGACGATTACGTATACGAGCTCACCGTCCAGGATCAGCCGCTCAATATCTTTATGGAGTCGCTCCTTTGGCAAGAGAATCTGAAGAAGCCTGCGGCGCTGCTCGGAAGCGAGCCGGGATTCGAGACGAACCGGGGGAAAGCGGCCGCATAGGCGCCGGCCATCCCGGGATCGGTCGTGGACCTCAAGGACATCAAGCTCTACGTGGACGACCGGCCCGAAGAGGGCGCGTTCCGCGTGCACCGCGATCTCTTCGCCGACGCCGAGCTTTTCGAGCTGGAGCAGAAATACATCTTCGAACGCACCTGGGCGTTCCTCGCCTTCGAGTCGCAGCTCGCCACGCCGCACGATTTCATCGCAACCCATATCGGCCGGGTCCCGGTCAT
>Ga0193699_10000455_pt1 | contig 17929 bp, 19 predicted proteins | sample L3c2metaG_FD_160095 | JGI IMG/M metagenome (GOLD analysis project Ga0193699, IMG submission 160095) | Soil microbial communities from a riparian zone of the East river system, Colorado, United States - L3c2 | ecosystem: Environmental > Terrestrial > Soil > Riparian zone | place: USA: East...
CGACACGCTTGACCAGCTTCTACATGTCGCCGATGAACGGCTTTATCGCGCGAAACACGAGGGCCGCAATTGCGTGATTGCCGCCTAGGCCATCCAACGCGTAAAGACTGCGTGCCTCACCCGGGCGCCCGCTCCATCTCTTCGCCCTCCGAGATTGGATGTGTCATCGCTATGTGCAGCGCGTCCTTGTCGAGTTCGCCTTCCGATCGGCTGATGACGATACAGGCGACGCCGTTGCCGATCAGGTTGGTCAGGGCGCGGCATTCGCTCATGAATTTGTCGATGCCGAGCAGGATGGCGAGCGACTGGATCGGGATATCCGGCACGATGGCAAGCGTCGCCGCCAGCGTGATGAAGCCGGCACCGGTAACGCCCGAGGCCCCCTTCGAGGTGATCATGGCAACACCGAGAATGCCGAGTTCCTGCCAGATTGTCAGGTGCGTGTTGGTCGCCTGCGCGAGGAACAGCGTCGCCAGCGTCATGTAGATGTTGGTGCCGTCGAGGTTGAAGCTATAGCCGGTCGGAATGACGAGGCCGACCACGGGACGGGACGCGCCGAGACGCTCCATCTTCTGGATCATTTGCGGCAGCACAGTTTCCGACGACGAGGTGCCGAGCACGATCAGCAGTTCGTCCTTGATGTATCCGATGAAGCGGATGATCGAGAAGCCGGACAGCCGGGCGATGGTGCCAAGCACGATCAGCACGAACAGAATACTGGTCAGATAGAACGTGCCGACCAGCGCCAGCAGCCGCGTGAGCGAACCGAGGCCGTAGGCGCCGATGGTGAAGGCCATGGCGCCGAAGGCGCCGATCGGCGCCACGCGCACGATGATGCGGATGATACCGAAGAACACCTTGGCAGCCTGATCGATCGCGTGCGCGATCGGCTCACCGGCTTTGCCCATCAGCGCTATGGCAAAGCCCGACAAGATTGACACCAGCAGCACCTGCAACAGATCGCCGCGCGCCAGCGAGCCGATATAGCTGTCCGGGATGATCGCCATCAGGTGGGCGACGATGCCTTCTTCCTTGGCTTTGGTGACATAGGTCGCCACCTCCTTGGCATCCATCGACGCCGGATCGATGTTAAAGCCGGCGCCGGGCTGCAGCAGTTCACCGACGATGAGCCCGATCGCCAAAGCGACCGTCGAGACGACCTCGAAATAAACAAGCGCCTTGACGCCGACGCGGCCGACCCGCTTGAGGTCGCCCATCGAGGAAATGCCGTGCACCACGGTGCAGAAGATGACCGGCGCGATCATCATCTTGATCAGCGCGATGAAGCCATCGCCGAGCGGCTTGAGCGCCTTGCCGAAATCCGGCCAGAAGTAGCCGACCGCGACACCGATGGCGATGGCGATGAGAACTTGTACGTAGAGCACCGTGTACCAAGGCTGCTGCGGCTTCGCGCCAGCTTTGGCGGGAACAGATGTGGTTGGCATTGAAAATCCGGGCTTGCGGCTGCGGGACTTCACGCCATGCTGCGTCATATTGACGCCAGCAACAACCCCTGCGAATTGCTGGCGAATTTCTGCTGCAACGCAAAAACAATGACCGCCGGCGTCACGCGGTAAGGCCTCAAGCCTTAAACGCCTCGCCGTATTGTTCCGGCTTGAACCCAACGAGCAGTTTGCCGCCGCCCAAATCGAGCACCGGGCGCTTGATCATCGATGGCTGCGCCAGCATCAGTGCGATGGCCTTCTTCTCGGTCAGGCCGTCTTTGTCCTTGTCGGGCAGTTTCTTGAAGGTTGTGCCGGCACGGTTGAGCAACGTTTCCCAGCCGGCTTTCTTGGCCCAGCGCTCCAGCCGCTCGCGCTCGATGCCGGCGGTCTTGTAATCGTGGAACGCGTAATCGACGCCCTGCTTGTCCAAGAAGGCACGCGCCTTCTTCATGGTGTCGCAATTCTTGATGCCATAGATCGTGACAGCCATCGAACCTCCGCTGATTGCGCACAGTCGAGGCTCGAAACCTAGAGGGAGGGTTTGCCCAAACCAAGCAAATTTTGCCGGGTGACGAACGGATATACCGTGCTGCCCTGCCAAAATGCCCGCGTACATGCGCATAGGCGGTGGCACAGGTTCTGCAAGGCCTTTGGCGAACGCATCAGATCCAGGGCCTGCCTTTGTCCACCATCGGAATCAATCTGCCCTCGCTGTTGACCTACATCTCGGACAACAGCGCGCCGACGGGCACCAGCATGCCGAGCCTCGCTCAGGTCCTCGGCGAAGTGTCATCGACGGTGGCGCAGGCCTCGACCAACGTCACGCTGTCCGACGACGCCAAAGCCTATCTCGCCAGCTTGGCAAATGCTGTGTCGGATTTCGGTGCGAGCGCTAATACGCTTGCGACGAAAGCGCGGAGCTGGTTCGACCAGCAATACAAAGATCTTGGCATTTCCTCCGCCATGCTGGACGGGAAAGTTGCTGTCGATCTGACCGGGCAAAGCCGTGCGACGCTTTCGGCGGTCGCGTCGAACACGAATAGCCTGTTCAGCGCCGACGAGACCGCGGCCGCGACCAAGGAACTGCAATCCCGCTTCAACGATGCGATGGCCCCGCAGGTCGTCATTGCGCGCCACAACAGCGACTATGCCGGCCTCTATGACGCCGCCCTGAGCTATATGGATCAGGCCGGCGCCGACGAGAAAGCAACCGCTGCCTGGCTGGCCCAGCATCAGGCTTTGACCGATGGCGCGGCGGCGGCAAAACTCTCGCCCGGCGTCGCGCCCGACACCGGTAATGCCGACGATCCGGTTGCGGCCCTGCTCGCCAGTCCGACAGCGGGCACGACCGCGGCGGGCGCCAGCATCGAGAGCGTGGCGGCGAATGCCCGGGCCATGCTCGACGATCAAATCAACGCCGCCAAAGACAACGGAACGGAACTGGTCTTCAGCAGCGCTCGGAAGGTCGGCCAGCAGGCGGACCTGTCGAACTTCGACAACCGCTCGCTCGCGGCCGTCGCGTTGAATCAGGGCGCAGCGTTTTCCGGGGAAGAAGTCCGCGCGGCGAAAGCCGAACTCGACCAGCGCAACCGCAACGGCATTCTCAGCGCCATCAATAGTTCGGACGGCAGCGGTTCCGGCAGCCTCGCCATGCTGCAACAATATGCCAACATGAGCACCGAGGAAAAATCGGCCCTTGGCCTGACCGATCAATTCGCCAACCGTTTGATACAAAGTTATCGCAGCACGCAAGCGATGCAGAGCATCCTGAGCCAGGCGTCGGCGCCGACCATGACGTCCTACGCATAGCCGGACGGCACCTTTTGTGCTTTGCGCGGATTGCGGCGAATTTCGCCAAGTAAGGCAACTACGCAATCGCGAACGAAAGGCGCCCGGCTACAAAGCCGGGCGTTTTATTCGGTGCGTCGCGATTAATGCGAGATCAACCGCAACCAGGGCGCCAGATGAAACGCGCTCATCAGCAGATACATGACCGTCATCCCGCCGGACGGTGAGGCGTGTTGCATGGCCATGCAGAGCACGTCCGGCGTTCCGCCGGCCAAGGACGTCCACAGCGCCATCAGCGCAAAGGTCGGCGCCGCGGCGAGGCCGAGCCAGCGGGCGGCACCGGGAACGACGGCGCCGACGGTCTGTGCTTCTCTCATGTGAGCCTCAATCATTTCGCGCAGCCTTACGCACGGCTGGCACAACACGAGCCGGCTGCGGCGACAGCCTTCGGCTTCGCTTCCGGCTCGTAGCGGTCGTGGTGACGCACCCATTCCATCTTGTAGAAGGTATCGCGCTCCTGGCGCCCTTCGGGCGTAAGATCGAGCAGCCTGTACGCGCCCATCATTACTTCGACGCCGCGCCCATAGGTCGAGTAAGTGTGGAAGACCTCGCCCGCATCGTCCTTGTAGAACACGCTGACGCCGGGCCATTCCTCGAACGCATAAGGCCAAGTGCCGTAGTTATAGGGAAGCTCGCCTTTGGCCACTTCTTCCGGCGTGAAGCTGACGCTGAAATCATAGTTGAAGCTGTTGCTGTTCGACGACAGCCACTTGAACTGCCAGCCCATGCGCCGGCGAAAGCGTTCGATCTCGGCGAAAGGCGCGCGTGAAATGGTCACGAACGTGACGTCGCGATGCGCGAGATGCACGGTCATGCCGTCGGTGTGGTCCGCCATGAAAGAGCAACTCGGGCAGCCCTGCTCCGCACCCGGCGTGAGCATGAAGTGCTGCACCATGAGCTGATGCCGGCCGTCGAACAGTTCCGCGAGCGCCTGCTGGCCATCGGGCCCCTCGAAGGTGTACTCCTTGCCCACGCGCACCCAAGGCAACTGCCGGCGCAGACGCGCCACGTCGTCGCTTCGCCGCGTCAGGTCCTTTTCGGCGGCGAGCAGATCGCGCCGCGCCTCGAGCCATTTGTCGCGTGACACCGTCAAATGTGTTGTCATTGTGATTCTCCTTTCATGGCCGGCGCTTGCCGGGCGTTGAACGTGAGCTAGATTTAGGCCGCCGCTCGGACAGCCGGGAGTTACAATCGTGTCGGGATTTGAATGGACTCGCTGATCACTGCCGCGGCACGCGCGCTCGCAACGGGCGACGCCCTTAACGCATTGAATTTCATCGCCCTGCGTGACGATGCGCCGGCGCTGGCGCTTCGTGGCATCGCGATGGCGCAACTCGGCGATCTCGCGCGCGCCAGAACGCTGCTGCGGCGGGCGGCGCGTGCTTTCGGTCCGCGGGAAGCGATCGCCCGCGCCCGCTGCGTCGTCGCGGAGGCCGAGATCGCCCTCGTCTCGCGCGACCTCGGTTGGCCGGCGAAGCCGCTCGATGCGGCACAAACAGCGCTCGAGAGGAACGGCGACCGCGCCAATGCCGCGCATGCGGGCTATCTCGCGATCCGGCGCCTGCTCCTGATCGGGCGTCTCGACAAAGCCGAGCACCTGATCGAACGCTTCGACCCCGAACCGCTGCCGGCTGCTTCGCGCGCCGCATACGAACTGGTCTTGTTCGGCGTCGCGGTCCGGCGCCTGCGGATCAAGGCGGCGCGCGCCGCCCTGATACGGGCTGAACGCATCGCACGCGAAGCAAGCATCGCCTCGCTCGTGGCCGAAGTCGAAAGCGCCGCCCGCGTTCTCGATATGCCCGCGGCGCGGCTTATCGCGCATGGCGAGGCGCGGCCGCTGCGGCTCGACGACATCGAAGAACTGCTGGAATCCAACGCGCTCGTCGTCGATGCCTGCCGTCACCTTGTCTATCACGCCGGCGAGGTGATCTCACTTGAGACGCGTCCGGTGCTGTTCAAGCTCGCCCGCGCGCTCGCCGAAGCCTGGCCCAGCGACGTGCCGCGGGCCACGCTGCTCGCGCGTGCGTTCCGCGCGAAACATGCCGATGAGTCGCATCGCGCCCGTCTGCGCGTCGAAATCGGCCGCCTACGCAAGACGCTGCGCGCGGTCGCCGGCATCGACGCGACCAGCGAGGGCTTTGCGCTCGTGCCGCGCCACGCCCGCGACGTTGTCGTGCTCGCCCCACCCACGGATGAAGCGCATGCAACCGTTCTCGCTTTGCTCGCAGACGGCGAAGCATGGTCGAGTTCGGCGCTCGCTTTGGCGCTCGACGCCAGTCAGCGCACCATGCAGCGCGCGCTCGATGAACTGACATTGGGCGGCAAGGTGCAGGCGGTCGGCCACGGCCGCGCGCGGCGCTGGATGACGCCGCCGGTGCCGGGTTTCCCGACAACCTTGTTACTCCCGGCTTCCCTGCCCGGCCCCTAGTGTGAGCGTATCACGTAAACAGCACCACGAAAGGATGTACTCATGAAACGAACAGCAGCCAACATCGTCCGCGAATACACGTTTCCGGACGTCACCAACGTAGCCGGCGTCAGCTTCGATGGCGCCAATGTCTGGATGGCCACCGGCGACACGCTGAATGCGTTCGATCCCGAGAGCGGCAAGATCGTGCGCAAACTCGATGTCCGTGCGCAGGCCGGCACCGCCTTCGACGGCCACCACCTGTTCCAGATCGCCGAGGATCGCATCCAGAAGGTCGATCCGAAGAGCGGCCGCGTGCTGGCGACGATCCCGACCCCCGACGGCGGCGCCTCTGGAATGGCCTGGGCGGAAGGAGCGCTCTGGGTCGGACAGCATCGCAACCGCAAGATCCATCAGGTCGATCCCGAAACCGGCAAGGTGTTGCGCACCATCGAGTCGAACCGCTTCGTCACCGGCGTTACTTGGCTCGGTGACGAACTGTGGCACGGAACCTGGGAAGCCGAGCAAAGCGAACTGCGCCGCATCGATCCGAAGACCGGCGATGTTCTGGAGCAGCTCGACATGCCGGCGGGCACCATTGTCTCGGGCCTTGAGTCGAATGGACGCGATACGTTCTACTGCGGCGGCGGCAACAGCGGCAAAGTGCGTGCGGTAAAGCGGTAAGAAAGCCGGAGTAGAGGCTAACGCCTCAACGAAAACGCAGCCGAGCATTCACACCGGCTGCGGTTTTGCGTTTAGGAATCGGCGTAAGTCACTTACTTATCCGCACAACGGCCAGCGTGCCACCTCGATGTACCGGCTTCGTCCGAGAAGGCTCTGCACGAGAGCAAAATTACGCACCGTCAGACGGATGGGATCGATGGCCCGCTCCTTCACCACGCGGTTGTCATAGAGCAGCGTCATGTGCGGCGTAAAATGCGGCGCGACCCATCGGCCGAGCCCTGCTTTCTTCATCGCTTCGCCGAGAAGGCGATGAAATGTCTTAAGCGGCGCTCCATCCCGACCGACGCGCAAAACGAATGGCCGCTTCTTCGCTTTCTCGCCGAAGCTCACCACACGATCGAATTCGATCTCGAACGCTGGCATGGCGACGGAAGCAGCGGCGCCTCGCGCCTGCCCGATCAGCGTTTCAGGTAGACGAGGATGATCGCCAAGCCCATGCAGCGATACATGAAGCCGCTCCGGCGCGATCGGATGACCTTTCAAGTCATGCTCGACACGGAAGAAACGAATGCGCTCGGCGATTTGTACGGCCGTATCGGGCGGAGAAAGGATGGCGAAAAACAAGCGATCAAGGCCGTGCAGCGGCGCTTCGAACGGAAGAAAAAGCTGTTCGCCAGACATGTTACGCGCCCTCAATACGACGGGAACATAACAAGAACGCTGGTCGCCGTAAAGCCCCCGCTTGTCAGGCTTTCGCGAATTGCCAGATCACGATGCCGGCAATCACCGCGGGCACGGCGAAGTTCAGCACCAGGATCGGCAACTCGTCCATCACCGTGTAACCGGCGCGCGTGACGCCGATATACATGTTGACCGCGGCTACAATGAACCAGACCGGAATGAACGCCTTCGCGGCCGGCACCAAGGCTGTCATGTCGGCGCCCCACAGCCGGCCGAACAGGCAGAACACGCCGAGAAGAACGACGCCGCCGATGATGACCATGAGTATGTGCATAGGGGCAACCTAAGTGGAGCAGCCCATTCCGCCAATCGCCCCCTATCCATTCCGCGCGCTACAACCGATAGACAACCCCCGGTTGACATTTCACTTGCGTTGAATTCTTGTTGGGCCCCTGAAGTGCGACGGTTGTTGCGTTTGGGGGCGACAATGGGGACATTTCGATATCGGCTGGGGCGAGCCGCCCTTGCCGCTGCGATGATCGGTCTTTGCGGGGCGCCAAGCCTCGCCTTGGCGCAAACAAGCAGCACGCGTATCGACGACGCGCTGCAGAACATCACGAGTTTGGTGCGCTCCGGCCAAGTCGGATACGCAACTTTCTGGGACGGCAATAAATTCATCCAGTGCCGGCGCTGGCCAGACCGCACCATGCGTTGCGAGGCGGCGGGCGCGTCGATGCAACCGTCCCTCAAAACTGTGCTGACGGGCGAACGCTTGACCCGCCTTACCGCACTTGGCTGGGTTCTCGATCCAAGTTTCGGAAATTACGTTCAAACATTTTCAGCCGATATGGCGACGGCGCGCGTCGCCGACCACGTCCTGAGGACATTGACGGAGGCCTACGGGGCCGAAGCGGCGGCGTTGGAAATCAGTACCAAATGGATCGCAGACGTCACCTGCCCGCCCCGCGCCGGATTCTCGCAAAATCTCGCCGGCAGTGTGAACGATGCGCCGTCGATGCAGTCAACGGCCGTGCACGCTTGCTCCTATAAGCCGGACACGAAGACGCCGCAGACTGCCTATTCAGCCGCCGAGCTCATCACAATCTACGGCGTGAGGGCAACTGCCGAAATCCAACGCCTCCGCATCAATGCGGCGCGCGAGGTCTTCGCCATCTTCGATGCCGGCATTGGTTACGTTCAATGCATGCCGGAAACGCCACCGCCGGCGCTGTACTGCGAAGCGCAATCGGCAGAAAGCTGGCCGGCACTGGCGGCGATCGTCACACCCGAGCGCGTCGCACGCCTGCATAGCGCCGGATATTCAGATCCGGGGCGCGCGCCAAATTATTGGAAACTTTATTCCTTCGACAAAATCACTGACGCGGCCAACGCCAGCGAAATATTGACGATCATGCACGAGGTCTACGGCTATACTGGCGCGCAGGAGCTCAAGATTTCGACGAAGTGAGCGGCCTCACCAGTTCCAGTGAGCTGGCGACACGGTGCTCGCGTCCAATTGTCATTTCTTGCGTTGCGGATAGATCGTTTCGCCGCGCTTGAGCATCGAGACGAAGGCCTCGATCTTCTTCTTCCGTCCGGCTTCGGTCTTCATATTGTGGGTGCGGAACGCCAGCGCGAAGCGATTCTGCTCGCTGAGTTTCGCCAGCATGGACTTGGCTTTGGGCTCGGCGTCGATAGCGGCCTGCAGATCGGCGGGAATCTTCATGTCCTTGCCGCTCTTGTAGGCGCGAGCCCACCGGCCGTCGGCTTTGGCGGTCTCGACATGCGCCAGGCCGTGCTCGGTCATCCGGCCTTCCTTGATCAGCCGCGCGACGTTGGCGACATTGATCTGGCTCCAGACGCTTGTCTTTTTGCGCGGCGAATAGCGCTGCAGAAAGCTTCGCTCATCAAATCCCTTGCGCAGGCCGTCGATCCAGCCCCAGCACAGCACGACGTCGATGGCCTCCTTCGGCGTGATCGACTTGAGCCCGGAATCCACCTTGTGGATTTTGATCCAGACTTCGTCGTCGTTGTCGTGGCGTTTGGCGAGCCAGTTGTAAAAACTGGCGGCGTTTTCGAACGTCCGGACCTTCTTGGGATCGACCTTGACGGGGGGCATCGATCTATCCCTTCCTGGCGTGCATCGGCATGAGGCTCTTTTCGAGGCGCGAAACCATCGCATGTCAACCGTGACCTGCAATGCGGAATTCAGAGTTGCTCGGTACGCGCGAAGGCTTATGTATGGCACCCGCGTCGAAAGCGCACGCACGGTCATGGTGCCAGCAGGAGATTGGAATGAGCGACACGCCCGACTACACGCCGCCGAAGGTCTGGACCTGGAACAAGCCCAATGGCGGCAAGTTCGCCAGCATCAACCGGCCGATCTCGGGCGCAACGCATGACAAAGAACTTCCGGTCGGGCGTCATCCCCTGCAGCTTTACTCGCTGGCCACGCCGAACGGCCAGAAGGTCACGATCCTGTTGGAGGAGTTGCTGGCGCTCGGCCACAAGGGTGCGGAATACGACGCCTGGCTAATCAAGATTAACGACGGCGAGCAGTTCGGTTCCGGCTTCGTCGGCGTGAACCCCAATTCCAAGATCCCCGCCCTGATGGACCGCAGCGGACCAAAGCCGATCCGCGTTTTCGAGTCCGGCGCGATCCTGATGTATCTCGCGGAAAAATTCGGCGCCTTCCTGCCGACGGAGCCGGCCGCGCGCGCCGAATGCCTGTCGTGGCTGTTCTGGCAGATGGGCAGCGCGCCCTATCTCGGCGGCGGCTTCGGCCATTTCTATGCCTACGCGCCGACCAAGATCGAATACGCCATCGACCGCTTCGCCATGGAGGCCAAGCGCGAACTCGACGTGCTCGACCGCCGATTGGCCGTGAGCGAGTACATCGCGGGCGACAGCTACACGATCGCCGACATGGCGATCTTCCCCTGGTACGGCGGCACGGTGAAAGGTTGGCAGTACGACGCGGCCGAATTCCTCAGCGTGCACGAATACAAGAACATCTTGCGCTGGGCCGACCAGTTGCTGACGCGGCCGGCGGTCAAGCGCGGCCGCATGGTCAACCGCATCCGCGGCGAGCTAGCAAACCAGTTGCACGAACGGCATGAGGCGAGCGACTTCGACTCGAAGACGCAGGATAAGGTGGCGACCGCGGGGTGAGCTTTCCCGGCCCGAAATACTCCGCTCTTCCCCGCGAAAGCGGGGACCCAGCACTTCAGGCTGTTTAGCTGTTCCAGCTTGAAGCAAGGATGACGCTGCAAATATCAATGCGCCGAAAGTGCGGATCTTTGAACGCCAGGACGTCATCGTTGAAGGTGCCGAAGGTGCTGCCGGGGCGATGCTTCATGCCTCGATAGAAGGCGTCGATGATTCCGTGCTTGAAGTCGGCTTCCCGGGGAAAGGCGGCGATAACGGCCTCACGCTGCGCGTCGGTAAAGTTGTCATAGCCGCGGCCGGCCACATCCATGCCGGCCCCCGCCTGCACCAGCGCGATTTCCGGACGCATGAACTCCGGTATGCCAGGTGTTGTGTGGAGAGCGACGGCGTTCCAAACCGTCTCGATATCGCTTTCGGAGATGCCGTGCCCTTGAAGAAAATCACGCGCGGCGTTCGCACCATCCACTTCGAAGCGTAGCTGGCTATTTTCATAGCGTGTGGTGAGGCCAAGGTCGTGGAACATGGAAGCCACGTAAAGCAGCTCGGAGTCGAAGGCCAGTCCCGTCCGGCTCCCCGTCAAGGCTCCCCAGCAATAGACCCGAACCGAGTGGTTGAAGAGCAAATCGCTCTCGGTATCGCGAATGAACTGGGTCACTTCGCGCGCGAGTTTGCTGTCCGGAACACGGACCCCTGATATTTCCCTAAGCGTCATGACTTTCTCCAACCGTGGATCGGTGCAGCGCCGGCTTAGTTTTCGAGAACAGCCTGCGGCGTACTCCGGAAGCTGATGGCCATGCGATTGTAGGTGTTCATCAGGCTGATCGCGATCGTAAGGTCGACGAGTTGCTTTTCATCAAAAACGCTTCGCGCGGCTTTGTAAGCGCTATCCGGCACGCCGGTTTCGGCGACGCGCGTCACACTCTCGGCCCAGGCAAATGCGGCGCGTTCGGTCTCGCTGAAGAGACTGCCGCCTTCTTCCCACGCTTGCACCAGCGCGAGCTTCTCGACCTTCACCCCCCTCTTGATGAGGTCGCGGGTGTGCATGTCGAGACAATAGGCGCAGTTATTGATCTGCGAGATCCGCAGATAGACAAGCTCAACCAGTTCGGCGGGCAGACCGCTCTGCACGACATAGCCGTAGACGCCGCCGAGCGCCTTGATCCCGTTGGGGGCGATCTGGTTGTAATCGAGTCTCTTGGTCATCGTTCTAACCTCTTCGATTCATTTGTCGGGCGTGGTGCGCCTTGTCGTCGGAGTCGACGACAAAGACCGCGAGCAACTTCGCCGACTTGGTCTTGCTCGCGTTGCGCCTGATTGGATGGCGCGCGCTGTCAGCCTGAAGATGCACCTTGCTGGGCTATAAAAAAGCACCAAAAATACGAATAAACCATGTACTACGGTCGCATGACCAAGCCGCTAAACCTGAATCTCGACCGCACGGCTAAGGTACCTTTGGCGGAGCAGATCCGAAGGGGTGTGACCACGGCCATCGAGGATGGAGTGCTGGAAGCCGGTGCGCGCTTACCCTCATGGCAGGATCTCGCTGCTCAACTCGGTGTCGCGCGCGGTACCGTGCGGGCCGCGTACGAGAAGCTGGCGGCCGCCCAATTGATTGAAGCCTAGCGGGCGACAGGCACGCGCGTCGCCCAGCGTCCTCGCCCCAACGCAAAGAGCGAGCAGCCGCCGGAGGCAGGCTCGTTCATAGAGATGTATCGGGAGATGACGCAGGGACCTGCGTTCTTCCAGATGGGCGTGCCGGCAATCGAGACCTTTCCGTCAACCTTGTTCGCGCGCATTCGTGCGCACGCGGTTCGTGCCGAGGCAAGTGCTCCCCCCATCTATCCCGATCCTCGCGGCGAGTTCGAGCTGAGACGGGAAATCGCGGGCTATCTTGCCGTCACCCGCGGCATCAATTGCTCGCCATCGCAAGTCATCGTCACTGGCGGGTTCAGCGCAGGGCTCGGCCTGGCGCTCAACGTTCTTGGCCTGAGCGGACATACCGCCTGGGTCGAGAATCCGGGCTTCCCGTTCACCAGGAAGGGACTTGAGCTCGCACGCTTGTCCCTCGCTCCGATCCCGGTTGATACCGACGGTATCGATATCGATCATGGCCTGCGTCACCATCCTGACGCGAAGCTCGTCGTCGTGACCCCCGGTCAGCAGGCGCCGCTCGGCGCAACCTTGTCGCTTGAGCGGCGCCTTCGTCTGCTCGAATGGGCAGGTGCGAACCAGGTTTGGGTGATCGAAGACGACTATCTGAGCGAGCTACAACTGGCGGGCCGGGCTGCGCCGGCGCTCGCCTCGCTCGACCGGGATGGACGCGTTATTCACATCGGCTCGTTCAGCAAGACGATCAGTCCAACTGTTCGGCTTGGCTTTCTGGTTGCGCCGGTCGAACTGAACTCCCGGTTCGCGGAGGTGGCAGCATGTCTCGCGCCGGCACCTGGCGCCGCAGTGCAACTCGCAACCGCCAAGTTCATGCACGAGGGCCACTATATGCGCCATCTCCGGCGCACCAAACGCGCCTATGCCGCCAAGCGGCAAGCGCTGCTGGATTGTCTTCAAGCATCCGGCGCCGATCACGTCGCCGCACCCGGCTTGGCCGTGTTGCTGAAATTGCCGAAAGGAACGTCGGACTTGGCTATCGCACGCGAAGCCTCGGCGTTCGGCATGTCTCCGTCGCCGCTTTCGCCTTGGTATGTGTCGCCTGAGAGCGCCAAGCCTGGGCTTCTGCTTGGTGTTGCGACCTCGCCGACGAAGAACCTTGCTCGATCCTGTGATCGGCTCTTCGAAGTAATCCGTCGATTCAGCTAATCGCTTCGAGGCTGAAGCGTCGCACACTCTTGGCGAATAACAAAGATTTCGCCGCTTGCCTTCTCACTCCCACTCAATCGTCCCGGGCGGCTTAGACGTCACGTCATACACCACGCGGTTGACACCCTTCACCTCGTTGATGATGCGGGTCGCGACGTGGCCTAAGAATTTCATGTCGAAGGCATAGAAGTCGGCGGTCATGCCGTCGACCGACGTCACCGCGCGCAGGCCGATGACGTATTCGTAGGTGCGCCCGTCACCCATGACGCCGACGGTCTTGACCGGCAGCAACACGGCGAAGGCCTGCCAGATGTCGTCGTATTGTCCGGTGCGGCGGATTTCCTCAATGTAGATTTCATCGGCCAGCCGCAGGATGTCGCATTTCTCTTTTGTGATGGCGCCGGGAATGCGGATCGCCAGGCCCGGCCCCGGAAACGGATGCCGGCCGACGAAGGCTTCCGGCAGGCCAAGTTCGCGGCCGAGCGCCCTCACCTCGTCCTTGAACAATTCGCGTAGCGGCTCGACCAGCTTCATCTTCATGCGCGCGGGAAGACCGCCGACATTGTGGTGCGACTTGATCGTCACCGACGGCCCGCCGGTGAACGACACGCTCTCGATCACGTCCGGGTAGAGCGTGCCCTGCGCGAGGAAATCGGCGCCGCCGATTTTCTTCGCCTCTGCGTCGAACACGTCGATGAACAGGCCGCCGATGATCTTGCGCTTCTTTTCCGGATCATCGACGCCGGCCAGCGCTTCGAGGAAGGTGTCCTCGGCATTCACGTGCACCAGCGGAATGTTGTAGCTGTCGCGGAACAGCGCCGCGACCTTCTGGCCTTCGGCGAGCCGCAGCAGACCATGATCGACGAACACGCAGGTGAGCTGCTCGCCGATCGCTTCGTGGATCAGCACCGCCGCCACCGCCGAGTCGACGCCGCCAGACAATCCGCAAATGACACGGCCTTTTCCGACCTGCTTGCGGATTTTCTCGATCGCCTCGTCCTTGAAGGCGCGCATGGTCCAGTCGCCGGTGAGCCCTGCGATGTTGCGCACGAAATTGTGCAGCAGCGCAGCGCCCTGCGGTGTGTGCATCACCTCGAGATGGAATTGCGTGGCGTAGAACTTGCGCTTGTCGTCGCCGATGATCGAGATCGGCGAGTTCGGCGCACGGCCGAGCACGCGGAAACCCGGCGGCAGCTCGGTCACGCGGTCGCCGTGGCTCATCCAGACGGGATATTTGCCGCCCTTCTCCCAGACGCCTTCGAAGATCGGGCTGTCGGCGATGACCTCGACTTCGGCGCGGCCGAATTCCCGGTGATGCCCGCCCTCGACCTTGCCGCCGAGTTGCGCCGCCATGGCCTGCTCGCCATAGCAGATGCCGAGCACCGGCACGCCGGCCTCATAGATCGCCTTCGGCGCCAGCGGCGCGTTCTCGTCCAGCACCGAGGCCGGCCCGCCGGACAGGATCACCGCCTTGGGCTTCATCGTCCGGAAGGCTTCCTCGGCCTTCTGGTAGGGCACGATCTCGCAATAGACCTTCTCCTCCCGGACCCGGCGCGCAATGAGCTGGGTGACCTGGGAGCCGAAATCGACGATCAGAATCTTGTCGTGCATCGGTAAATGGCCCGGGGATGGCCCTGAATCGGGCGTCTCTGGGGGCCTTGTGGGGTTGAGCTTGGCTGCGGTCAAGGCGGCGTCAGGCTCCGGTTAACTACACGCGATTTCGAGCCTTTCAGATAACCCTCCATTAGCCGCGGCGTGAGAGACATGACCTAAGATTTTCGCCATTTCCACACTTAAAGGGGTCTCTTGGCCTACCACGCCGACCATATGACGCTTTCGCAGACAAATGGCGGTCCAGGCGACCGCCGTTCGGCGCTGTTCCGTGAAAGCGCGACCGACGTGGCGGAACGCTGGGCGCTGGCCGCGGCCCGGGCGCTCAAGCCCTCGCGCCTCGCCGCGCTGCCCGGCTTCGCCAATATCTATTTCGAGGAATTCCTGGCGCCGAACTACGCCCTGCCCGATCCTGACCGCGCACTCGACAACCCGCCGGGCCTCGCCGGCCTGGTGCACGGACAATTGTCGCTCGAGACGCTGCTCGCCGGTTACCGGCGCGGGCTTTATCCGCTGGCGCACGTGGCGCCGCTGAAATGGTGGTCGCCGCCGCAGCGCTCGGCTCTGCTGTTCAAGAACATGCACATCTCCAAGAACCTCGGCAAGACGATGCGCCAGGGCCGCTACACGGTGACCTTCGACCGCGACTTCGAGCGCGTCATCGTCGCTTGCGCCGGACGCCGCCAAGGCCGCTGGCATCTGACTTGGATCACGCCGCAAATGATGCATCTCTATGCGCAGGCGTTCGACGCCGGTCACGCCCATTCCTTCGAGGTGTGGAACGAGCGCGGCGAATTGGCCGCCGGCGGCTATGGCATCGGCTATGGGCTCGGCTTCACATCGGAGTCGCAGTTTTTCAACGAACCGAACGCGTCACGCATCGGCATGACCGTGTTCAATTGGCATCTCGCCAAATGGGGCTACCGCTTCAACGACGGCAAGCTGATCGGGCCGTTGTGGACCAGCATGGGTTTTCACGAAATGCCGCGCGGCGAGTTTCTCGATCGCGTCGCCGAGGCTTCGCGCGCGCCGGGCAAGATCGGACGCTGGCAGGTCGAGGACGATATCGAAACAATCTCGCGTTGGCGCAAAGGCGAACGCGCGACCAGTCCGCTATCGATCGAGCGCAAGGCCGACGAACGGAATATGCGAGATCAACGCGCCGATCCGTGAACGTTCTTCCGGCGGCGTAATGTCGGTCGGCGGCGCATCGGGGATCGCACCCGGCGGCACCGGGTGGCCGTCATTAGCTTGAAGCGTTTGAGCTTGTAGCGTTTGCGGGCGCGGCTCGGGTGCGCTCGCAACCGCGGCCGGCGGCGGCAAGGGAGCCGCAACGGTGGCCAAAGGCGGCACGCGCACGTTATCCAAATTCATCGGCGGGGCTTCGCGCACGGCCTGACGCACCAGCGGCGTAGAGATCTTTGCTTCGACAGACTTTGCTTCGATAGACTTGGCTTCGACGGGCTTGGTTTCGAAGGGTTTGGCCTCGACAGATTTGGCCTCGACCGGTTTAGGCTCGGCAGACTTTGGCTCAATAACCTTGGCCTCGGCCGCCTTCGATTCGACGGCGTCCACGCCAGGCGCAGCATCCGCCGTGCGATTGACCAGTGCACCGCGCACCGCCTCGAGCCAGGCAGCGTCGGAGGTGGCGGGGTCGCGCTGCGCTGGCGCGACGGCGGCCACCGCCTTCGCGGCGGGCTGCTTGGCCTCAAGTTTAACCTCAAGCTTAGGCTCAGACTTAGGCTCAGCCCTGGGCTGGGCCTTAGCCTCAACCTTCGCGTCAACTTTGGGCTCGGCTTTTCGCTCGACCGGCTTTTCGGCGGCCTTGCCAGATATGTCGATGCGGCGCACCGGCGCTGCCGCGGCGGAGGCCGGGGTCTTGTCGACCGCGAGCAAGGTCTTGAACGCCGCCGAAGCGTCAGGGTCGACGGAGCCGCAGCTCTGCTCGAAGGCCACGACGTCGCGGCGCACCAACATGTGGCGGGCGCTGGCATCGACGCCCTTGTCGAGGATCTGGATGATATTGGCTCGGAGGGCGCGGCACGAAGCCTCGGCTGTGAAGTTGCTCTTGTACATCGAGTAGGCGCTGCCGAGACCGACCGGGATGGCCAGGATCGTGCCGACGATCTGCAGCGCGCCCATGGTGCGGGTAAGCCGGTTGCCAGTTCCGGGCGACGGTGGAATTTCATGCGCCCCGGAATGGAACGGATCGCGGCTAGCCACCAGCATGTCGGAAACCTCGGAGAGAAGGATATCGTGACCTCCAGACACGAGATTATCGGGGAGAATCTTGGCCGGGATTGCGGCACAATCGGGGTTTTCGCGTTTCCGAAGCGTTAACGCGCCGACCTGTGATGTTTTTGTATCAGCCGCGCTTGAGGACGCTGACGAAAAAGCCGTCGGTCTCGGTCGTGCGCGGGGTCATCAGGATGCCTTCGTCCGTCAGCCGCGCCGCCTTGGTGAACGCCGCAGAGCGGTCGCCGAGCGCCTTGGCCACCTCGGCCGGCGGCTGCACCGAGAATTCATGACGGCGTGTCATGAATCCGCGCACCTGCGCGCCGTTTTCCTCGTCAAGCACCGAGCAGGTGACGTAGGCAATCCGCCCGCCGGACTTGAGCAGTGTCGCGGCGCGCTCGAGAATCTCGGCCTGCTCCTTCTGGCGCTGTTCCAGCGCGCCTGGGCGTATCCGCCACTTGGCGTCCGGATTGCGCCGCCACGAACCGGTTCCGGTGCAAGGCGCGTCGATCAACACGAGATCGCAGCGGCCGGCCAGATCGTCGATCTCGCCGCCGATCGACTTGGGGGTGCGGACCTGCACGTTGCGCGCGCCGGAACGTGCCAGCCGGTCATGAATCGGCGCCAGCCGCCGCTTGTCGTCGTCGGTGGCGAACACCTGACCCTTGTTCTGCATCATCGCCGCCAAGGCCAATGTCTTGCCGCCGGCGCCGGCGCAGAGATCGACGACCTGCTCGCCGGGCTTAGCGCCCGACAGCAGCGCCGCCAGTTGCGAACCCTCGTCCTGCACCTCGATCATGCCTTTAAGAAACGCCGGCTCGGCGTGGATCGCCGGACTCTTGGCGTCGGCGCCGAGATGGACGCGCAACGCCCAAGGCGACCAATGTCCCTGTTCGGGCTTCAGGTCGGACAGCGACGCTTCGGCCTTGAAGATGTCGGCCTTCAGCGTGTTGACGCGCAGGTCGAGCGGCGCCCGCGACGCGAGCGCTGCGCCTTCCTCGATGCGGTCGTCGCCGAACACGCGCGTGAAATGCGC
>Ga0193699_10000456_pt1 | contig 17886 bp, 18 predicted proteins | sample L3c2metaG_FD_160095 | JGI IMG/M metagenome (GOLD analysis project Ga0193699, IMG submission 160095) | Soil microbial communities from a riparian zone of the East river system, Colorado, United States - L3c2 | ecosystem: Environmental > Terrestrial > Soil > Riparian zone | place: USA: East...
CAGCAAGGGAACCCGTTGCATGCGGCTCATCGCGACTCGTGCGGCTCCGCGTCCTGCAGCTCCTCTGCCCGCACCGTCTCCAGCAGGTCGCGCTCAGCCGACGTCGGGTCGTAGACGGCGAGGATCTTGATGATCTCGCCCCCATAGGCGTCGAACGTCTTCACCTTTCCCTGCGCGACGCGGATCTCGTGACCGTCCTCGAATCGCAACAGGACGACGGGGTGCTCGCGGTTGACATACGCCTTACGGAACTTCTGAGCTGGCGGCATTCGACAGGGATGGGGGTTATCGTAAAAACCGTGAACGGTGAACCGTGAACTACCTCTGTCGTCCTGAGCGTAGCGAAGGACTTGCACGTGCGGGTCCTTCGCTACGTTCAGGACGACATTCCATCCTGGATCACGGCGTGTTTCGTCATGTCACGACCGTGTGCTCGTGAGTGTACTTCTTCCATTCGTCCTTCGCGAGGATGCGATCGATCGCGCCAACCGCGGCCTCGAGCTCCTCGTCGCTCGTATAGAAGTGCGGCGCGACGCGGATGCCTGCGCCCGGACGGTAGTCCACGATCACGTCGCGCGCGAGCAGCGCCTGTGCCACCTCGCGCGCGTGCGGGACATCGAACGCCACCGTGCCGCCTCGCCGGTGCGGCTCGCGCGCGACGGTGAGCGCGAAGCCGCGCGCCTCGGCGAGCTCGATCAACCGTGACGTCTGGCGCAGGCTCTTCGCGCGAACGGCCTCCATGCCCGCCTCACGCAACAGCTGCGGTCCGGCGGTGGCGGCGAACAGCGCCGGAATCACCGGCGTGCCGCCGAGCCAGCGCCAGGACCCGTCGGCGTAGCTCATCTCCGGCTCGAAGGCGAATGGGTGGCGATGTGCCTGCCATCCCGTGAGCGCCGGCGCCACCGACGCGCTCACCCCGGGGCGTGCCCAGAGGAAACATCCACCCGGTCCGCCACAGAGCCACTTGAGCACTCCGCCGGTGAGGAAGTCGGCGCCGAGCGCGTACACGTCCACCGGCATGACGCCCACGGAGTGATATGCGTCGAGCGACACGAGGGCGCCCATCGCGTGCGCGTGCGCGGCGACGCGCGCGACGTCCATCACGTAGGCCGACCGGAACAGCACGTGCGAGATCGCCACGAGCCGCGTTCGCTCGTCGATCGCCGCCATCAGCCGCTCCTCGTCCACTCGCACGCCGTCTTCGCTCGGCACCACGACGATGCGGGCGCCCAGCCGGGTGGCCAACTCGTCGTACACGTAGCGCACCGAGGGGAAATCGAGCTCGGTCATGACGATCGTGTCGCGCCCCGCGCCGTACGCCAGCGCCGACAGGATCTCCGCCTGCGCGAACGTCACGTTCGGCACCATCGCGACCTCGCCGGCGCCGGCGCCGATCAGCGGCGCGATCTCGTCGCCGACGGCGACGGGCATCGCCCACCAGCCCTCCGCCCAGGCTCGCACGCCGCGCGTCGCCCACTGGTCCGCGTACTCGGCGAGGCGGTCCGGCACCGACCGGGGCATCGCACCCAGCGAGTTGCTCACCAGGTAGGTGGTGGAGTCGAGGATCGGAAACTGCCGGCGGAAACGGAGGAGCCGGTCCTTCATTGCTCGACGACGCGAGCCCGCCGCGACGGCAGGGTGACGGTGAACACGAGCGCCGCCACGACCACGATCACCGCGGCGGCGAGCCATTCTGTCGGCTTCAGGCTCCACAGCAGCCACGCGATCACGCCGAGCGCGAGCCACGGCGCAACCCGGGTGCCCGCGACGCGGAATGGGATCCCTTCGGCCCGCACCCCGCGCCGTCGGAGCTCCATCGCAGCGAGGCAGCAGGCGGCATACACGATGAGCATCGTGGCGTTGGCCGCCACGGCCAACCCCTCGAAGAAGCCGAACAGCCCGAGCACCGCGACGATCGCCGTCTGCACCGCGATGGCGACGTGCGGCGTGCGCCATCTGGGATGCACCGACGCCAGCGCGGCAGGCAGGAAGCCGTCGCGTCCGAACGCGAAGAGCATGCGCGGCACGGCCAGCGTCATGCCGCTCACGTAGCCGAACATCGAGACGACGGAGCCGACGAGGATGAGCGTGCGGCCGGCCGGCCCCATCGCCACGGCCGCGGCGCTCGCCAGCGGCGTGGGGTCGCCCGGCAGCGCTTCGCCCAGCAATCCCTGTGCGACGACCTGGACGGATACGTACAACAGCGCCACCGCGCCCATCGCGAGGAAGATCGCCTTGGGCACGGTGCGCGCCGGATCCTTCACCTCGCCGCTCGGCACCAGCGCGCTCTCGACGCCGAGAAAGGCGAACAGGAGCAGCAGCGACGCGCGTGCGACATCGGGCGCTGCCGGCGCCGTGGTGATGCGCAGGTTCTCGCCGCGCATCGCGAACGCACCGACGACGATCAGCAGCAGCAGGGGCAGCAGCTTCGCCACCGTGGCGACCGTGTTCATTCGCGTCACGCCGCGCACGCCCAGCGCATTGGCCCCGGCGAGCACCGCCAGCGTCACCACCAGTGCGACGCGCTTGCCCGTCTGGCCGATCGCCGGCATGAGCGCGAGCAGCGAATCGGCGAAGAAGCTCGAGACGGCCGACAGCGCGAACGTCATGCCGACCCAGAGGAGCGCGCCGCACAGGAATCCGACGAGGGGTCCGAACGCCGTCTCCACGTACGCGTAGGGTCCGCCCGTCATGCTGACGCGACTGCCCGCGTCGGCGAAGCAGATCACGATCAGCGCCATCGCCGCGGTGCAGACGAGATAGGCGAGTGGCGCGGCCGCGCCGAGCGAGGCGGCCACGCCGGCGGGCAGGCGAAAGATGCCACCGCCCACCGTCACGTTCACGATGCCCGCCGCCAGCCCCCACGTGCCGATGGCGCGAACGAGCCTGGCGTCGACGCCCGTGCTCCGCCCCGTCAGTCCATCGCTCATGGCTGCATCGTGGGGCGCGCCGGGCGGAACTCGGCGTCCCTGTTCCACGATGGCACGCCCGGCGCGTTTGCGAGCTGGAGCCCGAACCGCAGGACGATCTCCGACAGCTGCACCGCGCCCTTCAGATCGAAGTCGGGGCGATACTCGTCGGACGGCTGGTGATAGCGGTGCGCCGTGTAGTCGTCGTCCTGTTGCGCTCCCCACCCCGCGGGCCGGCCGACGACATCGGTACCCGCGCCGACGGAGACGGCGGGGATCCCCGCCTTCGCGAACGAGAAGTGATCGGAGCGGTAGAAGTATCCCGCCTCCGGATGGAGATCGTCGGTGAGCCGCATCCCGTCGGCGCGCACCATCGCCGCGAGCTGCGGGCCGAGCGAGCTCTTATTGTCGCCCAGTACGTTCAGGTCCCGCGTGCGGCCGAGGAGGTTGCCGCCGTCCACGTTGAGGTTGGCGACGATCTGCGACACCGGCACTGTCGAATTCTCGGCGAAGTACGCGGAGCCGAGCAGCCCCGACTCCTCTCCCGTGACGAAGGTGAAGAGCAGCGAGCGCTTCGGCCGTGGCGCGCCCGCCGCCGCCCGGGCGATCGCCAGCAGGTCGGCGACGCCGGACGCGTTGTCGTTGGCGCCGTTGTAGATCGAGTCGCCGTTCACGACCGGCCCGATGCCGTGATGGTCCCAGTGCGCCGAGAGGGCGACGTACTCCTTGCCGAGCTTCGGGTCGCGGCCGCGCACGACGCCGACGACGTTCTCGGAGCGGAGATGCTGAACCGTGTTGGCGAAGCGGAGGTCCACCGTGATCCCCGTCGGCACCGGACGGAACTCGCGCGTCGCCGCCTGGGCGCGCAGCGCGGCGAGGTCGAGACCGGCCGGCTGGAGCAGCGCCGCGGCACGTTCGTCGGTGATCCAGCCGCGCACCCCCAGTGGCTCGGAGAGCCTGGCGTCGCGTGGCAGCATGCGCTGCTCCTTGGCCCACGAGCCGACCACGGTGTGCCAGGGATAGCCGGCGCGCTCGGCCGTGTGCACGATCAGCATGCCGGCGGCGCCGCGGCGCTCCGCCTCCTCGAACTTGTAGGTCCAGCGCCCGTAGTAGGTCATCGCCTTGCCGCCGAACAACGAGGGCTCGCTCGGCGGCGCGGGGGGATCGTTCACCAGGACGAGGAGGATCTTTCCTTTCACGTCCGCGCCTTTGAAGTCGTCCCACCGGTATTCGGGTGCGACCGCGCCGTAGCCGACGAACACGAGCTCACCGCGCGCGGCGCTCACGTTCGTCGCGCTGCCCGCCCAGATGACGACATCGTCGGGATAGCGCAGCGCCACGGTGGAGCGGCCCGACGCGGACGCTCGGATGCTCGTCGGGTCGGCGGTGACGATGTCGATGGGGACACGCTGGAAGTAGCTGCCGTTCACGCCGGGCTCGACCCCAGCGGCGAGCAGCTGGCTGGCGATGTACTCGGCCGCGAGCCGTCCGCCTCGCGTGGCGGGAGCGCGCCCCTCCAGCAGATCGGAGCTGAGGAAGCGGAGGTGCCCGTCGATCTCGGCGGTCGTGATGCGATAGCGCTGCTGCTGCGCGGCGGCAAGCGCCGGTGTGACGAACAGCACAAGGGACAGAAACGAGCGCAGGGTCGGCATCGGCGCGTTACGCGAATGGGAGAACGATGGTCAGTACATTGCATCGCTGACGCACCGCAAGACTAGACCTCGCGCCGACCGCGCGCCACCATCCGGTGCGCGGAGACGGACGCTCGGCGCCGCGCCGAACTACCCGCACCGGAAACTCGACATGCTCGCTCGGATCCGCACCGCTCTTCCCTTCGCTCTCGCCCTGACGCTCGCGTCGGCGGCCATCGCCAGTCCGGCACGCGCGCAGGACGCCGCACTCGCTCCCTCGCCGGTGACGGCGTCCACCGCGCCGCAGCTGGCCGCGACGCCGGCGCCCGCCGGACCCACGATGGATGCGGCCGCCGTCGGCGTCCGCCACACGCCTGTCGCGACCACCGCGGCCGCGCCGCGCGGCGGTTACGGTCAGCCGGTGGCCCTCATGGTCGTCGGTGGTGCCGCGATACTCGTGGGGCTCATCATCGGCCGTGACGTCGGAACGGTCATCGCCGTCGGTGGCGCCGTGGCTGGTCTCGTCGGTCTCTATCAGTATCTTCAGTAGGCCGGCAGTCGTACCGAATGCGGGGCGGACGCGCGGTGACCGCGCGTCCGCCCCGGTCTCGTTCCCTCCTTCGCTCCGGCGTCCCGCTCGGTCGACGCGCCACGCCGGAGGCACGGCATTTGACCGGTTCGCTGCGAACGCAAGTTCGCCATCCGCGCATCAACGGAGCTCGTACGTGAGCAGACGCATTGCCCTCGTCCTCGGCGGCGGCGGCCTCAAGGGATTGGCCCATATCGGTGTCCTCCGCGCTCTCGCGGAGCGCAGCCTCGTGCCTGACATCTACGCGGGGACGAGCATCGGCGCCCTGATCGCGGCGGCGCACCTGAACGGCACCGACACCGACACGCTCGCCGAGAAGGCGGTGGCGCTCCGGCGGAAGGATCTCTTCCGGCTGAACCACTTCGGCATGCTGCTGGATCGGATGCGCGCGCCCTCGATCTATCTGGAAGAGCCGCTGCGCGACCTGATCGCCGCGCTGATCCCCGAGGGCACCTTCACCGACCTGCCCAAGCCACTGCTGGTGAACTCGGTGGACCTCGACCAGGGGGCACGTGTGGTGTGGGGGCTGCCTGGGCTCCGGGACGTCTCGGTGCGTGACGCGGTGTACGCCTCGTGTGCGCTCCCCGGCTTCTTTCCGCCCGGCCGCGTGGGCGACCGCACCTGCATCGACGGCGGCGTGGTGGACAACCTCCCCGTCTCGATGGCCGCGCACTTCGCCGACATCATCATTGCCGTGGACGTCGGAAGCTCCGACGCCTCGCAAACGGCGCGGGCCGAGGGCCAGGGGTTCGCGACGATCTACATGCGCGCCGCGACGATGATGATGCACGCCTTGCAGCAGTTCCCCCTCGAGCGCTGGTACGGCCCGCCGATGGTGCTCATCCGCCCCCGGCTGAACGACGCGAACTGGCTCACCTTCACTGATACGGAGTTGAGCATCGAGCAGGGCTACCAGGCGGCGATACGCGCGCTCGAGCGGTTCGACTCGTACTGGGAGCGCACGGGATGCGTGTTCCCGCGGCGGCGCGTGGAGATCGATGTCGACGCCGACAAGTGCACAGGCTGCGGCACCTGCGTGTCGCTCGCGCCGGCGGTGATGGGCCTCGACGCGACCGGAAAGGCCTTTCCGCGCACGCGTATCGTCGAGTGGTCGCCGGCGGACGGCGGCTTCGTGCACGAGTGTCCGACGAGCGCGATCACGGCGGTCAACGTCGACCGCCGCGCGTCGCAGGCCGCGGCGTCGGAAGAGAAGAGCCACGATCCGACGCCGAGCGGGGCCGGAGACTAGGCGTTCGCCGCAGTGATCTGTCGCGCCAGCTTCTCATAGCTGTCCACGGCCCGCGTGAGCTCCGCAATGTCGATGTGCTCGTCGTCGCGGTGCGCGACGTGGATCGATCCGGGGCCGAACAGATACGGCGTCCCCCAAGCCGGCAGGGCGGGAATGTCGGTGGCGAAGGCGACGACCGACGTGGGATAGCCGGCCATCGTCCCGAGGCGCACCGGCGCTATCTCGATGCCGCGTTCCAGGGTCGCGCGGCCGGCGATCCATCGCTCCAGCCGCGACCACACGTCGTCCGCGTCGGTAACCACCCGCGCCATCAGCCGCGCCTCGGCGCTCGGCGCCACGACGTTGTCCGCCACCCCGCCGCTCAGGCGACCGATGTTGATCGTCGTCTCGCCGAGCAGCGTGTCGGTCGGCAGCACCACGCCGTCGAGCTCCGCCAGCAGGTGCACCAGCGCGCGCGTCGCCGAGCGCCCGAGCTCCGGATACGCCGAGTGCGCCGCCTCACCCTCGGTGCGGACGACGACACGCATCGCGCCCTTGGTGCCCAACGCGAGGGTGCTCTCCGTCGGCTCACCGTTGATCAGGGCGACGCTCGGGAAGGCATTGGCGACCGCCCAGTCGTTGGCCGCGTGGGCGCCGTCGTGGGTCGTCTCCTCGCCGACGACGAACAGCAGCGCGACGGACGTCCCGGCGCCGCGAAGCCGCTCCGCCGCGCAGAGCATCGCCGCGGCGATGCCCTTGGCGTCGCAGGAGCCGCGTCCATAGAGCCGCCCTTTCTCGCGCCGCGGCGCGAGAAAGGGCGGCACCGTGTCCAGGTGCGTCGAGAGCGTGACATAGGGCCCCGGTCCCGACGTCGCGAGGAGATTCTCTCGTCCGTCGGGCGCGGGTATCCGCGTGAGCGACCATCCTCGAGCGATGAGCTCGTTCCCGAATGCACGGGTCAGCCGGGTCTCGGCGCCGCTCGTCGAGTCGATCGCCATCAACCACTCGGCAGTGGCGACGACGTCGGTCGGATCCTGTGGAAAATTGAAGGAAGACACCCGCGAAGGCTCGTTGGGGAATGGCCGAAGGTCAACCGCGCATCCGGGACCGTCTCCGCTGCCGTCACGGGTCCGTGACCCGATATAGATTCCATCTCAGCCTGCCGCCGCCCGCTCCCGCGAGCGCCCGCGTCCGGCAGTGGCTCCGTTCTCCACCGTTCGTCGTGGCCGAGGTCCGCGGCGGACACCGAGAGACCCCGCACTATGACCTCCGTCAATTCGTTCGGCAGCCGCGTGACCCTCGACGTCGCCGGTGCCAAGTACACGATCCATCGCCTCGACGCGCTGTCGAAAGCGTCCAAGGGCAACAGCGACAGACTCCCGTTCAGCCTCAAGATCCTCCTCGAGAATCTCCTCCGGAACGAGGACGATGCCTTCGTGAAGCGGGGCGACATCGAGGCGATGGCCAACTGGGACGTGAAAGGGAAGGTCGAGAAGGAGATCGCCTTCCGTACCGCACGTGTGCTGCTCCAGGATTTCACCGGCGTCCCCGCCGTCGTCGATCTCGCCGCCATGCGCGACGCCCTGGCGAAGCTCGGCGGCGACCCGCAGCGCATCAATCCGCTCCAGCCGGTGGACCTGGTGATCGACCACTCCGTCCAGGTGGACGAGTACGGCACCGACGCCGCCTTCCTCATCAACACCGACCTCGAGTTCGAGCGCAACGTCGAGCGATATGTCTTCCTCCGCTGGGGCCAGGACGCGTTCAAGAACTTCCGTGTCGTCCCGCCGGGCACTGGCATCTGCCACCAGGTGAACCTCGAGTACCTGGGCCAGACGGTGTTCGTCGACAAGGAGACGAACGAGGCGTACTGCGACTCGCTCGTCGGCACCGACTCGCACACGACGATGATCAACGGCCTCGGCGTGCTGGGCTGGGGCGTCGGCGGCATCGAGGCCGAGGCGGCGATGCTCGGCCAGCCGGTGTCGATGTTGATCCCCGAAGTCGTCGGCTTCAAGCTGCACGGCAAGCTCACCGCCGGCACGACCGCCACCGATCTCGTGCTGACCGTCACCGAGATGCTGCGCAAGAAGAAGGTCGTCGGGAAGTTCGTCGAGTTCTACGGCGCGGGGTTGAGCAGCCTCTCGCTCGCCGACCGGGCGACGATCGCCAACATGGCGCCGGAATACGGCGCGACGATGGGCTTCTTCCCCGTGGACGAGGAGACGCTCAAGTACCTGCGGCTGAGCGGGCGCAGCGACGAGCACGTCGCGCTGGTGGAGGCGTACACGAAGGCGCAGGGGCTCTTCCGCACCGACGCGACGCCGGACCCGGTGTTCACCGACTCCCTCGAGCTTGACCTCGGGACCGTCGAGCCGAGCCTCGCCGGCCCTCGTCGCCCGCAGGACCGCGTGCCGCTCTCCAAAGCGGCGGCGATGTACAAGGAGTCGCTCGCGCTGGACCTGGAGAAGCTGGCCCCGCCGGTGCTGGCGTCGGCCGCCACGCAGAAGAAGCCGGAAGCGGTGAAGGTCGCGTCCGACGTGAAGAAGGCCGTGCTCCGGCAGGACGACGAGGGCGGCGCGCAGCAGCAGCACGCCGAGGAGCAGCACGAAGGGATCACGTGCGACTACAACGGCCACTGCTTCAACCTGAAGCACGGCGCCGTCGTGATTGCGGCGATCACGAGCTGCACCAACACGTCGAACCCCGGCGTGATGCTCGCCGCCGGCCTGCTCGCCCGCAACGCGGTGGAGAAGGGGCTCAGCGTGAAGCCGTGGGTGAAGACCTCCCTCGCCCCCGGCTCCAAGGTCGTGACGGATTACTTCAAGGCCGCCGGCGTCACCGAGTATCTCGACAAGCTCGGGTTCAACCTCGTCGGCTACGGCTGCACGACCTGCATCGGCAACTCCGGTCCCGTCCCCGACGCCATTGCGAAGGCGATCGAGGACGGAAAGCTGTTCGTCGCCAGTGTGCTGTCGGGCAACCGCAACTTCGAGGGACGTGTCAACCCGCTCACCCGCTACAACTACCTCGCGTCGCCGCCGCTCGTCGTCGCCTACGCACTCGCCGGCCGCATGGACCTCGACCTGACTCGCGAGCCGATCGGCATCGGCAGCGACGGTCCCGTGTTCCTGCGTGACATCTGGCCGAGCGCGACGGAGGTACAGGACGAGATTCTGCGGAGCGTGAAGCAGGAGTTCTTCCGCACCCAGTACGCCGACGTCTTCAAGGGCGACAAGCACTGGCAGGGGTTGAAGGTGCCGACGGGCGAGACGTACGCGTGGCAGGCGGACTCCACCTACGTGAAGAACCCCCCGTACTTCGACGGGATGACGATGACGCCGCCCGGTGTGAAGCCCATCGCCGGCGCGAAGGCGCTCGCGATGCTCGGCGACTCCATCACCACCGACCACATCTCACCGGCCGGCAACATTCCGGCGGCGAGCCCGGCCGGGAAGTGGCTGATCGAGCACGGCGTGGCGAAGAAGGACTTCAACTCGTACGGCGCGCGCCGTGGCAACCACGAGGTGATGATGCGCGGCACGTTCGCCAACATTCGCCTGCGGAACGAGATGGTGCCCGGCACCGAGGGCGGATGGACGACGACGGAGCCGGGCGGCGTGCCGGTGTTCATCTACGACGCGGCGATGGAGTACGCGAAGGCGAAGACGCCGCTCGTCATCATCGCCGGCAAGGAGTACGGCACCGGCTCGTCACGCGACTGGGCGGCGAAGGGGACCGTGCTGCTTGGGGTGCGCGCCGTGATCGCCGAGAGCTTCGAGCGGATCCATCGCTCGAACCTCGTGGGGATGGGCGTGCTGCCGCTCGAGTTCACGAATGGCCAGACCCGCCAGTCGCTCGACCTCAATGGCTTCGAGAGCTACGACCTCCAGGGTCTCGACGACACGCTCGCCCCGCGCCGGCAGCTGACGGTGAAGGCGACGTGGAAGGATGGCACCACGAAGACGTTCACGGTGCTCTGCCGCATCGACACGCCCGAGGAGCTGCATTACTACAAGAACGGCGGGATCCTGCCGTACGTGCTGCGGTCGCTCGCGCGGAAGTAACCGCGGGGCTGGAAAGACGAGGGGCGTGACCGCGATTCGCGGTCACGCCCCTCGTCGCTTGCTCGCGTATCAGCGTCGCTACTTGCTGTACACCAGCGTGTAACCCACTCCCGTCGTGAAGTCCGTGAGCGTGATCGTGCCACCGCTCACCGTGCCGTAATAGGGGTCGTTGGGATAGTCGCGATCGGTCAGGGCGATCTGGCTGCCGCTCAGCGTCCAGATACCGATGCTCGACTCGTCGGAGACTTGCGGCTGCGTTCCGAAGTAGGTGTCCCGCCAGCGCGTCGTACCCTGATAGTTGCCGGCCGCGTCGAGAACAATCTGGGCCGACACGACTTCGGAGCTTACGTCGGCGTCCTGGTACACCAGGATCGGGAATGCAGTGGCGCCGTTGATCGACCGAAGAGTGTACGTGCCGGCGAGCGAATCGCCCGGCCCAGTCGAATCCGTGCACGCCGTGGCGGTGACACCGAGGGCGAGGAACAGTGCGAGAACGAGCAGACGCTTCATGAGGAGATCTCCTCTCGATGGTGACAGGGATGCGTGTCGGCGTGCGGCCCGACGTGTGGACGTACTCTCATTTCAGACAGGACGACTGAGGGTGCGCTCAGGTTGCTACTGGAGCATCGAGTTGCGGGACTCGATCGACGGCCCAGGCGGAGCGTCGTCCAACATCGAGTTGTGGTGCTTGTTCGACGTCGCCGCTTCGATCTGCTCGAGGAGGTCGCGCTCGATGGCGCGCACGTCGAGGGGCTGGAGCATGTGGTGCAGCTCGGGGTCGTCGCTCACGCGATGCCCGAGTCGCGTGTACAGGCCCGCCACGAGCTGCAGGGTCTTCGTCACCTCCTGCTCCACGCGGAGGTTCACCTGCAGGCCCAGCTCCTCGCGCAACTCGGCGATCGCCGACTCGCGCTGCTGCGCCATCAGCACGAAGATCGAGAGGAAGATCGCCTCGAGCGAGACGATCGTCGTCATCAGGCCAAACGGATACGGATCGATCGGCTTGAGGCCGATGGAGCCGGTGTTCCAGAGCAGCCAGATGGTGAAGCCGATCGCATGGCCGACGAGGAACCAGACCGAGCTCGCGATCTCGTTCAGGTCGTCGACGAAGCGCTCGAGCAGGGTGCGATGCGCCGCATGCTGCGCCTTGATCGCGCCGAACGCCAGGTTGGCGACGTAGCGACGCTTCCGTCGCTCGGGGTTGTCTTCCACCCCAGGCTCCAGCGGCTCGCCCAGCTCCGGCTCCATCTCGTCTGTCATCGCACCAAGGGCAGGCGAGAACCGTGCCCTCTAGAGCTCGTCGAGTCGGACGCATCGGAATCATTGGCACTCTCGTTCGGGAATGCACGACCGCCCGCGTCAGCTCGGCCGAGGCGGGCGGTCGTTCATTCATTGGACTCGAGGTCCTGTTACGGACGCTGGACGTCGACGTTGTTGCCGATCACGGCGCCCAGGATGCCGCCTGCGGCCGCCCCGATCAGGCCGCCCTTGAGCTTGTCGCGGCTGGTGACCGCGCCGATGACGGCGCCGGCACCGGCGCCGATGGCCGCGTCACGGCCGGTGTGCTTGATGACCTTCCGCTCGGGTGCAGGGGCGGGGTAGTACGTCCCCGACGAGCGCGAACTGCTGCTGCGGGACGCCGTGCTGGTGCGGCGGGCCGGAGCGCGGTAGACGGGAGCCGGAGCGCGCGTCACCGGTGCCACCGAGTTGTACGGCAACGGCTGACCATTGGCACCGTACATCTGCTCGCCCGGCGAGACGAACTGCTGAGCCTGATACGGCTGTGCCTGCGCCGCCAGTGCAAGATCGTTCTTCAGCGCGTCGTCGGAACGAGAATCATTGCCGCCGCAGGCGCCCAGAAGGGCCAGGCCGGTGAGCGACGAGATGACGAGTTTCTGCATTGCAATTCCTCCAGTGCTGAGAGCGATCACTTCACGGCCATCCAACAAGGCAGGGGGCATACCATCATTTAACACACCCTACGGAGTGTTGAGTGCCACAATTCGTCCAGCTCGCGAGAGGAGCGCGTCCACTATTTTCCAATAGCGAGCTGAGCCAGATCCGCGGCAGGCGCCTATGCTCGTCATTGCATGCGTCGCCCCCGATCGGCATTATGCCGCACGTCCCGCACGAGGCATCCATGACATCATACCCCCACTCCCGCCGCGCGGTCGTCGCGCTGGCCGTGACGGTCCTCGCCGGATCCGCCGCGCGAGCACAGCAGCCCGCCGCGCCGGCTGCGCCGAGCTATCCGGCGCCCGACGTCGGCGCGATGGCGCCTGACTTCGCGCTGCCAGGCGCCACCCGCTACGGACTCCTGCGCGATCCCGTTCGCCTGTCCGACCATCGCGGCAAGACGGTCGTCCTCGCCTTTTTCTACCGGGCGCGGACCAAGGGCTGAACGGTTCAAATGGAGGCGTACCGTGATCAGTACGCCAAGCTCTTCAACAACGGCCGCAACGTCGTGGTGATCGGCATCAGTGTCGATCCAGACACGATGCTCGCCGCGTGGGCGCGCGAGCTGGGCAGCCCGGTGCTGTTCGCGAGCGACTCGGCTCAGGTGGCCGGGAAGCTCTATGGCTCGGTGCGCGGAAAGCTCGACAACCGCTCGCTGTTCGTGATCGACCCGACGGGAAGGATCGTGAAGCGCATTCAGCCTTTCAACGAACTGGCTCAGAGCTCGTATGACGAGCTGGAAGTGGCGGTGAAGCAGACGCTCCCCGCGCCTGCGGCACCGAAGCAGTAGCCCGTAGCTCTCACGCCGGAGCGCACCGCTGACGCCCGCTCTCCCGAGAGGCCGCGCGCTCCTGAGAACGATGTACGACGCGGCCGTCGCCGGCGCGGCCCCTGGCCCGCTGACGACTGCCGCGTTGCACACCCTCCCCGCTCTGCCGCCTCGGCGCGTGCGGATCTTGGCGATCGGCAAGGCGGCGCCTGCGATGTGCGCGGCCGCGGCGGATCATCTCACCTCGTCCAGACACACGATCGCCGGTGGCATCTTCGTCGGGCCAGAATCCGCGCCGTCGCCGCATCCCGTCATCGCGGCGCTCGTCGGCGATCATCCCGTACCGGGACCACGCTCCTTCGCGGCTGCCGCACGACTGGGCCTGGAGTGCGAGGCGGCGCGCGACGACGACCTCGCCGTCGTCCTGCTGAGCGGCGGCGCGAGCAGCCTGATCGCCGCGCCGATCGCCGGTCTGAGCGAGGACGACCTCGTTCGCCTGTTCGCGCTGCTGCATCGGTCCGGGCTCGACATCCACACCATGAACGCGATCCGCAAGCGCTTCACTCGCTGGGGCGCCGGCCGGCTCGCCGTCGCATTGGCGCCAGCCCGCATGGAAGTGCTCATCGTGAGCGACGTGCCGGGAGACGTCGTCGCCGACGTCGCGTCGGGTCCGTGCGCTCCCGACCCGTTCACAGCGAGCGACGTGCTCGACCGGCTGCGCCGCGGCGACCTCCTTGGCGAACTGCCCACTGCCATGCGCGACTATCTGGAAGCCGTGCAGCGCGGTCGCGGTGCGGAGACGCCGAAGCGGGACGATCCGGCGTTCGCGCACGTCGCCACGCGGGTCATCGGCTCGAACCGGCTCGCGGTCGACGCCGCGGTCGCTCGCGCACGCGCACTTGGCATCGCGGCCGACACGGGCGCCGAGCCGCTCACGGGCGATGCGGCGCGCTGCGGCGTCATGATCGCCGAGACGCTCCTCGCGCGCGCCGACGACGGGCTCTCGGGGTGCATCGTGTGGGGCGGCGAGACCACCGTGCGACTGCCGCTGGAGGAGCGCGCAACTGCCACGACCCGCCTCGACGTCGCCGGCGGCCGCTGCCAGGAGCTCGCGCTGGCGGCAGCGCGACGGCTCGCGCATGGCGGCGAGTCCGCGCGTCGGGTTGCGATTCTCGCCGCCGGAACGGACGGACGTGACGGGCCCACCGACGCCGCGGGCGCGTTCGCCGACGACACGGTGTGGGGCGCGATCGCACGAAGCGGACGCGACCCCGAACGTGCGCTCGTGCTCCACGAGTCGTACGCCGCGCTCGACGGCGCGGGTGCGCTGCTGCGCGTCGGACTCACGGGAACCAACGTGATGGACGTCGTGATCGGTGTCGTCGAGTCGCGGCCTTTACACGGGCGCTAGCTTTCCGCCAGACCCTGTTGCCACGAGCCGCTCATGACCAGCCGTCCATTCACCGTCGGGATCATCCAGGACTCCGCGTCGTCCGATGCTGCGGCGACGCTCGGGCAGGCGGTCGCGCACGTACGCGAGGCCGCCGCCCGCGGCGCGCAGATCATCTGCCTGAAGGAGCTGTTCAACGCGCCGTATTTCTGCAAGTCGCAGAAGTGCGAGCGGTTCGATCTCGCCGAGCCGATCCCCGGGCCGACGACGGACGTGATGCGGGCGCTCGCGAAGGAGCTGGACGTCGTGCTGGTCGTGCCGATGTTCGAGAAGCAGGCGGCCGGCGTCTACCGGAACTCGGCGGCCATCATCGATGCCGACGGCTCGCTGCTGGGCGTCTACCGGAAGATGCACATTCCGGATGATCCGCTCTTCAACGAGAAGTACTATTTCGTCCCCGGCGATGCAGCCCCTGACGACCGCATCGACCAGATCGGCGAGATCGCCAAGCAGGCGAGCGGATTCCGGGTGTGGAAGACGAAGTACGCCACCATCGGCGTGCTGATCTGCTGGGATCAGTGGTACCCGGAGGCCGCGCGCATCACGAGCCTGCTCGGCGCGGACATCCTGTTCTATCCCACGGCCATCGGGTGGCATCCAGCCGAGAAGGCGGAGTTCGGCGCGGCGCAGGTGGACGCGTGGCGCACGATCCAGCGCTCGCACGCCATCGCGAACGGCGTCTACGTCGCCTCGCCGAACCGCATCGGCCACGAGGACGACGAGCCGGGCACGCGCGGCATCGAGTTCTTCGGCCACTCGTTCATCGCCGATCCGTTCGGCCGCCTGATTGCCGACGCGCCGAACACCGACGAGACGATCCTGATCGCCAAGTGCGATCCGAAGCTGATCGAGGAGACGCGGCGCAACTGGCCGTTCCTGCGCGACCGGCGGATCGATGCGTATGCGCCCATCCTGAGCAGATATCTCGGTGCCTGAGACGACGTGATCCGTGAACGGTGAGCCGTGAACCGTAGGTGCGGTGGCGGTCACGGATCACGTTTCACGGTTCACCGTTCACCGTTCACCAGCTATGCCCCAATACTCCTTCCCCGCTGAGTGGTCGCCCCACGCAGCCACCTGGATCGCCTGGCCGCACCACGAGCCGGACTGGCCCGGGAAGCTCGGGCCCATTCCGTGGGTGTACGCGGAGATCGCGCGCATCCTGACCCAGTACGAGCGCGTCGAGATTCTCTGCCACAGCGAGGAAGTGCGCGCCACGGCAAAGGAGCACCTCGCGGCGCACGGCGCCGTGCGGAATGTGGGCCTCCACGTCGTCCCCACCGACCGGGTCTGGCTGCGCGATTCGGCGCCCACCTTCGTGCACGATGCCGCCGGCAAGGTGCAGCTGATGAACTGGGGGTTCAACGCCTGGGCGAAGTATCCCAACTCCGCCCGCGACGCGGAGGTCGGCCGGGCGATCGCGAAGATCACCGGACTGCCGCGCATCGAGCCGAAGCGGCCGGACAAGGGCGAACGCCTGATTCTCGAAGGGGGCGGCATCGAGACGGACGGCGAAGGGACGCTGCTCGTGACGGAGGAATGGCTCCTCTCCGACGTGCAGGTGCGCAATCCGGGACTCGACCGCGCAGGTTACGAGCAGGCATTCCGCGACTACCTCGGCATTCGCGAGACGATCTGGCTGGGCGAGGGCTGCGTCGGTGACGACACGCATGGGCACGTGGACGACATCGCGCGCTTCATCGCGCCAGGGGTGATCGTGCTGGCGTACGAGGACGATCCGGCCGACGACGAGAACCACCGTCGCTCCGTCGACAACATGCGGCGGCTCGAGCTGGCCGGCGCGGCGGCGGGAGCGCTCAAGGTGGTGAAGCTTCCCTTCCCGCGTCCCCTGACGATGAACGGCGAGCGGCTCCCCGCCAGCTACGCGAACTTCTACATCGCCAACGGCGTCGTGCTCGTACCCACCTTCAACGATCGCAACGACCGCGTTGCGCTCAACGCCCTGGCCGACCTGATGCCGAACCGCCACGTGATCGGCGTGCATGCGGTGGACCTGGTGTGGGGCTTCGGCACGTTGCACTGCCTGACCCAACAGCAGCCGGTGCCGAGGGCGCGTGACCGGTGAACGTGACCGCGGGTGAATCGGTTCACGGTTCACGGTTCACGGCTCTCCGGTGTGGACCTTGCACGACGCGCGCGCATGAAGATCACCCTGCTGAGTGACGACGCGATCCGGCTGGAGCACGTGCCCGGCGCCCTCACGATCGAGGCGCCGTCGGCGGAGATGAGCTATTCGCCCTTCCACATGCTCGCGAGTGGTCTGGCGACCTGCACCTTCTCCGTGCTGTATGCGTGGGCGACGCACGCGAAACTCCCGATCGACGACCTCACCCTCGAGGTCCACTGGCGGTTCGGCGACGACCCGCAACGCGTCTCCGACATCGGTGTGATCTTCGACTGGCCGTCGCTCCCCGCCAACCGGGTGACGGCGGCGAAGCGCGTCGCCGAGATGTGCACGATCCACGCGACGCTCACGCATCCGCCACACATCACCATCGTTGCGGCGAGCGAGCTACCGGCGCACGAGCACGATCACGACGAGCTCCACACCCAGGTGGCCGATTCCTCCGGGACGCCGTCGTGACCGTTCCCGTGGTGCGATTCACCGTCGCCGGCCAGGACAGCGCCAGCCATGGACTCGGGCGTCTGTACACCGTCGTCTTCGATGGAGACTGCAAGGTGTGCACGCGGCTCTCGAACGCGCTGCGCACCTGGGACGGCGGCCGGCAGCTCGAGGTGGTGTCGTCGCAGCAGCCTGGGGTGATGGCGCGCTTTCCCTGGATCCCCCCGCACGCCTACGCCGACGCGCTCCAGCTCGTCGCCGCAGACGGTACCACCTGGCAGGGCGCCGCCGCCATCGAGCAGCTGCTCGGCGTGCTTCCGCGTGGCCGTCTGATCGCCTGGATCTTCAAGGTGCCCTTCGTCCGGACGCTCGCCGACCGCTTCTACCGCTGGTTCGCGCGGAATCGCTATCGGCTCGGCTGCGGATCGCACTGCCAGTCCCGCCCACTCGACGTCATCTGGGCGGACGGCGAGAAGAACGGGTGACGGTCAGCGCCGAGCGCTGATCCTTTCCGCGTTTTCCGCCCGGATGCGCCACAGGGCCACCTCGCCAGTGGACGGGAAGACGGTCGGACAGCCGGACAGCCGGACAGCCGGACAGCCGGACAGTCGGACAGTAGAAGGGCACACCTGACTCAGTCCGGTGTGCCCTCTTTTGTCATCCCGCAGGAGCGAAGCGAGTGCGGGTGTCCTCTGGGCACTCT